>JAAUYG010175176.1_pt1 | contig 10138 bp, 8 predicted proteins | sample 7278091 | NCBI WGS metagenome assembly JAAUYG01 (sample SAMN14350201, study PRJNA611818) | marine sediment metagenome | isolation source: surface marine sediment (0.6m) | place: French Polynesia: Moorea | collected 2018-08
CAGGTAATCACGGTTGTCGAGGTAAATCATCATTACGGCAAATTCGGGCTGGTCATTTCAGTTCATCCCGAGATCCTCGCAGTCATTGACCAGTGCTTTGGTGTGATTGAGAAAGATTCAGCGGCAAAGAAAACAGCTCAGGAAAGCAGGTTCTGTGACTGCTGGTCATTTGTTATACATTCCAAAAGAAGATAAAACAACAGTTTTGTCCGTGTTTGAACATTTTTGATTCAGGCATCTGAGTGTATTTCTGGAAACACTCGAGTCTCTCTCTGTGGATACAGATTAATAACGATTATGCTGAAGGTTGTTAGTCACGAAAGCAACTTCTTTTATGGGAAGCCAGTGACTATCACTTGGAAGCGAAGCGAGTGATAAGTGCAGAACAGTTTATATCTATCTGGCTAAGAGATTTGGACATGCAAATCTGTCATCTGTTGTTAGCTAATGCTGAGATGGAACTCTCAAACTGTCATCAAACTGATGGTCACATTTATCTTTGAAGTGAACTCATGAGTCTTCAGCTATCTTCTTTTTTATTTTATCATGCAGCCTGGCTAATGACCACAATACCTGGCAAAACATAAAAGTTCAATACACGCGGAAATATGAACCTGGAATTATTTTCAGCTGCTGATTTGTGGTGCCAAGTGTAAACCTGATGTTGAAAAGTTGCTTAGAGATGCATTTGTCATTTCATAATGCTTTATTGCGTTGTTTCATTTTGTGAAAGCGACGTAGCAGAAGGTGGCGTGATTCACGTGCAATAGAGGATCAGCCTCGTCTCCAATTTGGGAAAAAATCTGCCCAATCAATCACCTGTCTCAGTATTAATCACAGGTCTTTCTCTCTCTAATCGTATTAATTGCAGCTGTCATGGATTTCTTCTTCGATTTGATGTTAAATGAGGATAACAAATTGGTAACAATATTGCTGATCCATGTTTGTGTCAAGAGATGTTGCGCTCTTTCCATCTTCGTTTTATCGCGCCCGTCTTTCTGGAATGGAAGGCAAAACTTCTCTAGCCCCTTGTTCAACTAAGAAACTTCAGAAAAGGTTCTGTTCATAAAAATGCTTTATCTGCGCTGGCTATCCCTGAAGATCGGTAACAAGCAGCTCTAGGTATGCAGGAAGAAACGATGTAGGAGAATAGCGCGGCTATTGTGCATGATTTATTTGAATGGATCCTGCAATAAGAGAATTTCCTTTGCCTTTGATGGCTAGGTCTCACGATATCAATCAATTGTCAAGCCATCAATCAGACTGCTTCAAATGCTTACTTGCTACGTGGAGCCCAACCATACATCCAAGGAACTATCATTGGCTGCATATTTGTCCTATCACACGACAGGCTGTACTTAATATTTCATCATCCTCCTGCTGGAAGGGTCTGCTGCAATTTTGGCAAACGAGAAGTTTTTGAAACTCGTTTCACGGTTTGCTTCTGCCTGGTTGCCGAGCACAGGCAAGGACATGGTTCCAGCCGGACTATCAAAAGGGTGTTGAATGCACAGACCGGATTCGACGCAGTCTTCGTTCTGGCCTGATCGTTTCTCTCGTGGTGTTCGTCTTTCTTCTGAACACCTGGCTTGAAAAGTGTGAAGCGTTGATCTTTGACGTAGCCCAGTGAAACAGCTGGTGGCTGATTTGTTGGGGCCACAACGTTTTTACCTGCTGGAATCTTTCAGACAAAGACATTTGGTGAAACCCTCTGCGTGTCCTGTGAATGTCCTTTCCCAGACAGTGCCATCATCAAAACAGCATCCCCGATCTACTTGTGCCACCCCCAGAAGAATTACAAGCCACCCTCCTGGACTCGTGGCTGGCACAATAGCAGATAGCAGAGAACTTTCTTTGCCTTTTGTTGGCAAACTCGAGTTTTCAAGCCGCGCGGCAGCAATGGGACGGGCGGTCTTGTGGAGTTATCTGTGTGTCTTGTCATTGTTGTCGCACTTCCACTGCTACAGGTGCGTTCCGTTCAATCGGAATATGGATAATCTGAATTCCCGGATGATTTGAAGTCGCATGGAAATCGCATGTAGATCTCTCATGTGTCAATCTGCGCACTTAATTCAAAATTTGCCTGATTCGAAGGATTTTCACTTGGTATTACTTTTTCGAGTTAAGCGGGAGGCACCTGTGCTGCAGATGCTATGGTAGATGGGGGGAGTCATTGTTGTGACAGAACCCCCTGCCACTGCTGAGCAGATGAACTGCCTCGCCCTCGTGCAACGTAAGTCGAACACAGGTGTCTTGTCTGAGTCGTCTTATTGAAATTTGCCAGACATCTGAACAAAATTTGCAGCACACATTGTTTTTCTCAGGCGACGTTGTTCTGCGTAAAGTTGCAATTCGAAATTCCACTCCATTTCGTAAGTGAAGCTCATTAGCCGTTTATCAGGACAATTCAGCTCGTGTCTACATGAAAATAATCCGTCCAGGCTCATCGCTTAAGCTGCAAGGCGCATTGGTCAGTAAGCTGGATGACCAGTGGCATTAAGTGGTATCAGTTTTCTTCACATGTCCTGTGTTTAATGAGTGAGAGAGAATGTCCATTGTCCCTTCACACCCTGTTTGGTTTGACCAAATCACCCTGGATTTCAGAACCTATTGAAGACCTCTATGCGAAAGACAATCACCCTGAGCCAACTTGATCATTTCTTGCTGGGAATCCTCTGTGAGGGAACGTAATCATGACGTCATGTTGTTGAACGTAAAAAGCATCACTCCACCGCGCTTATCTGTCCTTTGATAACACAATTGAACATCGAGAGATCAGACCTAGAGCTAAGGGAGTGAAGACACACATGCAATATCGAGCACTGCTTCTTGTTCTCACAGTGGTTGTTCACAGGCAAAAGTTCTGAAATGAAGGCAGCCAGCCACAATGACAACGTATGCCACAGCTGAGAGTCCCGAGGGTTCGCGGTCTCCTTGGCTTCAAAAGTGCCACTTTGAGCCTGACAGGATTGCTTCAAATCCCAAGCACGCAGATCAGATAGAGAATCTTTCTCGACCAGAGAATTGGCGTGGAATTCTAAACAGCAAAAGGCCTGGTTAATTTTCTGAAACGCGGGTGTTATTGGCAGAACACTGCCTCTGAACTGACCTGGCAGGCTCACGCAGGGACAGCATGACATTACATGCGGCGCTTTCCATAAATGGCAAATAACTGTCCAGTCGCATGTTGCGTAAACTGAGTATCATGGCAGGAGCACTGCAGTGCGGAGTGATCAATCATTAACCGAGGTATTAATCACACATCCTGTTCATTGTTGGAGTCTCCGATTTCTGCGACGCATTTTCACGAAGATGCACGCACTGTTCTGATGTCTCACGATCGGCGCTGAACTTTGTTGACTTTCCCCACGCAGATTCAAACAGCGAGGGTAATGAATGCATTTAGAACGTTCGGCGTTTCAGCTGGAACGAGACCTTCAGTGTTTGCACGAAGATCTCCGTCTGCCCTCAGCAGAGTTCTATCTCCCCTGTTCCTCTTGGGAGGCTGAAGCGAATCCAGGTCTTGTTCTTTTCCCTTGTGGTATCGGAAATTCTGCGTGATTTTCCCGCCCAAAGTTTTGGGATAAAGTCGTTTTATTTCTTGCCTATCTATTTCTTGGTGACGCATTGAAGACTGATCATTTCCTGTCTCTCGGAAAACGACCTGGTTTTGACGAGGATCGACGATAAAATGAAAATGACAGTGAGTCACGTTCGAGTCACTCAAATTCTCAGCTTTGTGTTCCATCTTTGATTCCTATCTTTCAAGGAGGACAAAGACTGCAAAAAAGACCATAAACTGGCAACAAAAGCAATTGTTGGGTTCATTCTCTTTTTTGTATCATGACAATTTTATGAGTAACTGGCATGAGATCAACAGATTTTGCCTTCAGTTGACAGTAATGTTCTGCTGAAGTATTTCAGTGATGATCTGATGATGTCGACCGAGTTGCGATTCCACATCTTGTCGGGAGATGAATCCTGTTCTGCTCACACCTGTAGTCTTCTGGTTGATATTGAGAAGACACCAATGTTTTGTTTTTTGGCAATTCATCCGTTCTTTTTTGGTTTCAGGTTTTGGGAATGATTGTCAAGAATTATCTGCAACATTTTGCCCAAACAAAGGCTGCAAAACCTCTCTTTGCTGACTTTCTGGATTCAAAACTTCTTGGGGTTGGGTCTCGTGTGGCCATTGCAGTTAGGTGTGACAGCTTACAGTGTACAGTGTGACCACCTTCAGGAGTGAAGACGTCAGGCTCTCACTGGACGATGGCGTGACAGTGGTTCTTCCTGTTGGAAGTGTTCAGCTGCAAAAATGGCCACACCAGGAGAGATAGCAAAGCGTGTGTTATGGAAATGCAGGTCAAACACACCAGAATGCAAGCGAGAACGGTTCCACCAGGTGACAGAACGAATGAAATTCCGTCCATGTTCGCCGATCGTCAGCAAGCCTGCCCATCAATGGTGCCGCAGACTTATGAGAAAGCAGTTTTACATGACAGCGAATCAGTCTGAAGTCTTTCAAATTCTCAGCTTTGTACTTTAACTTGCTTCCTGTCTTCCTCTGCGGACAAAGGCCGCGTTAAGGCCATTAATTGTCAACGGCAGCGGCACAGAAGTCCACTTTGCTGCACCAATATGAGCAAAGGACACGAGATAAGCACATTTGTGACTCCCTCAGATTTTCTGTTGCAGATAATCAGTTCCTTTAAGTTTTCACGAGGAATCTCTAGATTGGGCCTCTTCTGCTGGGCTAGCAGAGCTGCCTGTCTGTGTCACCAGTCGTCGTCGTCCTCGTCATTGTCATCCAAGGCAGTTGTCCCCCCAACTGGTACCGTAATCATGATTCCTCCCCCCTCATTCCTCATGACCAGCAGTAATCATGCCTTCACGCAACTCAAATACCGGTCTCGACGCTGATAAGCGCCCGTTTTCTTGTTCTTCTTGTTTTGTTTGTGGAAACAATATTCCCGTTTCTGGCAGAACTTTGATTGCATTTACTGACCCATTTCCACTGGACATGGAACATCTTGAGAACGTGGGAAAACCGCTGAAATTGGAAAACCTGACAAATTGTATTTTGTTGCTCAAACTTGAGAAAAAAACAATTCACCCAACCTGCATAATTATAACCCAGTTTTCATGTTTCGTGGCATCTTTCAGCTGTGTACTTCCCAGAAATTTGCCTGAAAAAAAAATTGTTGTGTTTTTTATTTGCCATTTTGTTTGTGGCGACACAAGTCTGATTTTGTCTGCGATGTCTTGCAGTCGAGAATGTGAATCTTGGGCAGGAAAATAGCTTGTTGTCTGACCACTTGTCATGTCGCTCACAAAAATTGTCGGTCCAAAAATTACTGTTTTCTCTTTTTTTTTTGAGTCATGCTATTCAATAATATTTCAGTGCAGACAATCCAACAACGAGAAATTGAACTGGCTTCGAGCATTGTCCCAAATTTTAGTTGGGGCCTGGAATTTCAGTCCGATGCCTGAAATTTGGAATTTTTTTTAGTTGAAAAACTGGGAATCCCTGTCTGGAAAAAATCGGAACATTGAACGCACACTTTTCAGTGTTCCTTGAGTCAGATCGCATCCAACCAAATGAACGGTTCTTTTGTGTTTTGCAGATTTGGACCTGGCCTTGTGATCTACTGGTTCGGATTCATAGACGAGGTTGATATTTATCGGGAGAAAGGAATCATGCTGATGGACCATTTTCCAGAAGACATAGTTGTCATGAATCCGTCTCTGGTTTCACCAAGATAGAACAGCCTCCTTCCTGGCACTGCAGAGACGCAATCACGGACAAGTGTGTGGCATCAGTAAACTTCCTCTGGTGACCCCATTCTGGTGAGGAGACCCTCAGATTCAAGTTCCCAGGTCGAGCAGTGGGACAGATGGGCGATGTTGTGGTTCATATGCATCTGCAATGCTCTTCTGTTGAAGCACGAAATTGCAAACATTCATTTTTAGGCCGAGTGGAGCGAGTGACGAGTCATCGTCGTCATTGTTGTCGTTGTTGTTGTCGTAGTCATCGTTATGGCGTGAGAAACAGTCCCCCTCCACAGCACATCTTCAAACCGTCCACGGCGACTCAGCATTTTCTTGTTCCCGTTTGGGTCGGGATCCGCGCCCGTAAAGAAGTTTAGCTTGCATCCTCTTGAAATAGCTGTATTCGTCTTCATTTCCTATGAAGACATCTCCATTCCCCAGGTAATCGGAAGTCCCTGTCCGTGAAGCCCACAAATATGGTCATTTTTCTGCGGCAGTCTTCCTGTAATTAAGCTATCTCTTGTTCTTGTAATGAAATGACTTTTTCCCTGCGTTTATGGTGTAATTTCAGAAGCATCACCCTCTTGTTCTGATCTGGGCGGTAAACTTCGTTGCTTTTCAGCAGTTTCTGTAATGGGATTTTCCAAATGAGATTACGTTCAATTATGAGTTACCTCCTCGAAAGAGCAGTGTAAAAAATAAGGAACCGGATCTAATTTCTAATTATTAGACTGGGCTACGAAATGGCCAGCAAGAGATGTATACAGGTAATTATGAAATTGCCCATCACTTCTAAATTTGCCTGTCACTGGGTATTTTACTGTCATCCGTGATGTGTCTCGAATAGCTTGTTGACGAGAATGAACCAACTTTTAATCACGAATTCGCTTCGTGGAAAAAACCGAGAAACCTTTCTTCGCCTTTCAAAGGTAGAACTTCATTTTGGAAGAACATGGAGGCAATTTTAAGTTGTAATTAACTTTTGAAAGAAAACTTGTGTGACTTGACCGCTTTCGTAAGCTGAATGTAGGAGAAGATGTTTCATGCCAGGTCTGTCGTGACCCCGGCTGATCTGGAGTCTGCTTATCAGCAGAAGTGCAGTCTGTTTAGCAATCTGCATTTACTCATCTGTAAAAGTCAATGCTTCGTTTAGACTTTGTCAAAAACTGCTTTCTGTTTTATGTATATATTCTGCTTTCTCTGAGCGTAAAATTTTTTTGTCTTTGGATAAAAAAAGAGAAACAAAGGAAAATCATAACCCCAGTCTACTTTTGTTCTTGGTTGACACATGGCTATTCCCAAAATAGTTTATCTCATTCAATCTGGGCCGGATTTGAGAAATTACGTTGTTGAGAAAAAGATTTGTGCATGCCTTGAGGTGTGAACACGTGTATCTTATGGTTACGTATGCGACAACCTGAAAACTGCGCAGAACAAAAGTTGAAAGACAGTTTCAGCGATTTCATCAATGAAAAACGGTCAAAAGTTACTGAGATTTTTTATTTTGGCTTGTTCAGGGTTGAAAACGTAGGTGCAACGTTTAAACGTTTCCGTAGTGTCAATTCCCGTGCCATCAGGGCGCTGTGACGCTACCCTCAAGACGAAGCAATCCTTCCAAGGGGGCGCCACAGGGGGAAACGGTGGTGCTGCAGTGGGATGCTTGACCAAACTACCCCACTCCCTCCCTCCCTGTAGACGTTGATTGGCTTGGGTCGGAATGTAGATCTGATCCTAGGCCACACCAAAGAGCAGAAAGACTCAACACCAAGGCAAATTCGCCTCTTGGTGCACGTCCCAGTTTTGAACCATTTGTGGGAAAACACTCTGGATTCCCACCGTCGTTTCCCGGCGAGGACAAAACACCAATGTGGAAGAGACACGAGGTTTCTTTCCAAAGTTGATAACGGCGCAGCGTTTTATGCATCGTCCACGGCGTGATGCCTCAAAAGCTCAACATGGAGGATTAGTATGTGCCTGCAAAACGATAATCAAAATCTAAGTACGAGCTGAAACGAGGCCCTGTGATTATACCGCTGGGTCTTTCATAAGACTCCAGTGTCCATTGAAGGTCCCATGTGTCCAAGTTGATGAGAGTCTACGCCAGATTGATTGACCGCTGGTCATCTCTGCATTTCGGCACTGGATGGGTGGGATCTATTGATCTTACACTGACACAGTCCTGGACAGTGTCACGGAGTGTGTCTGGTTCCACAGTGTTGAGCCAGGAAGCGCGTTTTGACGACACAGAGACAAACAGAAATTAAAAACGGCATCTTACAGGAGACGGTGTAATGGCCCGCGCTGGGAGCGCCAAAGGCGTTTTCGTGAGGTCGCTCTGTTTTCGTGGTTAGTGCAAGACACGTTTGAAGGTATGCTGTGTTGCTGTGTCAGCCAACAAAGGAAATTTTTACAGCAAAAACAACACAGGCGTTGACCAACGCAGCAAGCACAACGTCGTTCCATAACCTCTTCCCCCCCCCCAAGAAACGGAACGGCACATCAAAGAGATTCAGAAAAGCATGGGGACTCTGGCAAAATGCCCCGCTCTATTATCCTCTGAAGAAGCAGAACAACATGCGGGGGAAGGTTCCGAATGATGTTCTGACTCTGACAAAATGTCCCATTCCACTTTTTCAGAATGGCCTGTCAAAGGAGGTTCAGAAGTGCATGGGAGGACTCTGGCAAAATGTCCCCCGTGCACAAATTTGTTCGCTATCTGCGAGCTTGCAGTTTGTACAGCCCACTTGATCCCAGGCGATCGGGACACAGAATTCAGGAAACGAGTTTGCAGATCGAAAAGAGACAAAAGAGAATTGACTTGGAGGCGTGGGCTCATGCACTCAGTCTGAAGACCTTAAGTTTGAACTTTCAGTGAGTGTGTTTTCACTTTCCCATTGCCAACGGATTGGAGTATATAACTGTAGCATTTGGGGGACAGGATCCCTTATCTGGCTTCGCCCAGCACGAGCAATTAGAAGTTGTCTATTGAGTCGCAAGATTGCTCCCACATTGCCACAGTCCAGTAATCATGGCCATGTCTGCACACTGTCAACCCTTATTAATGGACGCTGGTCAGGCGATCTTGATCACCCATCATAAATGAAAGCAGCCGCGTTAATACAAGAATTGCGTGTGGCGCATTTTCTTTGGAAAGTCTGCTTGACGGGAATCGTGGATGTTAAGCTTTTTAAAATGCTTCGAGAAAAAGAGGAGCCATCGGGGTGACTTCGAGGCGAAGATCTTTCATTTGGCAAAGTTCAACACGCAGTGTCCGGTGGAACAGGCATCTCTCTTGCAGTTACTGCTATTTTCTTCTCAAAAAAAAGAAAGAAAGAAAAAGGCTGAAACCGTGAACAATGTTCACGCGCGAATTCAACGTCATCATTTGGAAACGTTTGAAAGGGAAGGGTGAAACAAGACATTCTGTTTCGCAGTTGAATGGCATCTCACAGCTTTAATTTCCATTGAAACTTTCGATTTCTGTGCTGAAAGCTCCTCATGTTTTTGCTTCATGAACAAACCAGGAGACATGATTCTCTCAACAAGATTTTGTTTTCCGTTTTCTCAGTGTCATCTTCGGCCTGTTGTGTTCGGCATCGGAGGCTGCAGAATGTGCCAGTCCTGTGCTGTAGACAGTGGAACAAGATGGACTTCCATTCCAATGGCTGACCCATTTTTCCAAGGTTGATGTTGGGTGCACATGCATGTTGGCTACAGAGGCACCCAGTGGCAAATTCCAGCAGACACGTGTGGCACATTGTCGAGTGCACTTCTTGGTGCCAATGAAAGTGAGGTTGGTGAAAGCGGCAGTGATGAAAAAAGACACCAAGGCTCCCTTTGTGAAGTTTTCCTTGATCAGGATCTTCACCTGTCTTGGAAATCACAGGCAGCACACAAACGCACAACCGACCTATTTGTGGGAAATCTTTTCCTCTGTCCTTTTTGCTTTCAGACTGAATCCTTGCACTTTCTTTGACCTGAAGGTGAAGTTAAGCTGAAGGTATCTTTGGAGTGACGCTTTTGACGTTTGATTGAAAGATGGGGATGATGAGAGTGGGAAGAGGAAACAACGTATTTGAACGAAGCCGCGGCTTTGACCTTGGGTTTGTCTCTCAGACACCAAGACAAAGGCAAAGGAAGAAAGGCCCGCGGCCTCTGTGTCTTGAATCGTTTCTTGCATGTCAAATGCTATTAGCTCATCCTATCAAATGTGATTCACAGCAATTCGGATTCCAAATTGGGTGAGCGACTGATAGTGATTATATCACTCAGGGTTTGTATTTGGGCTTGACTCCCTGTTTTCATCAAGCCGAGTTCTGCAGATACCATCTATGTCAGGACTGCAGAGGCGATGTTAATTCCCCAAGAG
>JAAUYG010210962.1_pt1 | contig 10138 bp, 4 predicted proteins | sample 7278091 | NCBI WGS metagenome assembly JAAUYG01 (sample SAMN14350201, study PRJNA611818) | marine sediment metagenome | isolation source: surface marine sediment (0.6m) | place: French Polynesia: Moorea | collected 2018-08
AGCAAATTTGGTGACAGACAGCCAGATAGCAAATATGGTGACAGACAGCCAGACAGCAAATTTTGTGAGACAGCCAGACAGCAAATTTGCTAACAAGCTGGGTGCCTTACACAAATATGAAATTTCTAATATATAAAAAAAAATACATTCAAAAATAAAAAAATATAAGTAATGACAGATACTAAATTGCATGTTTATTTAGCTTGAACCTGAATATTTAAGGAGTAGATGTTCTTTTACTGATTTAGAAAAAACTTTTAAAGATTGGTGTTCTTTAATTTGTGACGTAAATATGTGTGCTGCTAGAACCTTTATTGATTTTGACCAAAGGAAGTTTTGAATATTACTGTTTATTTCTTGTGTTGTATTTCTTTGGTGTGTGCGTTCTTAAAGGAATTAAGTCTCTCTAGAGAGGACATGCCTCTAGAAAGGACACAAATTCTTGGCACCAAGTACTGGGATTGCATGTCTTACCAAAGGACACCTCTCTAATAAGGACAGAACTTCTTGGCAGAAGGGGTGTCAATATTACAGGGGGTCACTGCTTATGATATACATGTACATGTATGGTATGCACTCATACATGCAACAGGTAGAAATGCAGCTATCAGTCTGAGTGGCCAACTACCACACCTGCCTCACTCAGAACGTTTGACTGTCATCTAAATGTCAGTCACTGACAGTGACATATGACAGTGTTGTTTGATACCAAATATCCACTGCTGCCTGTCTATGTGCATTTTACAGTGCTATCATATCTCTTCACTGTTCAATTTCTCCTTCTAATATGTATTGTTACCTGAGCTCCAAAGACTGTTTTTTCCCTGGCTGCAGTCATAGAATCACGTCAATATCATTTTTTGCGCCTTTTTTGTGCAACAGCTCCTACAGTAACTTATCATGACACTTTAACGCCTGAAATATCAATACTTCTTGGCTTTTATTATAAAAAAAAAGTTTTAGCTACTAAATATTTGGCACATGTATTCAGCATTATTGCAAGATTCAATCTAGCGCACAAACAACTTGACAAGTAACGCTGTATTCATTGCATATTAAAAGCACAAGTATATGTAAAAACACAAGTATAAACAGTACATTGAAAAATAAAGAAAATTAGAAAATTTATAAATGGTTTACTTCACAGGTAAAAGTTTACTCTTCTAACTGGATGTTCCTTGAAATTTGCCTACGCAAACCAATGTTTCCAACAGAAGGTTGATCTTGCAGTTTAGGCATGGTAAAACAATGTGTCAAACTGACCGTTCTCTACACTTTACTTAGGTAAGACAATATTTCCAACTAAACTTCCTTGCAGTTAAACCGTGACCGCCTAAGGTTTAGGATTTGTTAATTTAAATTGATAGACATCCAAGTGCAAAATCTTTTTTAAACTGAAGTGCAACCAAGTGTCATCTCACGTCATTTTAATATTAACATTCCGGTATTATGAATAGGGTCATATAAACTATAGCACAGAAATTTTATTAATTAACTGCCTTACCTTCTCTTTCTAATACATCTCTGTGTGTTTAGTATCTGCTGTCATTAATATGGTGTAGAAAGTGTTTAAAAATATCCAAACACAGAGTTGGGAAAGGTATATCCACACAGCAGTTATCATTGCTGGTATAGTATAGATTTTTGACCAATGTAGGCACCACAACAGAGATGGGAATTATATTGTCTTCTAGAACAAGTATTGGCTAATTTCCAAAAGAGAAAACAACCACAAGTACCTCCGTATCTATTCATGGTATTACCTACGTACTCCTTAGCTCCTGTCCCCCCCACCCACCTACACACATGACCACCACGCCGCTTCCACCCCCCTCCCCTTTCTTATTGATTCTTATAGTGTTTCGGGACAGGCTTTTAAAACGATTCTTTCTTTTCCTCTTCCTGTAACTTTTTGGCTCCATGGTAACAAGGATAAGCACAGATCCTCTGGTTCGGCAACTTAGGCAAAATCCAACACTCCTGCAGGAAGTTTATACAAACAACTCTGCTGAGCTCCATGTTGCAAGTAGACATAAGAAGATGAATCAGCATCTCTCTTCTGATGGAAACTGGTGGGCTAGCTACTTGTGAAAGTTTTTTCTAAGAATAGGAATACACTTTTACCATGGTTGTCGACTGGGGTAGCATATATACATGTACACAATACATATACCACTTTTATTTCAATAAGCACACCATGCTTTCAGAAAATCTAATCTTTTGATGGTTTGAATTCATTTAGGTAAAACAGTGTTTCAAATTCAATGCTCTTTGTAGTATATGCCTTAATCAGACACAATAGACGTCTTTTCTACTTAACACATACTTGGGATACATTTGATCATGATGTGCTCAAGGTCATTTGGAGGTCATTCAGTGCATGTCTCCAAATGGCCTGCTATACTCGAAAATAAATAATTGGTCATTATATAAGACCCAAATGGAGTGAATTGGGGACTCAGGAAGACTAAGTAGCACATTAAGGGGGTACCTTTCATTACATGTATGTAGTTGGCACTGTCTGTAAAATGGGCTTTATTCAGTGCATTTGTCTTAAAAATTGGGATGATAGAACATTTGCGTAACACTTCAATTATATTTTTGACCCTCTGCTGCTGTCCCCATGCAGGGCATCAAGGTCCAAAGACGTCTTGTTATTTCTCCAGTCCTGGATTTCTGTGTAGAACAATTAAAAAACAATTAAATCAAAAAACAATTAAATCAAAAACAATCCAACCATAAAAAAACGTAAAATACAGCTACCGTGTCATCTAATGTAATGGTCGTGAGCGGTTGGATGGAATTTCGCATGGAAGTCTATTATGTGCCTAAAATCTTAATCTGGTTACCTTGAGCTGCCTAGTAAAGTATGGCTTTTGCATGTTTTGTGTTTGCATCCAGTGACTTGGTAAACATTAGAGACTGGGCAAAGGTAAAGAAAAACACCCCTGTACTGGTAGGTGCTTTGTACATTTCGTTCAAACAACCGCCATTCACTGACCTTAGGTTTTGTAGACATATGCCAGCATGCCATACTTAATGAGACCTGTGGGAGACTTAGGGTGTGGGTAATGGGGACGTTGGTGTTTGTCACAAATACATGCATCTATCATGTACGTTGTAGCACACAGCTTGGAGAACTGTATGGTCAAAACAACATCAAGGATATTAGAGCACGTTCTTGATGCATTATCTCTTAGATAGAAAGTTACTAAAATGTTTTGCTAAAAATGCAAACCCCATGTAAAATGACTAACATTCTTACATGTAATTACTCTGTGAGTAAATGATAGCTAAGTATAACACTTCCAATTTTATTTTTTTTTATTTATTTTTTTTTTTTTTGCTTTAAAGTAGGATATAGTTCCAAAATTTTCGGCATCGAACAAATTCCCTCTGCTCTCATCATGGGAATTCTGTGGACAAGCACATATTGCACAGGAAAAATGCTTGTTTAAAATCCATTCACAATTCTGGTGTCCTGCAAAAAAGCCGGGCAAAGCACATACATGAAGCTGCAACAGCGCGCGGCTACATGAAAAGCTTTGCTGTATGCCAATAGCAAGGCAAGTACAAATGCCACCACAGTCGATGATATTTATATAGCAAATTGGGACCATACACCACAAGCACAGCGGAGCAAATATGTTTTTTCCTGTATGTGCATTAAAAAAATAAGCAGAACAAAAATTGTAGGACAATTGAAGTCAGGCCTCTGTTGCTACAACCATTCCAGTGCATTTCAGTTTTTTTTAGTAATGGTATTATTGGGGCTTTAATAATACTCAGGCGCCTTGAAGACTGCCCAGACATCGGATGTCGTTAAATATCTATATATATACAGACAACCTCGCTCTTGTCACCACCGTATCTGATAATTAAATGTGATCAGGGTAACGTAACAAGAGAAAACACTAGTAAAACTGTATTGTTGCTATAGTTACATGTGCATGTACTCCATACCATCATTGTTGGGCACAGACGCCAGAGTGGCCGCAGCCGTCTGTATTGAGTGACCACTAAGAGAGGGACCACTGTACCCCGACTGCAATCACACCTGTTGCATCACCAAAGCCAATCTTGACTTTCTACAAAGTAGCCGTTTGAAGGGTCCCTTCTTGCATGTGCTAGTATGCATTTAGAATCTCCAGCAAGCTTGGGTGGGCTATAGCTGGCAAGATGTTATAATGCCCATGATGTGTATTCAGTCTCAGGCTCTGGGAAAATATACACTGGGTCATGTATATTCAACATGCACTGAATCAGGATATTTTTTGCAGACTTGTAAGAAGATTCTATTTACATCCGCAGTGCAGATTATAGTTTTTATATTATATATATAGAGAGAGTTTTTATATGTGCTACATACCGGTACTACTTTGTTCTGCATATTATTCAATAAAAAATATTTTTGAAATGTATTTGAGGTTTCATGCATGATTCATACATGTATTTGTACATGAATGTATTATAAGTACACACATCCAAGAAAAGTTCTGATTTTAAATGTAAATTTAAAAATATAACTTATGAAAGGTTGTGATAGATTTTATTGCAAAATTTCAATGGTATGCAAGCAAAATTAGCTATTATTTTATAACATCCAATATGTTAGGGGTTGCAAGCAAATTAGCTATTATTTTATAACATCCAGTATCGGGCTATGGTTGATTTTCATTAAACTACAAAGTTACTGCATATCTTTTCTCTCTTTTTTTCAAGTTTACAAGTATATAAGTATTAACATCCAATGCCCCCTCTGACGCTCAAATACTTCTTCATTGAACAGAAATGATTACCAAAAACTGTTACGATATATTTAACAAATGCATGTAGTTTATTCCACAATGTGCTGGTATGTGGTAAAATGTATATTATCATAATCGAGTATATTCCGATCGAATCCAACTGTGCAATTTAAATAATCAATATTTTGTGTAGGCACAGCAGTACACTGCAAAAACACCGCACCATATCCTTCTGTTTGCAATATCTCCATGATATATATGAGGTTGCATTGAATAATCTGGGTCATCTCGTTTCAGATCAATATCTTGGGTTTGGAGATAATGAATGACATACATCATATGTGCAAATTTGCTTACATATACAGTAATCCGCCCCCTAATCAAGACCACTGTCACTAATTTGCCATGGTTGTGGCCATCAGGTTGGACAGTCACCTTTGGCATCCAATGGGATAATACAATAAGTGTTGATAATACCTGGTAGTAGCAGCAAGTATTTGTGGCCATATTAGAGAGGGTGGCCTCTGTAAAGAGTGGCCACTAAGAGAAGGTTCACTGTACTGATAAACTGATAAAGCTTTCCTGGGAACAAGTCCTTTCCTGTTCACACTTCGTTATCTGATGTCTCAGTTCTGCAACACTTAATTTTATAGCCCTGATTTTATACTGTGTTAAAGCATAAAAACTATTATTTAAAGTTTTGTCATGTACATGTATAGTGATTATGCAATTGCTGCAATTGCAGCAGCAGCAGTGTTTTTAGCAAACAAAAGCTTTATTGACTAGCAGGTGTATAATCCTTCCAATAGCTGGATACGTATATACATAAACAAGTTATGAAGCTATATTATGGTGTAATTTTTTTTTATTATTTATTTATTTTTTTTTTATAAAATATTATATACTGGTTATGGCAATAGATATTTGTGCAGATACATTTATCAGGACTGTCACTAGGGTTTTTACCAATTTTAACACTCTAGACCCCCTCCAATTATAAAGACCACGTACCCTATCTGCCAAGAAATTCAACTTCAATTTGACCACATTAGAGAGCTGGCCTTTAATGGCAAGTCACTTCGAAGTCAATGCATAAAATCCATAACAGAAAATATTTTGTCCACATTAGAGGAGGTAGCCTGTGTACAGAGTGACCACTAAAAATCTGCGGGACTACTGTATTATGCAAAATCCATATGCCATCCAGGCCGACCAATATTGGATGAAAAATCTTAGCTAATGGATTGGTGGTCGGTATACCATAACTATTTTTAGCACATGCATGCATCACATACTAACCACAGAGTAGCTACAATGTACATGTACACTGTAGCTATCGCTATATTAACTGAGTCTAACAGAGTGACAACAATATTTTTTTTTTTTTTAAATTGCATTTGAATCACAGAAGTGTTCTACATTTATATATGTATGTGTCATGCACATAAATTTGTATGGCATACATGTATACGATACGCTAAAATATACTTTTGAGTTTCATGGTACTTTTGAGTTTCACAGTAGATTCATTTGTTGTATATCTGGTGTGCTAAGAAAAAAGTACATACAGTGGTCGCTCTATTTTAAGGCCGCCTATGAGACCTTAGCAATATGGTCTTATATGACAGGTGGTCTTAAAATAAAGGGTCAATAGTACACAAAATCTGCATTTGGGGAGTTAAATGCAAAGTGGTCTTATAATCAAAGGTTGGTCTTAAAATAAAGATATGTAGGGACCACTGTACATCAATACAATCTGACTGTACACATATGGTTATTTACCACTGTGTGCCTGTAAGTACCTTTGTCCACACCCCTGACCTTCTTTCTAGTCTTATAACAAAAACTTTGCATCCGAAGTGATGCCCAAGTGGCTTTGCACATACAGCATTATCAGATCTTTCATGTGTTTCATAATTTGCCCGTGCATGTCGTAACTTGCTACTAGTCAGTACCCCTATAACATAGACAGCCTTTCTGGCAAATAATTCTTTCTCTATTAAGACAAGCAATTAGTGTCCTTTGGTAAGAAGGAGCATCAACTGCATTCACAATACTTTCTGCAAAAATTTGTGTTCTTTCTAGAAGGGAATCATGTCTTCTGTAGAGAGTCCTTTAAGACAGACTCTACTGTATATAGACCAAAATGTGTTTTTACATGACTGTACTTAGGCTTCTTTATGTTTCCCAATGCAGCATCATTTCAGGGTTGTCTAGCTATGTAAGAACCAAGTTTATGTACAATCATCGCAGGACGACCACTGATAAGAAAGACAAATTTCACAGGTGTTCCTGTGCCTTAGACATGCTATAAGGTACAGGCCATTATGCCTTTCTACATTGTATGTTCATTCATTCATTCATTCATTTGTTCTTTTGCTTATTCGTTCCATCATTCATTTGTTCATTCGTCTGCTTGTTCAGCTTGCATACATGTATTTATTTTAATGTACCAGTATTTTATTTATTTATTTACTTATTTATTGCAGATCGCATATCATGGTTACCAGTTTGAAACGAGTGGCAGATGATCTCCCCTCTTATTATTCAGTCTACAAAAGTACTCGTTGGGGTCACTTTCTAGAACAAGCAAGAAATATTAAACCTAAAGTCACTAATCGCCATAAAAACCATTGACTTTTCCAAACTTAAGACCACCTTTAGGCTTAAGATTTTTCAAGATTTTTTTCCATAGAAATTGGCTCCTAGCTGGTCTCCACATGCAGACTGTAACACACGTGGACATATATTTTGTATTAGCCATGCAGACAGACTGGTCATTTTAGGACTGGTAGCCACCACATGTAATAACATCCCGGGTTGTTTGGAGCCCTCAGGGCTAACAGAGAGCATGGATCTCCCTCTATTCACCCTCAACCACTGGCTACATACATACCCTCCAGGTTATAACATCACAGACAAACAGATGTAGATTCATGCATGCCTGTCCTTAGCTGTTTTCATGAAAAACAGGCTGACTCACACAGAACCTACATACACAACGTATGTGATGACTGACTCTGCAAAGCCTTTTAAAACATGTAAAAGATTCATCCATATTCACGGTGTAAGTCTGCGTTTATTTCTTTTATTTACAAAGACACTGTGGACTGGTCCCTGAAATTTAAGACTCCAACCATGTTAAGCTTACATGTACATGTATACAATTATTCCATCCATCCGTAATACTACTAATATTTTCAGCATAAACATTCCTCCTTTAAGACCACTTTCAATTTAAGACTTGACTTTTCTGGCTGAATGGGCGGTCTTTAAAGGCAGGGATTAATGTACAATGTATATGAGGGCTCCACATGGGTCCAAATAATTCATCCTATGTCACACGTCACTTTTTATTTTTTCCCTATGTCACCATGTCACATTTTATAAGACCTTGACGTCACTTCCCACAGTTTTTATAAAAGCCCACGTCGGATTTCTACAACTTTTAAAGTGTCCATGTCGCACTTCGTTTAATACCCTTGTGGAGCCCTTATACCGGTATGTAATCATTGGATAGTCACAGGCCAGTCTATTGACTTTAAGCTCTTCTGGCTTAAAAATTCAATTTTTGGTGTATCTAGTGTACAATTAGATGCCAAAAAGTACTAAAAGCTATCTCCTAGAAGCTAATACCACCAACTACATGTACCAAAAAGTTTTTTTTCCACAGCAAATTTTCTGCAACATTAACATCCATTTTTTAACTTTCTGATAGATTTTACTTTTATTCTGATTTTCCCAGCAAATTATTCTGCTAGTCTAGCTGTTGCTATTATTATTATAACTATATTTGTAGCCAATTGAAAATACAATGTATACCATATTAATTCTATTTAAAGCACATGCTCTTAAATACAATAAAACTTTTATATAAAGACCACCCTAGAGACCATCACAATGTGGTCTTTGGATGTGGTCATAATTGGCCGTAAAAAAAGTGATATGGTCTCTCAATACCCGTGGGCTTTTGTGATTCAATTACATGTACTATGTACTATCTTCTGCCAGGACGATCTTCTGCCAGGGATACTGGTCTTTTAAGACAGGTGTTCTCTCATTGCAGTGGTCTCTCAAGACAGGTTTCACTATATACACATACCCGGTACATGTAGTTGAATACCAGTGCCTTGATGTTTTATTGATAAAAACATAATTTATATTATCTATCCCTTGGTGGTTATATGTATAATAAAGTAAGGACTTTTTTTCTTTTTTCTTTATCCACCAACGCTGTACTTACCTCATACATGATGTTCTGATGAAACTTTATCAATTTATCCATGTTATCCTGTTTTTGTAACACCCATGAGCACGGCACTACAAGCTAAACGGCCGGGGAAGCCGGTTGCTAATTTCTAGGATACTCCGACCTGATATGCCTTGTCACGGCCGGCGGTACCTGTTGTCACCCCATGACATCAATAACGTCTGTTTATACCCTTCTTCTATGCACAAAGCAAATGCATGCACAGTTACAACACACATATATATGCAGGCATAAAAAAAGGAAGTCAAGTCGTTCAGAAAATAGGATTTGGCCTTTTAGCTGATGGTACAACGTATTGGCTTGAAACGAAAACAGCTGGATCATTGAGTTATTCCAGCGGACATAATCCACTCACGGCTCCGAACTCGTCATGACTGCACTAGAGACTCCAGTCCAAGGCAAACTATACACTTTATAACTGCAGATCAATTATTCAGTCCGATGCAGGCCATGTTTGGTCTCGAACTCCATTATCACAAACTAAACACCTGCTTTTAGCTGCGTGAAGAACGATATTCTACAGCAAACTAGCCTCTGAAGATCCAGCTCAATGACAATGATCCCGTCACTGCCCCCGCGGGGCAATTTGGTGAATGATCTGATATCGAACACTTTGTGACCATTCGAGAAGTCTACTCCTTTCTGCCACATTCAAACACAAGAAAACAAACATCTAAGTGTATACATGCAGTGAATACCGACAAAGTGTGCGATCCCTTCACCGTGCTATCCATTCAGCATCTGATCTCATGTGATAAAAGAGCAGTCGCACAGCAATCACTGTATGTAATCAGTACTCATGAATATTCATGATCCTTATGATAGTCCATGCAACTCCTTCTGATGTAGTATGATAATGCATAATAAACCCACAATGTACAGAATTGTTGAATGCTTAGTGATTCTCTCAGAGACCCCTACGAAATACACATGTACATGCACACCTATCATTCTGTTTATCCTAGTTAAGCAAATTTTAAAAGACTTAAACTAGGTTTTAGGCTTTATCAAATGAACCAAAGCTGCAATTATTTTACAGTAAAGTAACTAACTAGTGTGGCATGATACCAATTCACTAATGCCCTGCATCTATGCATGTATATGTGCTTTACTTTATCAA
>JAAUYG010010208.1_pt1 | contig 10137 bp, 4 predicted proteins | sample 7278091 | NCBI WGS metagenome assembly JAAUYG01 (sample SAMN14350201, study PRJNA611818) | marine sediment metagenome | isolation source: surface marine sediment (0.6m) | place: French Polynesia: Moorea | collected 2018-08
AGTAGTAGTAGTAGTAGTAGTAGTAGTAGTAGTAGTAGTAGTAGTAGTAGTAGTAGTAGTAGTAGTAGTAGCAGTAGTGGTGGTAGTGGTGGTGGTGGTGGTGGTGGTGGTGGCGGTGGTAGTGGCCTTATAGCACAATGCAGCTATGTGCAATAGCACAATGCAGCGAAAATCGGATACAGTTATATCAGTTGCACTGAAATGCAACATATCGACCGTCTGCTGAGCTACAGCTAATATTCAATATTCTAAAATTCAGGAAAGGTTTCGACCAAGAAAATAATCAATTAATAACTGTAAAAGAGTACTGGTATAACGTATTTAAATCTATATGAGGGCTATCTGGTATTTTGTGAACATCATTTTAAATGAACCAACCTGTTTCTACAGGAGATAGGTAACGTGGGACATGCACAGGGAACAATTTACTTTAAAAAATTTGCATAGCAAAAAATTCCAGCTTTGAAGAAATTTGTATAAAAGTACCACGTAATAGCATATTTTAATGTTAAAAATTGCTTTTCATTTTTAAACTTGTGTAGCATTTTTCTGATCTTGTGTAGCAAACTGCACCGCTACACCAGTTAAATTGTTCCCTGGACATGCATGTATATAATCCAAGAAGATAACACACAATGATTCAAATACAAAAGGTTAATGACTTGATACAAATATATGATGATATAGTCAGTCAAGTGGGTTATTGAGTGTGAGATGCAGAAATCCGACGCATAAATGTTGCTTTATGTTTTCATATATAGCTTGACTATGTGAACTACGAACAAGTATTTGAATGTTTCACAAATAATCTTCCTATATTAAGATATCAAATTAACACGCAAGTTGCAACATGGCACGTTCTTTAATTTTACCTGCTTAATTGCTTCTGCTTTAGCCTCTTCGATGGTTTTCGTGGCCTCGGCATCGCCATCCAGAGGAGGAGGCGTTATTCCAGACCCCACCGTCATGTTTCCGTGGATGTCTTATCCTCCTACAACTCACGACAAACGTTTGAGAGAAACGCATGAACACCTACTGCCAACGGCCTTAAATGACATGCTTCACTTCACACTGGCCTTCACGGGTTGGGATGAATCGGACATTTTTTCAACCGATATATTCAGACTTTGAAAGGGACATCCACTTCGCCTAGACGAAGCCTTAAATAAGCGCTCTGTGCCTCTGCATTCTTCATAGCACTGCACGCCTAGGCAGTTGAAAGAGACGTTGTCCTTGTCAACACAGATTCTGTTTTTTACTACACAGGGGACGTGACCATCGTGCACACTTTGTCATATACAATGTATACGGGAGACGCGCCTTGAACAGACAGAAGCAGCCGAACACTGGGGTAAAAACATGTACGAAACCCGGCATTATTTAAATGATCATGCAAAACTCAGTTGCAGGGAAAAAGTGCCAGACTTTAATTATTACGGTGTTAGGTACAGGCATGTAGCTTTTAAGTCAACCGTGGAATTGACAACATAAGCTGTGAATGGTTTAAAAGTGTGCGTTTTAACGAACAACAGAAAGAGAGAAACCATGTACATGTAAGCCTCGACAGAGAGACGATGGCATTATACGTTCTCGATTATCTCTGAAACGAGAAAAGCTCCTTGATTAGTACACACGTTAAATCTCTCAGGCCGAGACTACTATAATCGTGTCGGTAAATGGTACTCTGTACTAATGTTATTGTAAAAACTACAAACCGATGTTAAACAAATTTTGCATTATCTTTGTCTTATCTATCTTATCTTAGACCCACATCACTTAATCGCTGGTTTCGTTTATTTGAACTGCCCACCACTTGTACATTCACGAAGAAGACACTCGTAAACTGGAGCGAGCACTGATTTCGGCTTGTTGCAAACCTTACAAAAGGTTTAATTAAGATGTCCATGGACCTTGACCCTCCGCTTGAGCGCATATTCAGTCAATATAATCACTTACCTTATGGCTCAGTCGGGCGATCGCAAGGTTTCATTTTCCCCATTGGCTACAGTGCAAATTTCATTATATTTGAAACTTCAAAAATGAACAAGTGATTTCGTGTTCTGAAAAATCGGAAATGGACCGAATGACCATATAACACATTCTCAAAACGACCTTAACGCATCAAAAACCAAACGTACCCCGCACATATGACACCCTTCACCCCCACCCCTCCCTCCTCGTTTGTTTGACAGTTATAATTCTTGTTTAGTTTTAGCTAGTTGTCTATCTAAAGTAATGAAAAGAATAGTTTTGTCCGCTATGCGTTGGAATTAATTTTCTCCCAAATCGTTGGTCAAAATTTGTTTAAACTCTACACGTGCATTCGTCTATTAAATATGAGATTTTTTTTTAAATTTTGGCAAAACTTGCAGTTCAAAATTTAGATTTATCGTTCCATTTTTTTTAACTTGAGACTTTAAAACGCTACTCCTAGAGATCGCATCCGAAAATTTTAAGCCTGAATGATTATTTTTTTTTATCTCAACAGCAATCACAAAGTAGTAATTTTTGAAATTATTTTTTCAAATTCAAATGTTTAAACTACATGTACCGTCTATGGCAAGTATCCTATACATGTAGACTTATATCTCGTAAAGGGGTGGAGTTATGACATATGCTACTGTTAGTAGGAAGTCGTACTGGGAGTCTAATAGGCCTACACATTCTTGTAAGTCACAAGTGGTGTAAGTACACGTATCTGTACATGTACACTGCGATGAAATATCGTGACGGAAACATTTCTATCATGATGGGCTCAAGAATGATTCGCTCTATACGGGCAGCGTTTTCATTGGACAGAAAATGTGAAATTTGAAAAACGTTCCAGAAGTTGCATATGTACCCTAATTTCTACCTCAGGGGGTCCGAAATTGAACTTATTTTCGCAACTAGGGCAGAGGCAGTTTTTTTCCTTTAATTATGCATTAATTGGTCACGATGATGATGATGATGATGATGATGATGATGATGATGGTGATGGTGATGATGATGATGATGATGATGATGATGATGATGATGATGATGATGATGATGATGATGTCACAAGGACTGCAACTGGTAGAAAAACTGTCTTTCAAGAAACAACGCTAAGGATGATTACAGCTGTACATAAATTTTACCATCTTTCTGCGGCAAAAGTGGTTGACTTTGACGAAAAAAATTGCGAAATGGAATATAAGACAAACTAGTTGGTTTTCTGCAAAAAAAAATAAAAAAAAATGGTGGCCTGTTTTATGACAAAAGTGACAACTTGTGCGGCAAATCTAGTTAAGCTACGAAAAACGCGGTTAGGAATTATGACAAAACTAGCAAGGTTACCACTAATGGTATGACAAGAGTGGGGAATGCGACACTATGGTCGTAACAGTCGTGCTTTAACTGAACACTGATCTGCATGTCGGAAGAACAGTTTATACAGTAAATAATGACGCTGGATAAATGCTATATGCTCTCAAACTGTGTTAATGACGTCTTTGTAACTACTACCACCAAAGCATTACCAGTGATTACTGCTGCTGCTAATAATGCTAAGAAAATACTATATACTACCGTTAACACTGACCTTTAATCAATGGAGCGCACCTCTTTTATGATATACAACCTTTCAATGTCTGAGTAACCTTGACATTGACAAATCAAGGGCATTCAAGGCCAAATCTGATGGTACCAGATAATACTCCCTCCAAGCAATTTCCGGTTGGTGTGCAATAATAAAATATGGCATAACGCGGCTATTCAAAATCTGTGACCTTGAATTTGACCTTTGACAAAGGTCACCCAAGGTCAAATGTGACGGTGCCATTGGACTCCCCATATATATGCGTTGCAAGATCATACGAAAATCGAAAAGATATAGCATAAGAGGAATAATTGCTTACTTTTATATCGATTTCCATGCCAGCTATACCACTTCATGTATAATTAGGGTAAGCTTAACATGCCATTTATATGTCCAACGTCAATATATGTCAACTGATGAATAATTCGAGGTTTAAAAATTACCCGAGTATTGTACATGTATGCGCATACGCAGAACAAATTTAGCAAGGTGGATCCGTTTCGCAGTACTATATGTACTGGTATGTACGTTCTTTATTGCCTCCATTCTCTGGAGAGCATAATATAAATACAGAACGGTGAATACAAACGAACAAACAAACAAGCATGCTTATGTGTTGTTCTTAAATAATTTTTCATATCGTTCATCACAGATCAATTGCCTGTCGCTTACTAGTACCACATGGTTCCCCATCGTCGCCAACCACGAGTTGCTGGGTGCAATCGACCCTTGCACTGCACCCCCTGGGGCAGTTCACATGCCCAGCATCATGATGCGGTCAAATTGAACGATTTCATCATGCGGTCCAAATGAAGTAAAGTTCATGATCATTTGCGTACCCGCTTTGGCAAAGACCGGAAAAGCAAAGGGGCAAACGAACAGTATAAACCCATTTCCCTGCCACACAATTAAAGCCTGCACCAGCTTTGCTGGGCGGGTTTCTTGGCATTTGTGCGTCCATCCATCCGACTGCAAACAAAATATCTAAAATAATAATAATAATAATAATAATAATAATAATAATAATAATAATAATAATAATAATAATAATAATAATAATAATAAAAGCCCAATCAACTACACTTTTGGTAGGGGCATTCTCTCGAATTTCTCTCTGACCCAGGGAAAGAATGTTTCGATTTTTGACAAAAATTGCCCTGGGGGAAGGGTCCATGTGGGGGATCCAAAATTACATGTATGGCCCAATGATAAAATTTTCAAGTGCCAATAGCTGCCAAATAGTGTGAGATTGATATGTGCTTACTATTAGACACTAACAGGAAGTCATAGCACTATGGCGGGTCTAAATGTAGTTAGATTTGACCTTGAGTGACTTTGAAAGGTGTAATTCAAGGTGACCCAGGGTTTTCTTTTTTTTTTTTTGGGGGGGGGGTTATATCTCGTAAAGGAGCCCAGTTAGGCCATGTTACTATTAAACACTGATGGGAAATCCTATATAGGGAGTGCAATGGCACCTTGGCTTTAGATTTCATATTGAATGACCTTCAATGGTTAATGACTTAGATTTCGAATGCTTGTATCTTGTAAAGGAGTCGAGTTAGGCCATATGTTATTTTTAAAAACTAATAGGAAATCATACAAGGAGTCTAACTGCACCTTTAGATTGAACCTTCATGGTGAACTTAAAAAGATCAAAGTCAATGCCACTGTACATTGGACATATACCGGTACTTGATATTAGTCCGAGGTCACATACATGTAGGGTAATTTTTTGGCATGCAGGCTTTTCGGCTGTCTCAGCGGTCTTCCTTGTTAGATTTGTACTGCACCATTCCACAACTGTGCCCATTGCACATTTTGGCTAATATGGGGTCTTTTTGTTGTGTTTGAAACTATGCAAATAACTTTATATTTCAAGGACAGCCAGTCATCTAGCAAAGTGAACAGCTGCTTGAAGACAGATACAAGACTACAGTTTGGGCCCTGTTGTAAATACATGTAGTGTAGATAGAGTACTGTTTTTTTTTAAGTGTTCAAGGTCACTATGAGGCAATTCGGACCATATGCAATTTCAATGACCTTAACCAGGATTGCCGGCAGCTGATCTGTTAAGGACTTTTCCTGACTTGTTATGGCTCTTTCTTAAGGACCTGCTTATAGAATCTACTGTACTTCCAGGTCAATTCACATTCCCAGAATCATGATATGGTCAAAGTTATTAGTAAATGATGACTTTATGTGGTGCAAGTGAAGTTTCTTCATTATAAAATCCTGTGTCTTATATTTATGACAAAGATCAGAAAGGCAAACTAACCATAAATTCCTGACACATAATTTAAGGGCTTTTCACTCCTTAATTTTCACCATTATTCCAAAATTAAGTACTTCCTTGCCTTTCAAGGACCTGTGGGAACCCTGCTATCTTGAACATATGCCCATCAAGCATAAAACTGGATGTGGAGTGGCATTGCTCAAGCAGAAGCATTGTCCTCTGGCCCTCGTTGACTAGAACAGGGAAAGTATCTATTTCAAACAGAATCGTCAATAAGCCATGGACTGCATTTACATATCTGTTATATCATTTTAATTTTTCAAATTCTCTTGTTTGAAGAGAAATGCATTGGCCAACCAATCCCGCACTGCCTCCCCCTGGAGATAACACCTTTCTGTTCCAGGTGATGTCACTTCAACAACACTGAACAGACTACAAATATGTTGTACAAATAATTATTTCCTTTACATATTTAAGGTTAAATTGATACAAAATATAACACGACCAAATTTTTTGCTTTGCATGGCGATTCAAAAAATGTACAATACAATGTACCGGGTACATACCATTGTTTACACAGCAAATAAACTTTGGTGTAAAATCATCAAATTTTCTTACATTATAGTGATACTATATAGTAAAATCAATGTACAGTAATGATCTGGTGCTACAGTGATATCTCTCAGGTTCATTATATGCATAATTATGGTAGGTATATAACATGTTCCTCAAACAGCATTGACAAACAGCTGTATGTCCAATATTTGAGTCTTCAGTAATTCAGTGTCATTAATTGAATCAAGCATCCATACACAAGTATGATGTATGACAGCCGTCTGCAATGATTAAGATTCCACATTTTCTTTCAAGCCCGCTCTTTTGCTGGAGATGCAGATTTCTGCTGCTTACTATTTAGTCTTCCTTAGCCTTCTCCTCAACCTGTTCTGTAGGCTTATTCTCACTTCCACTGCTAGTTGAGTCCTGCGGCGCGGCACTCGGCAGTTGAAGAGGTTTGTCAAAGTCGTCCCCACGGTTGTCCTTCCACTCGATTAGCCGCTCCACTGAGGGATGAATGCACTTGTTTATATGATTCGAAACATTTTCCAGCATTTTATGAGCAGCTGCAACACCAAACAGTACTCGGGATGAGCTAATCGCCTCTGTGTCATTCAAAGCCCGAGATATGTTGTAGGCTTTGTTGAAATATTCCACTGCCTGCTCGTAGCGACCCAGTGAATTGTACATCGCCCCCAAGTTGCTACAGGCACGACTGGTTGCCTTTTCATCCTTGCTTTTTTCGGATACTTCCACAAACATTTCTAGGTATCTGATGCTGTCTTCAATCTTGTTTTGTCTTTCAAAAGCCTTTGCCATGGCCTGGCAGCACTTTCCCATGCCAATGCTGTCATCTCTCCCACGGCAAATGTCTAGGTACTTTGTTAGATATACCAGCCCGGTCTCTGGGTCACCATTCTTGTCATACGCTACTCCAAGACGATAGCTAGCTTCGCCCTCCAACATACGATCCCCGCCACCCTGGGACATTTCATAGGCTTTAGCAAGGAACTCAAGTGCAGTATCTACTGATCCTTCTGATTCCATGTGATCGGCGATAGTCGTGTATATCCGGGCTAGGTTGATAGATGCTTCGTAATGCATTGGCTCACCCTCGGAAAATGTCCACTCAGATTTGTCCTGGCACAAATTGTAAAACAGTTCAAAGTTATCAGCTGCGGAGAAAAAATCACCATGCTCTTCCACTGCCAGACCAACATTGCAGTGTGCCTCTGCTCTCATACGACCATCATCTCCACTCACACTTTCGGTGGTTGCCAAACAACGAGCAAAGAAATGGTCTGCCAGCCACTTATCACCCGCATTTTGGAAGTAGCGCGCAAGGTTGAATTGGCACTGGTATACTTCTTCATAGTTTGCCGTTCGTGATGCAGACTCTGCCCTGGTAAGGTAAGTGTCGAGCACAGTGAGCTTTTCTGGTTCATCCTCCAATAACACCTGGTTCCACAAAACCGATTCTGGGCCGGCTTCCTGTCGCTTAGCGTTTTGCTCTCGCATCAATGCAAATAGCTCAGCGAACGACTTATGGAAACCACCTCGCAACATATCCAGACACAAGTTGTGCTTGTAGCTGTTGCGGTACTGTTTTGTCTGCTGTTTTGACATGTTAGACAGCTCGGCTCGCAATGCTTTCTGGCGTTGCTCCATCTCTCTTTCCTTTTTGCCCTGGGACCTCTTTGGTGCCACCAGCAAACGGACATGAGGTCCATTTTGCTTAGCCTTATCTGGTGGAGTTCTAATTTCCTTTTGGTGGATGGTCTGATTAAGTGACAGGTTGCTCCCTGCCAAGTTTATGGCAGGTAAAGCCGCTGCCATTGTAAGGCACCGCCACAGTACCACTTATTTTGCACCTCAGATTTGTCTCATCTGTCAAAATGGCGTCCTTGGCAACGACTTTCGGCCACTCACTAGATAGCGCTCAGGCATGCCACCCAATCGGTAGATGGCGCCACCGAGGACACATTTTCGCGCCAAAAGAAAGCTGCATTATGAGTTATGTTCTCGTGGTTCGTCTGCCGCAGGACATTCGTTCAAGGTTTGTATGAAGTAAGTTTAAATTTTCACAGTATCGCACATCAGAAGTCTACACATTTTTATTGCTTAGGATGAATTTGTTAGCGTATCCATAAGCTACATATGAATGTGCACTGTTGGACTGAATTAACAATGCATAGAACTGTGGCATAAAATTTAGGCCATGAAAATGCCGCACTGTGACGATTGTCCGAGACGATTGCTAAGCAGAAGAAGACAAACCATACCTTTACTCTCTCTCTGTCTCTGGTGCTGTGTGCTCCGTATAAACAACTTTTTTGGATAGCCACAGTGGAAAATTGATAATGGCCAGGCAACACCTAAAACACCACCGCATCTAAAACCAACCAATTCACAAATCGCTGGGTTCCATACACATTACGGAAACCGTGATCGGAAATGCTGCTCTCAGGAACTTGCGACTTAAATACCTCTCCCTTTGTCATCAAAATTGAAATATACCAGCATTGTTTGGGATATGTACCATGCATGGTAACAGATACAAAGATATGCAGTCGAAAGTGAACATTGAAAAGCAGCAAGAAATGTCACCAACAGAGACAACTAGCTAGGACCAAAGTACGTATAACGGTGCTTTTAGACAAGCTGCAAAGGAATAATGCCAGGGCAACCATATGATGGAGATGACACTAGGCAGCAAAGCTGCCCTTAATCCAGTCACCTACAAACAGCGACAAGTTACCACCAGCTAGGAGCATAAACTCTGCCAAACGGCGACTTAATTCTCCCTGCACGGACAAAGGATAAGCAGTGCAGACCATCTTTTTTCCACTGACCAAACAAGTGTGGAAGTTGAACGGCATGCCAGACACCTTGGTGGAGGAGCCATCCACTCAAATTGACTACTGGTAAGTGGGCAGTAGTATCCTTTCCCCCATGTCACTGTACTTCAACAGAATCGAGTCCAGTATGCAAGCCAAGTCAAGTCAAGTCAAGCCAAACTGTGTGCTTAATGTAGCCGGAAAACTGTCCCCTGGCTGCAAGCCAGTATACTTGGTATGTTTTGATGTATGCTATACATAGGCCATAGGTTCTTAGATTGCACTTGTGAATGCAAAAGAATTTCCACCAGCACCAACAATAAAGTAAGAGTCAATTTCTTTGCATGATAGATTTGTGTAGTGAAGGTTTATAGAACTCAAAATTGGTACATTGTATTGTTGTTTGGCCTGTGTAAGTGGTGGCTCAATCATAATCGATGGGAGACAAATATGTAAAACATGTTTTTCCCAGAAACTGTCAAGAGGATTAACACAAAAATTTTAGCGAAAGGTATCCACCAAATCTCAGTCTCCATATAATTTTTTAGCTCTGCTTGACTATGTCAGCTGAGCTCATGAAATCGAAATTCGTCTGTCCATCTGTGGCATCGATTATCTCTGAAGTTATTGCATGGATTTCTTTCAAATTTTAGTTCTGGCTGCCCCTGTGCCATATGCCCCGACATGTTTTTAATTTTTGAAAAAAAAAATTAATTTTTCACGAATATTTTTCGTTTTCGTTAACATGGGACCCTATAGGAGCAGAAATTTTAAAACGCTACTCTTTCTACAAATCACAGCTGAAAGTTTTCGAACTTTTCCTGAATTTTCTTCCTAATGGTCCTCACAAAAGTCCCGGTATGTTTGGGATTTTTGAAATTTTGAAAATTGAAATTTTAATGAATTTTCTTCATTTTCATTAACATGGGACCCAATGGGAGCAAAAATTTCAA
>JAAUYG010014667.1_pt1 | contig 10137 bp, 5 predicted proteins | sample 7278091 | NCBI WGS metagenome assembly JAAUYG01 (sample SAMN14350201, study PRJNA611818) | marine sediment metagenome | isolation source: surface marine sediment (0.6m) | place: French Polynesia: Moorea | collected 2018-08
TCTGTTTCACATTGCATTGTTCATTGTCTTAGGATCTCGTCACATTGTGTAAATATTGTAATTTCCACTCTGAAGTTTATTTTTAATAATAAATTTGGTTTCATACATTGGACTCTGTTATTTGTTCAGGAACTCTATTCAAAAGGAACCTGGGGGGATTTATATCTTCCCGTAACAATCTTAAATAAAAACAGCCGTAAAATATTAGTGTGCCGAAAACAGTCTGGTTTGTCAGCTCAGTAAAAGTCTTGCAACTCCTCTTCTTGCCCGTGAACACGCACTGGAAGTGCATGGAACCGACACATTTGTGCTATTTGTTTCATGGATCTAGCGACGTCACAAAGTTAGTCTGAGGCGCCATTGTTTATGCAAAAATGACATTTACTTAAATTACATATCTGCATGTTTGTAGACTGTTTTGATGCAAATATGGTTGTTGTGGTGGTTAAATATAAACTATGGAAATTATTCATCATCATTCAGTGCATTTGTCTGAAACTGTCCTGTAACTCCAGAATGGTCAGAGTAAAACAGACTGAAACTTGGGATTCATGGACACTAGTAACAGCTGCATGAGGGCACATTTGACCATATAGTGGCTTTGTTATTCTGCGGTCATTGTTACATACAATCTATTTAGCGCCTTGTGAGAAGTGTATTAGTGCTCTTGTGTCAAAATGGCATGTAACTCGAAAACTGTTGGTCATACAGCAAAAGGTACTGTAACTTGGACTTGGACAATAGTAAACCACATATAAGGGATACTTTACCCTGTAATGGCCAAGGTCGTTAAAGGTCATTCGATGCACTTGTCTCAGAATGGCCCGTCGTTCCTAAAATAACTGGCCGTAGAGCGAAACTGAGTGAAGTATGGGACTCGTGGGCACTAGTAACACATATATGCAGTACCTTTGAACTTGTAGCATTCAGTCATTTTAGGGTTATTCGGTACCATTATCTCACCATAGCCTGTAACTCGAAAACTGGTGATAGAGCGAAACGGATTAAAATGGTGCTAATGGTAACACATATATGGGTATCATTGACATTGCAGTGTTCAAGGTCATCTTTGTGTCATTTTGGTGGACTCGTTTCAAAATGGCCGGCAATTCGAAAATGGTGAGCCATAGAGGGAAACGAGTGCCTACTTTTAGTGGGCACTCCTGGTGCCCACTAAAAGTGACCTGGAGCCTTGTTTTAAATGACCTGCCTACCTTAGAATCTGTGACCGAATGTCCTATACGCAACTTAAAGAGTTCCCTGACGACCTGAAGGTGGTCCCATCTGGAGATTGAATAAAAAAGCATGTGTTAAAATTCTATCGAATACCATTCCAATTCTACTAATAACAAATTCTGCCAGTTGGCATATATAAAAATGGAAAGCTATACGTTTTGGGGTCAAAGTGCATGCAAAATAAATGCATCTGGTAGATTGTGCCTTCATTTAGGGTAAATTGACTTTAATATTTATGCGAAATGTACATGTATGCTTCAAATGAGGCCTTTTTCAACCTATTATCTTTTCCTTAATATTTCATCCGTAACCTCCAACATAGTATTACTTCTTCTAATATTAGCCACTTTGTCGCAAACGTTCACTTTCATGCTCTTTCTGTAAAATTACTTATTTGCACTCACCGGGGCCGTGCGGTATAAGCGTTCTGATTTTTCATTGCCACTCCCTTCCACGATAAAAGTCTCGAATGTATTAACTCCTTTCCTACCGTAACAACAACAGAGAGCTCGGACGCAGCATACTCCAAAACCCCATCCTGTTTCCTGGTGAGAGAGTCGTTCTGAAGTCCTCCCTTGGAGTTAAATTAACAAGTTACCCCAGCGAAACACAAACAGTTTCGTTATCTAAAGAACCATGCAAACAGCTTCCATTATTTCACAACTCCGTCCAGATCCTAACACATCTGGGTGATTCGCACACCAAGCTAGCATCGCAGCTCTCGTCACTTAAAGGTTATATAGAACAAACACTGCTGTGATTAATTGTCATATCAACGAATCACTTTTGCAAGTGGGACGCATTTGCAAGTCCCTTCGTGCCATTGATGGGTCCATACCACACATAACTGCGGAACGAGTTACGCGCGAACAGAATGGAGAAGCGTCCTTTTCAGCGGGGTATGGCCGTCGAAAATGCACCAGATTGTTCCTGTCCATAAAGGAAAACAGCTGTTATCGCTTAGCTAAAGCAACAGACCAAGAGCCTTGTCCAAGCCCCACTGCTGCCAAAAGGGTACCCAGTCCCTAATAGAGAGAGAGAGTAAAATTATTTTGGCAACCAGTGATTGGATTTCGTGGATTCTGCATAACGGACAGAGCCTACACTTATGTGGATGACTGCTTATGATTTGCACCAGATAATGAGGTTGCTAAGCCGTTGTTACAAAGCGTGCCTGCAGTTTGCCGTGTCGGGAGGATTTCGCCTTAGCAAACTTACAAGCAACAGCAAAGCCATAATACAGTTTGTGCCATAAAGATGATCTTCCCCAAACAGCTGCAGCGCTGCGATTTGGAAACTGTGGTTTCTTTGTTATTTGGGGGTAATTATTTCGCCATGTTCTTCTGTAATGTCATTGGATGAACCTGGGTCGGATTACCAGGCAGCTACATTGTACGGTTAGATTACGAATTATCGTAAAATGTATACACTCTTTCTACCTCGAGCGTTGAAATTCAAGTTATTTTTCCTGCATGGAAAGCTGTTTCCTAGAGCACAATTTTCAAATTTTCCATATCCGTGCATGATAGTTGGTCATGGGAAGACGTCCCAGATGTTTGTATATGCCTTACAAGGTCAGCACATTTTCAAAATCCTCATGTGAACACGCATCTTGGCGGAAGCAAATGTTCCAAAAGTTGCACATTATTGGACTCTCTTTCCACACCACATTGGGTTCGCAACTTTCCAATACAGAACCGTGCTACCCTAAAGAACATAAATAATTAGGTTAATCGATGTATATCAATGTTGATATAATTGGGCTAGGAACTGAGAGACCTTTATTAAGGTTTTCAAAATGTGAAGGCTCTCTGGCTATCCAGTCTTGAGATACACGTATCAGGTACAGACGACCTTACCAGGACAAAATAAGAAATGCAAAAGTGGGAGATACGCTTTCCAAGCAGATCTAATTCCCTTGCAAATATACAACTGCATTACACACAGAGCGAGAAACATATCCATAAAGTGGACGCAATCGTGGTTAATCGTCGTATCATGGGTTCGCACCGTTGAAGACGTTTTCGCGCTATTAATGACGCTAGGCAAGAGACTTTGCTGCAGGGCATTCTAGTGACCTTCCCTTGACAAAGCTTACCATCCTAAACCACCATAAACATCCGACGTTAGGTCCATGTGGCATGTAAACTCCTGCACGACTTTCTTTCCACCCCATGTCTGTTCAGTAATGGTCGTCACAGGCACAAAATGGCGTGTCTTTAGGGAGCTGCCTTGCTTCTGGGAAATATCTCAAGCTTAAAATTGAACTTAAATGTTGTAACCAGCTGGGCAGCCTATTTTTCCTATGCTTAAATCTCTGTCTTTGATGTTGGTAGATTTCGATAAATTGGCCCAGTGCGACAATAAGGTCCTATGATGATAGGCAGTTCACTATTGCTATTCTCTGCACGCAACTGGGTGTTAATAATGAGGAGAGGGCCAGACGGAAGAGCATGGCAGTCTGAAATAAGCACCAGATGGCTCGATACGGTTAAAGTGTCTGTGATCTATTCTCCCTTGGTTTGGCGCGGGTGCCTGATGTAGGCAGGGCTAATCAATTACCAATGTCTGTTTGATGACACCTTATTGCTAATTTAAAGAAAAGAAAAAAGACTGAAATAAAGGGGAATGGTGAAGAAAGATAGCAAACAGAATGGAAAGAAAGAAGAAAGGGTCAAGAAAATAAAAAAGGGGAAAAGAATTGTCACATAACAACACTTATTATTCAGCTTGGGAGTAGGTGTGCTCCCAACGGCGACAAAGGTTTTTTTAGAAACCTGTTTTGGCTAATAAGAAACAATTCCGCCCAGGGGAGAAAAACTATGTTTTTCTTCCTGGTTGAATTCGGTATCGAAACAGCTTGCAAACACTGACTTATAACAAAACGTTTGCAAATGTTTCGACACTGACAGCAGCCATGCGTTGATGGTGATTGCCGAGTTGTTACATATACAACTCACGGGTTTCTTGCCTTTATTACTGTCTTGGTTTCCATGAGTGAAACTGGCACTGTTCAAGAGGGTTTTATTTGGAGGCTAAAGCCGATGCTGTGTTTGCCCCGATAAAGTCGATGCGGTATATCCTGCATTCATTAGGTCTCCTAAATGCATTTGGTCAGCATTTCGTCATTAACGAGCTTGAATATACAAAACGAACGCAACTGTGGCATTTCTGTTTCAATGGACACACTACTGTTCGGTTGAAATATACTACCCGTGAAACTTGACAGCCACTGGTAAATGTGAGACATCTCAGACGCACCAATAGTACTTAAATGGTGTCTAGACACTATTATTTAAACCATGAGAAGAACCGCGTTTCTTAGCGTACAGGGAAGGTGACGTAATTTAGCCCATTCCAGGGGCAATAGAAACCAGAGCTTCTCGTCCGCATGGCTCAGGTATTGCCAGAATGAAAAGGGGTCGTGCCTTATTTATGAGTTGGTAATCTGTCCCAGAAGACCATGTAGACATCATTCCCTTTTGTGGAACAGCGAACGGAAATGATTTATTGCGTCTAGGTTATTTCCCTCCATCAGATATGTGCAAAAACTGTGGATGTGATAATAAAAGCATGAAATTTGGTACACGACTAGAGTACCATATCAGGAGGACTTTTAAATATAGTGACATCGCAGATTCAGGCCAGGGATAAAATGGCTGCCATTTCTCAAAATTGCGGATTTCTACTATTGCGTTACACAGGGTCTATGTTCCTATAATTAGATTTGCGCAGTAAATAAGAATATTAATTGTGCTATTTACCTTAGATAGGTTCTAGTATGGCCAGTAAATGTGGATTTTTATAGCAGCTTTAACTTTCTCGCAATATGGGCTGGCGGCCATCTTGAATTTTCAGGATGGGGCCAGGCAAAACTATAAACAGCAATGTCCCTGGTTCTAATTCACCCAGGTTTGCGATTTAAATATCTAAACATGATTTTATGAGGCAAGGAGGAAACCACTAAGAACACCACCACACATATATTTAATTCAAGATTTATATGTTTTGTACTCATTAAATCGATGATTAGATTAATAGGCATATTATAGGTCAATTCAAGAAGTTGATCATGGGACTGTTTTGGAATTGAGTCAACAATGATCAGTTTCTGGAACTTTAAGATAAGCTAGCTCCATCGCCCTTTACTAACGTATTAGTATGCCCGTGGGCCTATGGCAATGGCAGAGAAAGCACGTGTCGTCTTCACCACAGTGAAGTTTGCAGCCAGAAATTATCTGTATACACTTTGGATGGCAGCGTTACTATGTCAGTCAGGTGCACTGGGATCCACCTGGCATAATTTCGGTGTCCCACGGTACAAGCCTGCTCAGAGCGTTTGTATACAGGTGGAAATTTTCTTCACGGACTGGTTGCACATAGACCAGCAATGTCAGTTCCAAGTGCAGGATCATGAACGGGAATTGGAACTGTGGAAACTGGATTTACACCGATCCGCTCAGAACACCAGGCATCTAGAAATATTGCAGTCTGCTCCTGATCTCGCTCACTTGTATATTGACGATACGCTTCCTTCATGATAGAGGCTACTGGCTGAGACATGGTGCGCTCGTTTAGTGCGAGTTTACATGGGCAACTGTTAGGAAAAATTGGTAGAATCTGTTGTAGCAACCCCGCCAGCACCAGGGCGTCTGCCTATCCACTGCCATCCAGAGAGAACTTTCAGTTTTGCCATTTCAATATGGAGCGCACCAAACAGGACGACAAATTGATCTTCTCCATGTGTTTCTGGCCATCTGTATTGGTTCTTCTTGGCCAATGTGTACAGGGCTGATGGACCGTGATGACAGAGATCTGTTACGCCGGTGTGTGACTCCAGCAGATACATATGTGTAGTGACTGTTACAGTGTCACCTGGGTGCCTCTCGTGTGTAACTCCACGCACATCTCTGTTTGGATGCTGGAATAGTGAAATGCTAGTGCCATGGAATGAATCAGGTGCATTAGTTGAACTAGTATTATGGTCTGTGTTCCACGCTTTAGTTCAGCAGGGCAAACTGCACGGGTTGACAGAAGTGACAGATACTGTTTCCCAAGTCAGTGGAGATGCTTACCAGCCTGTCATAGGAGACTGATAGACTCAGCTGGAACAACGCATCAAATCAACCAAGTCACGTTTGTCTTTGTATGGTCGTATACAGACACAGGAGTCTCCCGATTGTGGATGTGCTTGGTAGGTTCGGCTGTGTTGATATTCTGTTGGTGATTTCGCAGTCTGTTAAGATTTTGCGTGCATTAACACACGTTCCCGGAGCTGACGTAATCACGTAATTTATCACGACCAAATGGAGAAGAAGCACACCACAGAATATGGTCTGAGCAAATGTCGAGCCCTGGCAGTACTATCATTTGGTCCCCATCGCAAGGAATAAACGCCTTAGGATAATTTGTGCCTCTGTGTTCTCCTTCTGTTTATTTTACTATTATACAGCAGTCCTTGCGGAAATACCCAGTGGGTGAGGGGGGTGGGGGGTGGACAGCGAAACTATTCGCAAATAGACAATGGACCAAATTGAAAATGCTACGGGTATGAATATTTCCTATTTTTTATTGAGCCAAAGAACGTTTATTGAGCTTCAATGGAATGTATGCTTCCTCCATGGTTGTGGCGGTAGTAACAGATGTGGCAACAACAGAGTAGTAAAAGTTGTAGAAGGTAGCAGTAGCAGCAGAAATCACAACAGTAGTAGTAATAAACAGTATAAACAGTATATAAAAGCAGTATAAACTTTATTCTACGGGCCATGCAAAAATTAAGAAACAATTCTGTCCTCTCTGCATAGACAATGCTGCTGATCTAGAAGTAAAATTGGTGAGTGAGGGACACTTAGTAGATGAAACGGTTAAAACGGGTAGACAAAGAAATAAATAAAAGTACCAGGCACATACTCCTCCATTTGGGTCAATTGGTTAAACAAATGAGATGATCTGGATGGTAGTTACAGAAGTGAAACCAGCTTTCGCTTGTAAGTTTATCACGTACTCCGTCGAGAATATCGTAAAAGGATGTAGAAGAATGATTGTCTCGTTGGTCAAAAAACTAGATGTGGAATAATGTTAAGAGGAATAGTAATAGTAAAAAAAAATTAAGTTTTCCAAATCATGAACTCTACTATACCAAATCACGGCCTCGAGCCTTAGACTCTATGTAGGAAAAACAATATTTAACTCGGCCAAATGCCTAAAATACGCTTTTAGCTGCTATGGGTCTATTAAAAGTGTCTTGTGTGTTGGCACATCGGATGTGAGCGGCTAATCCATTATAGAAGCATGCTCTAAAAGCCCATTCACCATACCTCACACTTCTCGTACCAGGCACTAGCAGAGTCGAAGGGTCATCATCAGAGAGAGCACGACCTCACGGGCTGGTGCAGGTGCAACATGTCTTGCGTGTATGAAGGGGCTTCACCATTCATTGGCTTGTATGTGAGAGTCTGGATTTTCACCTTCACCCGGAACTCACCAGAAAGCCACCTTAAATGTCACTCACGAATTGGTGCGATGTGCTGGGGACGGGAAATATGAGCCACAACGCGTGTTGCGGCATTCTGAACACGTTGTAGTTACCCAGTGCTTGTGTGAGTGCTTGCCCTGACACACATCATGCATTAGCCCAGGCGTGTTGTTTCGATAGACAGTGTTCTCGGGTAATCCTCGCGGCCATGTTGTTGTTCTTCCTGCTGCCTTGGGAGACCCATCATTAATAATCCAAAGGTGAAATAGCTGAAATATTCAGTGATTTTCGCGCAGAAACGAACCAGGGACTTCGGCGATCAACTTGCGTCGCAAATGACCGAAGACAAGCCAGTAAATGGCAGGAAGAAACATGATTTCTGAAATGTAAACATTTCTGTTTCTGCAACAAATTACCCGAAACTAACCTCGGCATGGTATCCCTTACGTACTATCCGCGGGTAGCCCTAACGTTGTTAGGTTTTCTTCTACGATCGCTCTTTTTTTTAAATAATTAAAGAACTTCCAAAATCAACGACAGTGGGTTAAGAATATTATCGCAGGCAACTGGCGAAGGGTTAGGGTTGGAACAAGCCGAAAATTTGGCAAAAGTGGCCTTTTTGGAAACGCCATTTGTTTTCGCAAAAAAAAAAAAACATGGTGACCGTATGATTGATTCAAAACATTGCCTTGACATTTCAAGAGCCAAAGTACGTGATACTCCTTTTAGCGAATGTTTGTGTGATATTGTTTTAATTGTATAGACGATAAAACAGCCTGCCTTATGGTATAAGTGTTCAACTGGTACTGATTCAACCAAATAAACACGAGACGCTGTCTGCGGCGACAGGGAGCGGAATGAAGTAGTGGTCTGGATGCTCCAGGCTGCGGGAGGCAGCGGCTGGGGCAGAGGATTGCTGACCAATGACAGGCCGGTAGGCGTGGCTTGTGTGGCCCGGGGGGGAGGGGGGGGGGGGAGAAGGTGTACGTATACCTAGAGCTGGAGAGTGTGAACTAAAGGAAACCCACATTACCTAATTATACAGTTTGACAAGTAAAACTGACAAAATTGAGATGAACATATACAGTGATAAACTCTAGTTTTTATTTTCGATTTATTATATTTTGGGGGGTGGGGGTTGGGGTGGGGGGTAGACCGGGTACAGAACAGTTTCCGGCTATTAATGTGTATCAATGATTATATTGATGATATCGGCCTTAAAGGAAATAGGAAGTTAAAATGTATTTGCAAGGCTTTCCAAAAAAGGGTTAGGCATAAAGTCCATTTTAACCATTTTAATATCTGACGGACGGAGTAATATTTTTGTAAATCTTCTGAGGCTATGAATACTGACAAAAGTTCAATTATATTGTGCTCCAAAATATGCTGATTGTTTACTGTACATGCGAAGTCGTAAGGTGCCGAGCCCTTGCCCAATTTTGTTGTGTAGTCGTGGCAAAGTGGACTCATTGATCTGTTCCAAAGCAAAGTTACGTGTAACTTTAGACAATCCCCAACTAGTCTGATCATCTTAAAGTTTGAGGTTTACTTCACAGCCCAGTCACTGCTTCGGTATTAAGACACTTATTAGATTCGTAGGCGAGACTAAAGCAAATCTTACTGTATCCATAACCTGAACATTACTTTTGTAAACTCGCTACTACGGTTATGGCAGGGCGTTACTATAACGCATACACTTACAGAAACTGGCGTTACAGTTTCTGTAAGCCAAATGCGGCATCACCCTTACGGCATGCCATATGCGATGGTTACAGTGATGTTCTATCATTTTACTCACTGAGCCGCTGCTGCTACTACCATTATTAACCCTGTTAACTTCATCGTGTATGTTTATTTCTATTTAAAATTGCTGAAGAAGAGCGTCGATGTATATGACACAAATAAAGGCCGGATGTGTTCTTTCCGGTGACATGTCGCTCTAAGAAATGGTTTATTGGATAACCGTCGGCAGAGTAGAATGTATAATGGTGCGTCTTTTTGGCGACTTCCGTCCCCACCTGCGTGATGCTGTGTGGCGGATACAGACAGGGCTATGCGTGGTGTGGGGTGACTGGTGGGTGCCGACCACTGGCCAAGATCTTCGTATCAGATTTCATCATTACACCGGATAGAGTAGTAGTAGTAGTAGTGAGTAGTAGTAGTTGTAGTAGTAGTAGTAGTAGTAGTAGTAGTAGTAGTAGTAGTAGTAGTAGTAGCAGTAGTAGTTGTTGTTGTTGTTGTTTTTGTTGTAGTAGTAGTAGTAGTAGTAGTAGTAGTAGTAGTAGTGGTGGTAGTAGTAGTAGTAGTAGTAGTAGTAGTAGTAGCAGTTAGAGTAGTAGTAGTAGTAGTAGTAGTAGTAGTAGTAATAGTACTAGTAGTAGTAGTAGTAGTAGTAGTTGTTGTTGTTGTTTTTGTTGTAGTAATAA
>JAAUYG010109276.1_pt1 | contig 10136 bp, 6 predicted proteins | sample 7278091 | NCBI WGS metagenome assembly JAAUYG01 (sample SAMN14350201, study PRJNA611818) | marine sediment metagenome | isolation source: surface marine sediment (0.6m) | place: French Polynesia: Moorea | collected 2018-08
ACTTCCTAGCCATGCTAAGAACATGCTCATAATGGTTGCCAAAAATTAACACGTAAAACCAACGGGAACCCCAATCCGTTACATTGCCCCCCCCCCCCCCCACTACTATGTACATGTATAGAATACCTGATGTTGCTAATTTGCGATTACCTACATGTATGTCGCTCCTTGTACATGTACGTGCATTTTTGTTGTGTCAAGGGCTCACCAGGAGAATATTGTATATGTTGTAACAGCATATGAGCTGATCGTCACGTATCTACCAATACCAGCCCGGGCAGATGTGTCCCGCGTTCGAAATATAGTAGAATATCGCCAGACTTACGCCATGTAAGTACGAACGACAGCAAGAAGCGCTACCTGTGGAACACGATGAAAAAACTAAAGAAGTAGAACTTTTCAAATCTGATTGACAAAGGGCGCATGATGACCAATAGTAGTTTGGCTTCCAACGCAGTACTTCCTGTTAAAGAGCTGTTCGTGTGGTGTAGTATATCGCAGTAGTGGGACAGGCATTTGTGACTCCTGCAGTCTTTTCCCTGCTATACTGACACAGCCCAAAATTTAAATGATATCCCATTTAAAATACAATGCAGCAAGTATGCTGGTATATGTTTCCAATAACACGGACTCTGGCTGGCCTACAGTGTGCGTAGTACATAGAAGGCAAAACACATTGGCACTAGCAGAAAATGTCTAAACTGACATGTATCTTTGCTATATGCAGATGATCTTGTTATTATGTTAGAGACTGCAAAAGTGTTACAAAATGCCCTACATAAACTTGGTGACTATCGTCAAAACTGGAAATTAAAGGTAAACACCACCAAAACAACGATAATAATTTTTAATAAAGGAGGGCATAGAATATCCAAATTTAGTTTCAAGACGGAAGACAAATATATAGATATAGTAAATGATTACTGCTATCTGGGTATAATATTCACCCCTTCGGGTAGTTTCAGGCCTGCAATAGAGGCCTTAAATGATAAGGCACTAAAAGCCTTCCATAAAATAAGAAACCATCTATATGATATATGAATATCAGTATGAAATTATTCATATCTCTTATTGTCCCAATTTTGACATATGGTAGTGAGATCTGGGCTCCCTATATATTCCAAGACCTAAACGAAACCAATTCAAGCACAGTCTGTGACAAAACACCAGCTGAGTCCCTGCATATAAAGTGCTGTAAGTTAATACTTGGGGTAAATAGGACATCTACCAATGCTGCGGTTAGAGGGGAACTTGGCAGCTTCCCATTAGCCTTAGATATGATTATCCATAGCATTGATTATTGGCTACTGATCAACCGAGATCAACACAAACTAATGACTGCAGATACTTCAACATTAAGATCTCGTGCTCTATATGAAAGTAAAATATTATCTGATGCTGCTTGTAAAACATGGATTACAGGTATCCAGAAAGTATTGATACACATTAATCTATCAAATATCTGGGACGACCATATCAATGCATCCAGGTCTACCATAGCTAAAGACCTGAGAAGTGCTTTGCAAGCAAAATATGAAAATATATGGCTGGCACATATACACAGCCCGAGAGACTCAAATAAAATGAGAACATTTGCAAATTCAAAGTAAAGTTTTTGCAGGAAAATTACCAGAGTGCATTGAAGTCTAGAACAAGCCGGTCATATATGTGTAAATTTAGAATAAGTGCTCGCGGGCTACTAATTGAACGAGAACGATACCATCGAACCAAAACATTCCTGTACATGAACGAATTTGTAATTATTGTGATACGAGAGCAATAGAGGATGAACATCATTTCTTAATCGAGTGTGATCTGCATACAGATATCAGACATATACCTTTTGATAAACTGTCCCATATATTAATAAATTCATCTAAGTTTTGGATAAAACTGGCATTATGGACCTATACATTGGTTGTAGTGTTCTTTATTTATGTATGTGTTCCTGTTTCCATGTTTTAGTGCTCTTCATTTACATGTATGTATAATTATTATGTTCCCGTTTCCATGTCAACTGTATGTCCTATGACTATACCATTTTATACAAAGGTCTTTGTCAATACATTATTCACATATAATTTAGAACCCGAATGGCAACCCCCATAAAACAAGTAAAATGAGATGATCTCATAAAAAAGATTTTACGACTATTGTGCAATAATGTGCATCGATATGTTCGTAAATCCACAATCGATGTACCGTAGTGATGTTACTAAGACCTCTCTTCATCGGGGACTCACGAGGTCTGGGCAGCATAGTTTCTGATGACCAAGTCCTTAAAAGGACAGATTTAGTCAGTGAGCCCGATTGCTGCTAATATATTAATGAAAAGTATTATTACTAATTCAATTTATGTAATTAAATGTCCTAATAGTGTCCAATAGCCCCCAAAAGAAAAAAAAAAAAAATAAATAATAGTTACTGAGAGGTGTGTATTAATGTTACATCAACCCCAGTATGGTCAAATGACCATTATCACCGACCAGCCATGTTCAAATCGAATGAAGTTCAAACATCCGTCTATAGTAGACTATACCGTTATTGTGAATCCAAGCACCAATGTGAATAGATAAATGTCCAGGAATAGCTCCTTGCCTCATTACCACGCGTTTTCTCCTCAAATGAACGCTGAACAATTTTAACCTTCTAACCTGGCAAGGGTGAGCCTGAGTTCTATATTAAAATTAATCTAGACATATCTATCAGCATTCATCTGTTCCAATACCTGTCTTACTGCGTGTCGCGAACTTCCAGAGCCCCTAAATAAGTAGGCACACTCAGTCCCACCACAAAACAGAGGAAATCGTTAGATTTTCTGGCCAATATATAGGGGTGGATCTAACACAATATATACTCCTCCAGAAGATACAAAAAATGACTGAGGTCCATGTGTAATCCGTCGACTGAGGTCCAATAATAGAATAATAGTCCACTCCCACCTCGTGAGTCCCCGATGAATGCTGATAGATATGTCTAAATTAATTTTAATATAGAACGCATTGCAAAACCCTCTTTATTGGGAAACAGCTAAATTTATTTGGGCAAACTAGACATGCATTCAGTGTCTTCTCGCTCACTGGCAACTCTGGGGGCCCGACACCACCTTTCTGTTGCACGAAAAGCATTCTGCAGGTTCACCCTTGCCAGGTTGGAAGGTTAAAATTGTTCAGCGATAATTCCCAATAACGGTATAGTCTACTATAGTCTACAGCCACCGTACTTAAGCCAATCCACCGTCTAGAAAAAACACGATTCGTATAGTTATTTAGTTATAACTAAATAGTTATTTAGTTATAACTAAATAGTTATTTAGTGATAACTAAATAGTATTTGGTTATAACTAAATAAAAAAATGAGTGGTGATGTCCTGTATCAGCCACCGTACTTAAGGTTCAGAAAACCGATTTTAATCACCAAAAGTACAATTAAAATTGACAAGGATATCACCAGATTCTAGTAGCTGCTACTCAGAAAGCTCTATACCCAGGCAGATGGTAATCTTCACCTTGGGATACTATCTACCAATGGTGGAAGACAGAAGTTTCAAAATTGAAACGTTGATTTTTCCCGATTTTCTCGGTCGTCCTGTCTTTAACACAAGCGTATATGGCGAGTCACGTACTTTTTGGTACAGATGCACATCTTCGGATAGTATCCAGTTGCTTTAAACTTCTGTCTTCCACCATTGGGAGATAGTATCCCAAGGTGTACATCTGAATATTATCAACTGCCTGGGTGTAGAACTTTCTAAGTGAAGTTTTTTTTCAATTAAAAGGCCACCATGGAACTCTTCATATAATGCACTAAGCATATCTGACAGGCATTAGCATTGACCACATGAAGGCACCGAGTTAGGGCTCTAAACATAAGCCCAGAACCTTCATTTCTGCCACCAGTCTAGGTGGTGGAGTGCATTTTCTTGTCGGATTTCTCTACTTCATCACAACAGGATTTTTTTCTTCGTAACAAAGAAGATGGATGGTCTCGAATTTCACGAGTGCCACATTGGAAGGCACTATGCGCAAAGCAATTCGTGACGTGATACATAAGAGCACAGACTCGTCAATGTTCATCATCTTGATGATTTTCTCATGATGCAGATTCACAATTAAAGAACTCTTCGAAACAAAAGCCAGCCCTGGCAGGTATATATTTTATTCCAATGAGAAATTTTGGTGCAGCCATTCAGACAAGGCTCCCAATGTTCTCAATATTACATAAATGTAATGTAGCTCCTTATTTTCTCCTGATTGCTTTTTTACTATGTTTATTATAACATGAAGGTACACACACAAAACAGCAAGCATGAAGCTCAATGAAATTTGGCAAAGATTCTGTCCTAGTCCAACATGGAGAGGACCAGCATCAAGGCTAGGTACTAGATAACGCGAGTGTTTCTCTACTAACTATCCTCTGATACACCTGCCATCTGGATATCATGTATAGTGGTATTCCAAAAGTTCATTAAATCAGGCTTATAGTCCCTCTTCCCTTCTGGGTTCATCTTCAGTGCCAAATAGCACTGGTTGTCTTCCGTGTGTGGGTTCCAGTTGACAAGTCCTTCCCCGTTAGGGTTACTGAAAAAGTCAGTCGAAAAGAGGAATGCAGCAATTGTTTCAATACACCCACAACCGTTTTTGCAACTACTACTACTACTACTACTACTACTACTACTACTACTACTACTACTACTACTACTACTACTACTAATAATAATAATAATAATAATAATAATAATAATAACAATATGAACAGTGCCTTCAAATAGGGGGGAAGCTCGTTGGCTGTATATTTTAAAACCTAGAAAGAAAATATATCTTCCCTGACAATACAAAGCAACTTTTATACCATGATTACACAATGCTTTAGGCCCAGTCAGTCCATTGAAAGTATCTTGTCCCACACACATAATCTAACTCTATTGATAGACCTCGCTGTTTCCTATACCAATAAAGAATATTTGTAAGTTGATAAAGCGAGGCTCTTGTTAAAGAGCATAAATTAAAACCTTAACAACTGGCATGCTGACCACTATATATACTTATTATGTACCACTCTTACCAAACGTTGTGTTAACAATATCTAATCCCAGCCAATAAGTTAACGTTATCATAACGTTACAAAATATGTTAGAGTTTGGTTGCAGAACCGGTATACTTCTATGCTGTATCGTCTTAATGTGTATGCTAATTAATGTGTATGGACATAGGCACAACGTTGCATAAAACGTTTTCAGGAAGGTTGGTGGGACCCCTGTACAATCACAGGATATTCAAGATGTTCAATAGTTAAGGACTTTCCCATTGACTCTCGTGTTAAAAAAAAAATTAAAAGTGGCATAAGCTTATTAAAACTTGGCCCATTGCCACGAAAAGTAACAGCAGTAAAGCCTTTATTACTCCATGGTAAGCAATGGCCTCAAACAGTTTGCATGGCTGAGATCTGTCAGCTATATAGCACCAGTTTCCTGAAAAATCTTAAGTCCAGTACTAGTGATCGTACGCACGGAAAAGCTAATCGTTGCCAAGGTGACTGGTGAACTTAAGTCCATTTCTAGACTTAAGATTTTGCAGATTCCAGCCCCCAGCTCAGGATCAATTTTTAAAGGTCGAACACTGATTCACTTGCTCAAAATATGAGTTAACCTGTACTTGAGGTGAAAGATAATGGACAATGGAGTAGTTTAGATTCCCTGGGAGTAGGAAGAGAGTGTAACTATGTGCAACGTCTGGAACGTTTGTCAATGGCCAAGTTTCATGCACACATATGGCAATTTTGAAAATCAGCCTGTATCTCGGAAACGGATGCCCGTAGAGCAAACATATATATAAGCTCAATTTCAACCCCTTGGGGTAGGAAAAGGGTGTATGTGCAACCTTGCGAACGACATCTGTGCTTCCTTCTGGGCTTTTATGCCAAAACTGGCATGCATATCTTGAATTTGCCTACAAATGTGAATATAAAAATTGGTTGCCGACCCCCCCCCCCCCCCTCCCCCCCGAGAGTGAGTTTCACACATGGTAGCTGCTGGGCGACGATCGAGAGTGCTAAATGCACGAGCTGCTGACTCATGGCGCAGACCCCAATAAGGTCACGATAAACTAATTAAATGAGAGGTCCGAAGGACTTAAACTGAAGCTCCTTCTGACCCACATGCCAATGAACAAGCAGATTTAATGGTCCATAGTCATATATGCAAACAGAAGTGCAAAACTCATATCGCAGACCCAGTAAACCTACTGCCTTATTCTAATATGCTAGACATGATCGAACGTTTGGTTAGTAAATGATGCCAATGTGAACGTAATAGATTTTACGACAGATCACTGCTACTATTTATCACGGTCTGTTAACAGCTACACTGTCAAGTAGGTTTTAGACAGTAGATCCAGAATCAATGCCAGGAAGATTTCGAAAGGATATTGCTCAAACGTTCTTTTGGAAGTTGGAGCAGATATCGTGGAGGTTACAATAAAGTGTCTTGAATTTCGCCTCCAAATGGTTTGATGTGCCTAGATCAATTGCAATGATTGATTAGGTTTTTTTTAATAGATATAGCCGACAGACTGAAACCCGGCCGGGACTGGGGAAATGCTCTCTGTGAATAATTACACTCCCTTTAACTGGTGTTAGCGCCGTACCCGCATTCTCACGCATTCTGACTTGCCCTCGCCAAGTATCCACATTAGCTACATCCCCTTCGGGCCATGCCTGCCGTCATTTACAACTATGCCATACCCGTTTAAGTTCAAATTACAGTGTCAATGTCTAAATGTGGTCTAAATTCACCTTTGTACCAGGCAATATTAACTCACTAGATCTTGTCTAAATAGGCCCGAGTCGTTATATCAGACATTATTTAGATTATTTATAAATCCACCCAATAACATTTGATTATGCCTCGATGGTGGCTGTGTGATGTTTTGTGACCAGAATATTCTCAAGCCTCAGCATGGGAATCTGTTTTAAAAGAATATTTGGTCCGTTTGGAAACTAAACTGTGTGGCACAGCGCATTAATAGCACTGAACAATTGTTTTCCGTAGTAAAAAAAATGCACATGCAAGTGCAGTGCAGGGTTTCCGTTGTAAGCGATCAAACCGTATAGGGTAGAATGAATCGCATACTTCATACTTTAAACTTCGACACAAACCCACAAGGAACCACCGTAAAACAATATATCTTTATTTTAAAACAATAAACTAGACTTCTTTAAGAATAATGTGTCCTTTTGGTATTGCTATTTTAGTTTAAATGTTTGTCACAGATTTACTAGCTTTGTCGATTACTAGATAACCTGCTACAACTGATTACCGGTAAGCTGCTCTAGAAGGGGTGCACATACCAGAGTTAAGACAGATTGAGTGCAATATACTGGGAATTTATTTAAAGCAGCATTACAAAACAGCATTTTAAAGGGTTATTGCACGAGTTCAAGGATTAATTGTGGTATGGCCAAATCACTGGCGAGGAGGCACTCGCAAGCTCGGGCCTGCGCCAGTGATTTGGCCATACCACAATTAATCCTTGAACTCGTGCAATAACCCTTAAAAATTAGAAAATGATATGCAATATAATAATGTAAGAAAATCTGAGATAATTAAGAAACTATATAATTTTATGAAATATCCTTTAAGAGTCAGGGTCATTCTTTGTTAGAATTACATCTCGATTTATATTAAAGTTTACAGTCTATGCATACTTAAATTCTACGTGAAAATTACGTGGCACAGTCAGGTTCATATGCCTGTACATCTCATCTGGGAGTTGATGTGGGCTGTCTCGCATGCATACATCATACCAAGAACTGCACGAGGATCACCCCCATTCTTGTGCTGTCCTTGACGATGCATTGTAACGCTTGAATTTAAATATATTTAAATACCTATACATCGTGTTGTACATGCTGCCTCTGCTTTTCACTCTGGGGCAGTATTAACACCCTTAAAATCCATAGCAAATCGAATCAGCATAGAAAAATGCTTCGGTGATATATTGGCCAAGGTAAAGGTATTTTGGCTTCTGTGCATCTCAATATGAGACTTTGTAGATTTGACCTTTGATAGCTTTAAATAACTATATATATATATATCTTATCTTTTATGGACACTGTGCCCATTGAGTCGACCACTACCTGAGTAGCACTACCAGATGTATTTCGCACTCGTCTGTGTGATCATTTCTTTATAACTACCGAAAAAGGGGGAAAATTCAGCCTCGGCCAATGCGCAGATTGACCATGGCGTGCAGTAACCAGAAACATAGTTCCCTACAGATATACTGGTCATTGTGCTTTTGTGAGTAAATAAAAGCATGTGAAGCCTGCAGAGGGATGCAGATGTCAATTGAAGGTGTTTTCAAGATTAGCCAATAAGATTTTTTCCGAGACAGCCATATTTGCTTTACAATTGGATATCTGAACTGCACAATGGCCCTCGCAGAGAAGAAGCTTTGCTCTAGCTCGAGATCTTTCTTGGTTTGGCCTAAGGCTGTTTGGAAGGTCTGTGCACAGGAAACCAATAATAAAAATTACCCTGATATATAAATTTATATTGTTCCCCGGAATCCAGTGTCCCCCTGACTTAGATCGGTATTACCGCCCATACAATGACTGTGTTGTGACTATGGAGCATTTTCTGGTTCCATGCGACCAAGTCATCACCTTGAGAAGAAAGGAGACCTAATTAAATGCATTTCAGATAGTGAGCAGTATCCTTGTCTGGTTAGAAAAAAGACACTTTAACAAGAGAGACAATCTTTCCCGCCACAAGATACCTTCATGGGGACACTTACTTATAATATGAGCCGAGTACTTTTAGCTTTTTTTAACAGAATGTCATTTCTAAGTTGAATAGATACCACTACAAAGCTGTACTATGAATAAAATCTAACATGTTTGCTATGTTTTTGTAGCGACCTATTTTTCTGATTATTGCGCACGAATGTGCATGAATCCATCTCCCAAGGGTGCATTTATCCATTTTACATTGCGCGATTACACAGTTTAGTGCACGACAGTAGCGTTACCTGGAAACGCACAATGGCAGAGCGCCATCTGACGGGGTCCATGGGCAGTGACTTGCCAATGTTCACTTTTCAGAATATAACAATGTATATCAGACGGCGTCAATGGGCTCTACTTTGCCAATTTGCACCTTTTCCCAATCTCACAATGCATATCAGACGGCGTCAATGGGCCCTACTTTGCCAATTTGCACCTTTTCACAATCTCACAATGCATATCAGACCAAAGCAACTTGCACAAAGTTCCAGATGTATGTTTCTATTCTTTGCATCCCCAGTCATTGTTTAGCTCGCTTTCGGTTTTGATTTATTATTCAACGAGCATTTCTCGCGCTATGTAAGAGACATGCTACGTGGCCTGCGCCACCCTAACTTGCCGTCGTTCTACCCTCGGCTTGCACAAATTCACTGCAGCAGGTACGCAGCGAGTATAGGCTTGGGATCCGTGAAGATCATGCAGGCGAAGTGGCTAATTTTAGCAGTTTTACTGCAGGCTGTTGTGGCTCACGGTAAGATACTGGAGTTCAGCATTGCAATACTGCACTTTCTAGAACTAGGTGTGTTTTCCGATTTGGCGCTGTTTCTAAAAGTGAGGGTACCACTTTCAACGTTGCAGAGTTTTCAAAAATACGGAAACACGCGGAGATTTCCTCAAACAGCTTTGTTACACTGACATCCTGCTGGGAAACAAACACTCCTGTTTAGATTATGCAAGAACAGCCACGGCCCATTTAATGTTGCAGTTGTGCGTCGTCCGCCACTCATGTATTTTCATTTTCTCAGTGTTGTACGTTCTGCTTCGGTTGTTGTATGATTCGGTTCGTGTGTCACCTGTTGTGCGTGACCTTTATGCTCAGACGACAACTGCGGCAGACGATTTAATATATCCGTCACCATATATCCCACCGTATAGAAACACTTGCTAATTTTGTGGCATCTAGTGTCAAGGAGGGCGGCAGCAACACTGACGTGCGCCGTTGCAACAGGCACAATACCGTTACTCCCAACACGGGATAACAAACAAGTCGTAGAGTCACACACCTTGGGTGGCACCAATAAAGAAAAATGTACAATAATTATACTTGAAAGCTAGACACCGGAATGTCTATA
>JAAUYG010131521.1_pt1 | contig 10135 bp, 7 predicted proteins | sample 7278091 | NCBI WGS metagenome assembly JAAUYG01 (sample SAMN14350201, study PRJNA611818) | marine sediment metagenome | isolation source: surface marine sediment (0.6m) | place: French Polynesia: Moorea | collected 2018-08
ATTTAGTCTGCAGCAGTGAGTTTTTGATACAAGTCTGCAGAAAATTACCTGTCATCCTAACTGCAGCTGTCAAGCAGAGCGCCAAGGTCCTTGGACCTCTTGTTTTTAGTTCTAATTCAGCTAAAACTAATCTTTTTCCAGATTTGGCAAATCAGAGATTTGTTCCACCCGTGTTGGACAAGGATGTACAGGTAACAGAAGTGGGCAACCAGCAGTTTCAAATCTCATTCCAACCACGGCATTGTGAATCCATCCCAGCCATGACAGTTCCCAATTCGCAGGTTTGTCACGGTCTTCATTATTGCACAGATTTGTAAAGAAAGTACAGGTGTCCCTGAATTTTAAGACTACCTTCAAATATTTACATGCATTTTTACATCACATGTTTGGCTGAATGAGTGGCCCTTAAAATGGAGGGATATTTATATTGCAATATAAGAATGTTTCCCTTAATGGCTGGTCTTAAAATAGAGAGGAAACTCTTAAAGAGGTCTTCAAATACAGGGACCACTGTATTAGTCTTCAAAAAGAAAATATAACATATACCATTAGATTTATGAGATTTTAAGCATTTAGGAGAAATATAATGTACATTTATGTATTATGGAAATTGTGTTATACCCCGGGTACAATGATGTGTGAACTTGGGTAATGCACATACATTGTATTTGCTATTTAGAAAAAAGATATTGCTATCCAGTCTGAACTACACCAGAAAAACAATGAGATGCAAAATCGTTAATTTCAACACTTTCAATGCTTTGGTTTTCATTAACTTATATGTTATGTGACACAGACACTGTATGCATGTTTTGTTTAATTTGGAGGCAACTTGGGCGGAACATAACAAAAATCGGAAAAATTGTAAATAATTACAGTGACATTTTGGAATTAAAAGCTACTGACCACTGAGGCCAACTACTGGTATTGGTCCCTGCATTTTAAGAAGATCCATTTATCCCCTCAAATGGTCTTAAATAAAAGGACTGATAGCCAGTCTTAAAAGGGAAAGGTCTTAAATTGCATTGACCACTAATTCCGAGGTGGTCTGAATTATGAAAGAATCAGGGATGGTGTCCGGTAGTTTTTTCATCCAATAAATGGTCTTAATTCTGGGGTGGTCTTTTCCGGTGGTGGTCTTGAAGGTGACCAGTACATTCCACTGCATACAATGAAGGACAATTCCATTTAATTTTATCTGGGATGGGCAGGGTAAAAACTGAACTCTTCCAAGTATTATTATTAAATCAGGTCATGCACATACCTATTATGATGCTATCATTCATTATAACATCACCTAATAGATACTTGAGAACGAATGTTTCGGGTTCTGTAGACATAATTTTTGATCAATAATTCTATACTCACAGAGTCAAATCATAGTGGAAAGAAAATTCCTAAATTTTCACCAGAATCTCTGCCTCCATTAGTGGAAGGCAACACAACTTACAAGTGTCTAGAATTAGTGTCACCCCTGCGGGCCATTTCTGTAGGAATATTGCTTTCATTGTACAGTGAAACCTGTTTTAGGAGACCATGGCCATGAGAGACCATTGTCTTGAAAGACCAGGTATTCGTGGCAGAAGGCTCTATATTTCAATGTAATTGAACATGTCACCAAAGGTCACCTGTCTTAAGAGACCACAGTTTTATGGCCAATGGGGTGGTCTTCCAAGACAGGCCCTGCGGTACATGTTGCTGTGAACAATTATGCCTTTCAAGCTTTGTCACTTTCTTCAATCTAACCCATTTTACACAATAGCCAGAAGATGTAACCATCACTCAAGAAGAATCTGCCTCTCAAAGAATCAATGGTTCAGTTGTTGCATCATGGAATGACCAGGCAGCAGGTTGGTAATACCATCATATAAGCTGATTTGTATGTTCAATAGAGAAACAACTGATTAATCAAATGACTCTGCCATCCATTTGTTACTGTGCTTAGTTCTTTTGGGAACATTACCATGACTACTGTAAACAAACCCATCACTGAATAATGTATACATGTATAATGCAGAATTTATAGCTTTCTGATGCTTTTTGTCCTACTTGCAATGCTTAATATTCCCTTCGTATTGTCAATGTTCCCTTCATATTATAAATGTTCCTTCATATTTTATCCTGCTTTTGTATTATGATGAAAAGTAGGAATTGAGTTTATAGTCTAGTTGTATACTGCATAATCAGCATTTTGTTGAAGCCTTCAAGTTATTGATTATGCTTTCAAATGCATTTTAGTAAAAAATGTCTTCATAGACTGCTGTAAGGCAGATCAACTCTCCTGATAGATAATCTATTCTTGGCGGAATATTTCATTTGACCACAGCAAACTTAAGCTGTCATCATACTCTACCTGCTTTTAATATCTTGATCTAGAGACTCTTTATGACAATGCATGAAATGGGTAACTTTCCGTAACAGGATCTACCGTGTATAATATATTATATGCTTTGTATGTTCTCTTATTTTATTTCTATGTATTCATTGTTGTTTTCTGTTATGTAATGCAGAAATCCCAGTCCATATGGAGCCAGATGAAATCCAAGTTTTGCTGGAGAGCCTCCCTGATATTGGCCGACTGCGTGTGATGCGTACTGGCAACTGTTACGGTTATGATTGGAAGGTCACATTCCTGACAAACCCAGGGAGGCAAGCGCTATTCCAGGTAACACATACTGACAGTGTTAACAGTGTTATTCCAGGTAACATAACAGTAATGTTAATAGCTCTGCAGCCATCTTTTTTTTTTTCAATTTCATTAACACTGAACAGAAAGCTTTTATAACATTGTGATATGGTTAAATGTGTAGCAGGCTTTACCTTAACATATTAACTCTTAAAGCTCTATATAATGTTTGTAATCCTGCCATGCATTACTGCATTACGGTTACCGCCTAATTACACAATACTAAACTCATTGTCCAAGCAATGCATGTCCATGTCAGGCCATTTTAATTCAATTTTCATAATATCTTCTACAAACTCATCTTTAAAAAATCAGTGGGGTTCTGAGAGTCTATAGCTACACAGCCCATTAAACATAAACATAAAACTCGCCATCGCTGATCTCTGTCAGTAGCCATCAATGCCTGGATCCTCATCGCATGGTTCGAACCATCTCATCTGTGTGGAGTATCAAAAGAGCAATATTCCTGGATAAATATTGTTATGTCCCTGTTATTTTGGGAAATGGATAAATATCTACCAGTTGTGAAACCAACAAGGGGCCATTGTCCGTTCTTCAAAAATGAAGTTGAGGACAAAATTAATTTCTTACTTACTTGTTCCACTTACAAAGATTTGCGAAAGGATATTGTTCATTTTTCTGAAATTAGCGCAAGCAGCAAATTACAGGTTTTGCAATTTTTAATGAATCACAAGCTCAGAGCCATTGCAAAATACACTGTTACTGCCTTTAGAAAAAGAGAATTGTTGTTAACTAAGTAATGTACGAAATGTATGCAACTGTGCCTTTGTCTTTGATGTGTGTCTGGAGCAAGCCCACGCGGGCTGGGCGTAGGTCATTGGAGCAATGTTTTTATATTTTATGTAGCTTATGTACACACGTCACTATAATAAATGAATTCTTCTTCTTCTATTCCTGTTACAGACAGCCAAACCAGGAACATAATATGGCACAATGTTTTTGGCATCATCATCATGGTCACTTTTAGCTAAAAAAATCCATCAAACTTGCTTCACTTGAAGATAGCACCAAACTATCACTGCAACATCTGCCATTTTCCCTCCAAACAAAACGAAATCACCTGCATTGAAATGGTAGCCTCGATTGAACAGCCAAAAAAAAAAAAAAACGTAGATGATATCCTAAAAATAGACAAATAAGCACTGAACTACTAAGTCTAACATGGGTTTGAGAGTATGCTGGACCTATGCTTCGCCTGATTGGCTACTGCGTGGGTCACAGTGGGGTCGGAAAGGTAGGGTATGCAGAACGTCGTGATTAGCAGTAATGAAGGGGGTTATTCTGGTAACTATACAATCTCAATAGGTGGTGTGTAGTGGCATCGTTATCATGAACGATGCGATTTAATAGCACTGTAAAGGTTAACATAAGGTCATCTTTCTGCATCAAAATAAGCTTTGATATCTTGGCAGTAACAAACTTAGCGGGCAACAAATGTATTGAGGAAGTCATAGTAAAAGGACAGCATGTGCGTTTTCACTATTTGAGAATGTAGTCGCTAAATGGGTATATAATGGTTATATCATGAACGATCCTGTTTTGACCACCTTGAGTTCATAGATATGGCCTATAACGCCAGTGACATTGTATGTGTATAAAATGTAGTTGCCATTCGTATTTTGTGCTGCAGATTGAATCAACAAATGGCCTTGCTGCTGAACACACAGCCTCCGTAACGAGACTCACAGATGGTGGCATGTTCTATAGGCCCATACCAGGCCATCTGATTCGAACTAAACATGCAGTACCACAGGTAAAAAAGTGAAACAAGAGGTCCATGGACTTTGGTGATCTGCTTGACAATATCAGTCAGTATATGTTGTACTAGTGTTACCGAGTCTTCAATTTCAGTGCATTTTACTCAGTGACTAGCCAATTCCAAGATATTTATAAATTTTCATTTCCAAGTAGCCACAATGTAAAATTTCATTTTTTTTCCAATTTGTTTAAATTCTAAATTTCAGAATTTCAAGAAGTAACATTTGTGTGGATCGACTGTTGCAGGGAACATCTGTAAAGCTTTACTTGAAACAAAAATTGGTTGAAAAGAGGAATAATGTTTTGAAACTTACAATTGCACCAAATCACACCAAACTAACCTTGAACACTACAAAGTCATTGCACCAAATCACACCAAACTAACCTTGAACACTACAAGGTCAAAGGTACCCCATATATTGTCTGGTATTACCCCCAAGTCACAGATTTCAGTCTCTGATTAGCCATCTCCAAGATATTTGCAAATTTTCATTTTTCCATACCCACAGTTTTATATTTCAATTTAAAAAAAGTTAAACTTCATAATTCCAAGGGGAAAGATTTATGTGGATTGTTGCAGGGAACATTTATAAAATGTTTGAAAAAGAAACCTACCTGTAAAAGAAGTATTGTTTTGCAAATTGTGCACTAATGACTCCAAAATGACCTTGAGCACTGCAAAGTTAAAGGTACCCGATATACCCATATACATGTATTCTACAAGCACCCCCAAATCCCAAAATTCAATCTGTTTCCCTCTGCAGTGAGCTTTTTTCCAGATACTGGTAATTGCAATATTTCATTTTGCCATGGACTGCAATGTAAAACTTACATTTCGAAAGAACCCTACCAATTTTTATGGGGACCACCTGTAACATACGTTCAGTTGCAAAAACTTCACACCTGTAGAAGAAGTACATTTTGAAAGTTTTGCCCTTACAAAAAAAAATGAAATCTTTGCTGTCAAAGGGTCCTGTGAAAAAAAAACTGTTACAATTCTTGCTTGGAAATACTCAGTCTGGTAAATCACATAAACTGCACTCTATACCACCAGGACAGGTACATGTATACACTGTAAGATATACAAATATATACATAAACAGTAGTCCCTCTATTTTACAACCCTCTATTTTAAGACCACCCTTGATTATAAGACTGCTTGATTTGGTCCCAAAGGGCAGTTTTCTGTGTTAAATGACCTTATTTTAAGACCACCAGCAATATAAGGCCACATTTTCTTGGTCCCATTGGTGGTCTTTGTGGATGCATATGCAAGGTACATGTACAAGATTGTGTATAAATTTAGGTGCTGTAGGCTCTGCTAGGTGTGTATGTACATTTGTGTGTATATGGATTATAGTATACATTGTATCTGTGAACAAACAACTGTCTTGTATATAAACTTTTGACTGTTAATGTCATCATGTACATGTGTCTTCAGGTCACTCTCATGGTAAACAATGTGCCAGCCCGCTGTAATTCCACCTGTGACTACGAATGGGATCCGTCCCTCACACCACAAGTTACTTCATTCTCACCTGACACCGGTAAGACTCGGTTGGATATTTCTGTAATCCTTTAGTGCTTAAAAAACATTACCTGGGACACACATCTATCAAGGAATTATGTGTGCACTTCTTCAGCCACCCAGCAGATTAGCTCAACAGAAATGACATTCTGCACCTTCCAGATGTTGCTGAAACTCAGAGACCAACATGATCCATCTGTATCTTGCTTCTACTTCCAAGAAATTTTATAGACCCAAAACTACAAAAAAAATGGAAAATACAAGATATAAGTTATTGACAACCTATTTTCATACCTCTTTCAAAACTTTTAATGTTTTGTTTGTTTATTAAACAAAAACAGGTGATTCCTTTCACTACTTACTGATAAAAAAGAGGCTATCAGAAGTATCTTAACTGTAAAATACCAAGTGATTGCTTGCCCTCTTCTGTGCATTGTCTTTCCGTCTCTTTGTTTAGCAGTTTTTATTCATCTATTTACAGGCTCCAAAGACACTGTAATTACGGTATCCGGTTCTGGATTTGATGATACCACTGACTCCAATAACATACTCCGAGTGGCCGGAGCTAACTGTGTTGTCAGTCAAGCCAGTGGGAGTGGCTTCACCTGTACACTGGGTGCTGGCTCAGCAGGCAGCCATGACCTGTGGGTATCTGTTATTGGGAAAGGAGCTGCATCCTTCAGCGGCAGCAGAACATTCGTGTATGAGATGACAGTGACTTCTATTCACCCAACAACCGGAGGTCTTGGAGGTAAATAATAATAATAATAATAATAATAATAATAATAATAATAATAATAATAATAATAATAATAATAAAATTAATAATAATAATAATAATAATAATAATTGATACTGTGGTTGTATGATCAAGTATCTGTTGACATATTAAGTGTCTGTTGGCAGCTTTTTACTAAGACAAGATTATAATTTATACATATCACATATAAATGTATACAAACAACAGTACATGTACTTCTGTCTTAAAACTACCGATTGGATCATGAAATTATAGTCTTATAGGGCAATATGGTCTTGAAATAGAGGTTCAATAATACACAAAACATTTTCAACCAAATTGGGACCAGATTAGGTCATCCTATCATGCTATCACCAAGGGAAATCATTGAAGGGTTTTGAAAAAGAAATCCATTTCGATTCTTAAGCAATTATATTACACATATTGATGACTTCAGTCAAAACCTAGACAAGTATTATTAAGAACTCCAGGCCTGTACTGAGTGACTGTAAGAACTGATCTTCTTCTCCGATCGTGTCAGGTGGTGAACTCCTAAGCATCGCTGGAGCTGGGTTTGGTACCGAATCCACTGTGCTGCTTGGTTCGAACGATTGCGCAATCACTGAGCTACAATTCGACAGGATCTTATGCATTATCCCCAACGCTGTGAGTGTTAACCTTAACGAGAAGTAAGACATACTTTGAGATATCAGTACATTGTACCCTATCAATTCAACTGCTGCTAATCACAGAGACTTCAGTTAACACGTCTTATACATGTGTATAAAGTCGTATGATAGTACTGGTAATACAATTTGATATGTTCATTATTTTTTTCTGAAATTTATAACTTTATCCTATTGAAAAACAAACAGCACATCTGTGTACTGTGCACATGGTAGAAGTCTCAAGTATAAATCACCCCAGAATTAAGACTACAAGATGGAACTCTAAATGCCTTTGCTAGGACTTTTTCTCAAAAGGTGATCACAGACACATAAATGTATACTTGGCATGCAATTTTGCAGGCTTAGTGTCTAAGAATATCCGACATGTGTCACAGGTATATTATTATTATAAGTGCATACATGTATGTGTCCTATTAGGATGGTGGTGCTGGAGCAGTGACAGTTACGGTACAGTCTGGAGGAGAAAGTGTCAGCAGTGCTACATCCTACACTTACTCCTTGGCGATGTCTGCCATAATAACCTCTGTAAATATACAGACTGCTACAGCTGCAGGTACGTACACTTGCAACTCTCCACTTATGACATCCATAACTGATCATACATGTATGCTATACTTGTATGAGACAAAACTTACATGAGACCATATCTCTCTACCATTATCAATTTAAATAATATGGAAATCTATTCTCATTAATTTACATCCATAGGCTTCACCACCCCTGAACAAAACCAGTGATTTCCGAAAGATCACGAAGAGCTACCATTATCCAGTCTCAGCTAGGATATAAATATGTTAAGATTTCCTTAATCAGTTTTATTGTACTTGCTTTTCCAGTAATTATTTATTTCATGCCTTTGTGTACGCAATTGCAAGTCAATAGAATTTTGATTGAAGATGTTATATAAATTTTTTTCATGCACATACATGTACATTGTGTTGGAAAAAAATATGTGAGATATGGATACATGTTACAATAAAAAAATGAAAATGTTATGGATGTATGTATAGTTGTGTATATATTCAGATAAAATCACTAATTGTAAATGGCAGTATGAAGCTATAGTTGAAACCTGTTGCGAAAGCTATAAAATTACAGTCTATGAAGACACTGGCACTAACAGGCCTGATTATATTGCACTGTGGGTCCATCCGCCAGGAATACATGATGCTTAATAGCCATGTCACATAGTTCCCGACCTCGTTGCAAGTTGTTGCGACTTGCTGATATCCACAATATCGTGCGACTTGCTTATTTATGGGTCATTAATGACCTTCTGGCAATCAAGTACCAATTAATGTTGTTGCGACCTTGAGCGATATTAGTGCAAACACCTGCAAGTTGTTGCGGGCCTGTGAAGACTCACAGTCTGCGAGTGCGTAACAATTGAGAAACTGTCTCGGTGCGAGTGTACGGCAACTGTCATTATATACTCGCATGCGAATTGCAGGGGCATTGCTATATGACTACAGTAAACTTGCCATACCATTGCAGGAGGGTTGCTGGGGGTTTGGAAGTCCATGGCACAGTGATTTCATTGTGATCTTAAAGTGTATTAGGAAAGAGATCGTAACAACCTTGGTGCGATCTGTGCGTCCTACGAGCGATATACTTGCGAGTGACTTGCGGGTAGGGAAGGACCCCTGCGTTTGACTAATGTATTGGTCAGATTGCAGCCGAAAAAAGTAGTTTTAAGCATGCCTAAAACTATTATCACCTCTGTCCTGTGAGTTGCTGTGAGTGTCCACGACCTTACAACCCTATATTGCAAGCTTATATGAGCGTAAAACAAGCCCGGGCCAACTACATGCGACCCCCCAAACGACCACAGCTCGCACTAACGTTGCATATTGCAACTGAGATCGCAACAGTGTGATGCCAGCATAAAAACAGATTGTCTCCTACAACAGTGATCTCCAAATGCAGGTTTTGCTTTTACATACATGCATTTCTGCCTAAATTTAACCAGGGGGTGAGACCTTAATTGTGGAGGGCAGTGGATTTACTGAGAGACCGTCATCACGTCAGAGGTTAAAGGTTGGGGACCGTATCATGCCATTGGTCAGCTACAGTGACACAATGATGGAGTTTATCCTGCCATCTCTGGGACATGGAGATCACCGTGTAGAGCTTTACATGGAAGGGAAAGGCTTGGCCTGCTACAGGTAGACAATGTCTATCCATGGACTTACAAAGCTCTTAAATTTGTAAAGTACTTGTCGGTAGCTGATATTAAAGTATAGGAGCTATAAAGACTAGGAAGTACATGTATTTCACGCCATAAAATCTCAACATTAATATTCGATTTCGTTCAGAAGCTCAACTACCCCTGCTCATCATGTGCCTTTACAAATGTATATCCGCTAGGCGAGCACAGCCATTTCCTATTAGTGTTTAATTGTAACATATGGCCTACGTTGTAACTCAAGCCTTCAAAATGCGACTGACCTTGATTTTGACCTTTCAAGATAACCCAAGGTCTAATATAATGGTGCCATTGGACTCCATGCGTTCAATCATTTCCTTTTGGTGCTAAATTGAAACATATGGCCTAAGTTGGCTCCTTTGCGAGATTCAATCCTACAAAGTCTGAGTAACCTTGAATTTGACCTTTGAGGGTTACCTGCAGGTCAAATCTGATTGTGCAGTTGGGCTCCCCATATGACTTCTGTTAATGTCTAATAGTAACCACATTCTAGCTCTTGCTGTTTGGC
>JAAUYG010017524.1_pt1 | contig 10134 bp, 2 predicted proteins | sample 7278091 | NCBI WGS metagenome assembly JAAUYG01 (sample SAMN14350201, study PRJNA611818) | marine sediment metagenome | isolation source: surface marine sediment (0.6m) | place: French Polynesia: Moorea | collected 2018-08
AGCAATGAACAAAGTAATGCCCACTATGGTCCGCGGCCAGCTAAAGTAGCTGGCTAACCTTTAACTAAAGGTCATTTCCCTATCCGCCACCTGGGACGCGCCGGGGTTGCTGTGTGGGCTGAGCACCTGGGAAGATAGCCCAGGCTGCCCGGTGTAGATGTGTGGGAGCCAACGTTGTCCCAGGAGCACAACCTTGATGGCATAAGGCATTATTTATTGGTTCTGAATAAAAATATATCTTTATGTACAAGTCCATAAAGTACACTGCCATGACGTGCACTATTTACATAGAGGTACGGCTAGGCACCATAGAACGAAATCAACTCGTATTGACCATCGTTACTATAGATAAGGATTACAAACAATCCGTGTATTAGTTATAGCCAATAACATATAGACACATGTACAGGAATGAAAGGCATAACCATCTGGCCAAACTGTACACTGTTATCTGAATTGGAGTCTAGTATAAAATGAAATCTGAGACCAAGTGCGTAAGTAAGATGTACATGTACCTATATTCTTGGATGCGTTCCTATGTGACCCATCATATCTACCCACATGATTGTCATTTTTCATACATCACAGTTGAAAAGACATTGTGTATATTGAGAATGTCTGCTTACTGTTGTATACATTGTATTTCATTGTGTGTATAGGACCTCATTATTGAGCATTTGATCGTGTCATTGTGACCTTTGTGGCCATTGTCAAGGCCATTGTGACACTGTTCATTGGTTTGAAAGAAATCTTTTTTATGCCATACCCCCTTTCCCTCCTCCCCCCTCCCTCCTCCCCTCCCCCAATACACTTGTATTGGATTTCGGGAAATTTAGTTCTTGGGGACTTTGGCCCCAGCCTATTAACTGATGCCACCAGGAGATTGATAACATATCATAAAACTTTTACTTTAAAAGGCTATTATAATAATATTTACAAGTACATGTATCCTCATGCTCAACAACGGGATGCCTCCTCGTGTTGCAGGAAACCGACTGTCTAGTTCTCGTTGTTGTGCACACGCACATGTAATGTGCAACTAAATTTCTCGCCTTCTGACCACTCTGTAATCCCTCAGACTGTACTAGTATCGTCGTCTACATCTATTTCACGACAACCAGAAACTGTAAACCCCTACGTCTATAACCGTTCTGGCCACAAGCCTTGTGTTTAGTAATCTAGGGTGGTAAGCCACGTTCTCTGGTAAATCAATGTCCGTGTTAGGCTTCATGCTAGGTATGTGCATGCTTGTGACTGTCATATCATGTCTGTTGTAATCATGTCTTTCTCTCTTGTGATCATTGTGGTTTCCGTACCTCCCGAGGTAGAGTTCAAGCTGTATTAATACAGCCGTCTCGCATGAGGATGGTCTCGTATGTTGTTTGTCTCTCAGGTTGATGATCCAGAGGAGTCTGAGCTTAGACTTGCCACCAGGTGCTTGTTGCCACAGATTGGACTGAGAGGGATGCATGCTAGCTGATTGGTCAGCTCGAGCCTTGCGTGTTCGGCGTGTTCATATTTATTCTCTGAGTGGATGGTACCTATATGAATCAGGTTACGCCAAGCTGGTCTTTCAGATGCTGCGGTTTAACACGTTGCGATGTCAATGAGGAAGTCCTTCAGGTAGGCTTTTGTTAGATCTACGAAGGTGATATAGAGATCTTGACTTTTTCCACACTCTTCTCCTGGATCTGACGGGCAGCAAAGATCATACATGTTCAACAGTCCCTTGACATGAGCGGTATCCGCATTGACTCTCAGGGAGATGACCTTGCTCGAGATGGCCAGAGATATCAATGGTACGCTTTACCTGTATGAGGGATCTTCTAAACCTATATCTAACGTCAGTTTCATATGAAACGCGTCATTACATGCATGCATGCGCCATTGGGTGTTACAGGGCGCCAAACACAACAAAAGGGCTGGTACTCTTTACCGTGCCCGGTGGCGCTAGATTCTACTATTAAATATTAATATCTCCACAACAATTACTGGTCGATTCGCTTCAACTAACGACTGCCTCGCAGGGCTAGTCACAAGCTAAACACTCGTACTACTGAAAATACAGTAAAACACCGTCAAGGGGGTCCAAATACCATATTATATATTTGACAGTCAATATGTACATGTAGTTTTGATTAACAACCTAGTCTGCTAAGTATTGTGTTGGATGTGATACTGCCAAATTCTAAATTGTGCATGTAAAGGTTTGTCCAGTGCATAGATGTTCGATTTTCTAAGTTGATATACGATCTATCTCTAAAGTGTTTGGTCTTTTTTATTATAAGTTCGAATCCTACACAGTTCGATAATGTTTCTGTTCACATTTAGTTTTTATGGTAATCTTGACCTACGTGTGGTACTTTGATTCTGTTTCTTTAAAACGGTGCACATATTCCTTGCAGGCATTCAGTAAAACAGGACTCCTGATGATCAATCGTAAAGGTGAAAGTACAACTTGAACGTCATACGATAATGTCATTGATCTTGTGTTGCGGAGGCGCATATAAATACATGTACGTTGGTACACTTCGTATCATTCTTAATGTCTGTTTGTAAAATGTTTCAGAATTAATATCAACCAAGAAGAAATACCCTGTGCTGCTAAAACAAGAAAGACGGCTGGAACAGGGGAAAACCCTATGCGTACCCACACATTCTCTAACGTGACATCCATATTAATATATTACTGACTATGTACAATTCTCTTACTACTCAAAAAAATCTAAGAGTCATTTACTTTGACCTTTTAAGGTCGCTCACCAAATCTAATGGTGCGGATGTATTCCGTGTATATGATTTCCTATTAGTGCTTAATAGTAACAATTAGCCTAACTGGTCTACTTTACAGGGCAGAAGCATCCAGAGCAAGAGTGACGTCGACTTTGAAGGTCAATCAAGGTCAAATCTGATAGTACAGTTCGACTGTACATAGGTATCGAAATTTGCCAACAGTCGCACAGTCACAATCTAGCTAAAGGTCACAAGTTAACTCACTAAACCTAACGCGCCAATATCTACTGGGGCACTTTAGCGTGCCAGACGAAAACCAACTGAAGGCGCAATACACGCACTACAGTGCGCCTGTCAAAATAACTGGTGCGCCGTAGTGAACTGGGAGAAATTGTTGGGCGCTCTTGTATGAGGGACATAGCGCGCCTTGCAAAATTGGGACTTCTGTGTGCGCTTGAATATACGCAAACCTGGTGCACAAGCCGACAGGCAAAATAACAAGAAAGACCGCTGGGACAGCGGAAAACCCCACCGCCAACAAATACCCTCCTATCACATCTAAATTCAACGCAGAGGTCCCACTGTGTGCATATACAAGCCACGGAAGGGCTATTAGACCAGTTGGACTGTTATTTGGCCATTTGGATATTTTCTCCTATCTCTTACACTGGGTTTTGGACCCCCTAACTGCTACACTTACCCCAAAGCAATTGTTTTTTCAAAACTGAATCATTTCTTCACTGGATCAGAGCGAAGGACCCTGTCAAATTTGAAAGTCATTGGAAAAAAAATTAATTGTTTTTGAGATAATTTGTTAACAGACATTTCCGCAGAGTGAAAATAATATCAACCAAGAAAGACGGCTGGGAAAGTGGAAAACCCCGCCGCCAACAAATTCTCTTTTGTGACATCCAGATTAAGGTGATTATAAGCCGCAGGCAAACATATGTATACCATACAGATCTGCTACCACTCAAAATCTGACTGACCTTAACCCTTCAAGGTCACTCAAGATCAAAATGTATAGTGCCATTGGACTCCCATATTTAATAAGGTTCCTTATAATGTTGAATAGTAACATAGGGCCTAACTAGGCTCCTTTACGAGACATAAGCTTTCGAAAATTTGGTCACCTTGACTTTGACCTTTCAAGGTCACTCAAGGTCAAAAGTGATGATGCCATAGGACTCCCCATATATGGTTTCCTATTGATGATTAATAGTAACATGGGGCCTAACTCGGCTCCTTTACGAGATATAAGGCTTTAAAATTTTGGGTGACCTTGACTTTGACCTTTCAATGTCACTCAAGGTCAAATGTCAAGGTGTCATTGGACTGGCCATAGATGCTTTCCTATTGATGATTAATAGTACCATATGGCCTAACTAGGCTCCTTTACGAGATATGAGGTTTTTGAAGTATGGGTGACCTTGACTCTGACCTGATATCTGGGTGACCTTGACTTTGACCTCTCAATGTCACTCAAGGTCAAATCTGGTGATGCCATTGGACTCCGAATGTATGGTTTCCTATTGATGTTTAACAGTAACAAAGGGCCTAAGTAGGCTTGTTTTACGAGATATAAGTCTTCGAAATCTATGTGGCTTTGAGTTTGACCTTTCAAGGTCACTCAAGGTCAAATGTTATGGTGTCATTAGACTCCCCATATATGGTTTCCTATTGATGTTTAATAGCAACATAGGGCCTAACTAGGCTCCTTTGCGAGATATAAGGCTTCAAAATATGGGTGACCTTGACTTTGACCTTTCAAGGTCACTCAAGGTCAAATCCAATGGTGCAGTTGGACTCTCCATATATGACTTCCTATTAGTGTCTAATAGTAACTACACGTCTAAGTCACCGTTTAGGAGTTATAGCCACTCAATCTCTTATCATTAGGGCCAAATTTGCCGCGCCCATGCAAAGCATGGGCGGGGTTTAATAACACAAAATAAGTCCACCGAGGCATTTTCAACACATACGCCAAATTCAAAACATCCCAATTTTACGCAACCAATTACACTCACATAGCACACAACACTATTACCAACATTCCTTACATACCAATGGGCATCATATTGAAACAACATTGAGTATTATGCTAGTTCTGTTACGCTGTAGATTGTATACCGGTCTGCACTCTGCAGTTTATCACATGGGATAGTCAACAAATACATTGTAGCTTAATCAGTAAATATTACATATTTGCGAACCTTCCAAACAGGTGATATTGAGCAAATACGTTTGCCTTGGACATGAGAATACAGGTATATGTATATGGAAATGAAATTCCATTGCATTGCTTGGATGGTAAGAATTGCTAAATCCCAGTGTTTGAGTGGGGTATAATTTGGAAAAAATTCATCCTTGAAGTTTAATGGGAAATAATTTTTTAGTTCTTTGACTTCCTTAAATCTAACATGGATTATTTTGGAAAATGTAAATATTTGGACACTACATATATGTGGCTAAGTATAGAAAGACTTCATTGACAATGTATCTACATATATTACATTGAATATGCAGGTTATGTAATGCATGTCTAACTGATATGTATGCATGTGTCTGTTAAAATCTGGATCTCTATAATTTGTATCCCCTTTTTCCACTTGTCTTATCTAAAGCCGAGGTAAAAGAAGAAGAACGGCACAGGACCGAACGAAAAATACAGATAACCAAGAAAGTGACAACAACTGCCACCACTGTACCCTCACAGAGGACTGAAGTTAAAATTACAAAGGTTCAGGAATCAGGTATGAGCAGACAAGATTATGAACTTTTTACTGGGTTCGCAAATGTAATAAAATCAGAAAGAAATTTAAAAGTAAAAAAGGTTAGGGACTGATGGATGAGAGATAAGCATGTGTTGAGCATGCCTGAGCATGTGTTGTGCCGTGTTGTTGCCGTTTCCTTACATGTGTGTCAGATATGAGTCAGAGGTTATGTGTGCAGACAGTCTAGAGTCCAGTGGGAGAGATTTTGACAATACATGTAGCTGTATCAGAGTTTAAAGCTACCTGAGTTTAAAAGCTACCTATTAATGTTTGGAATATGGCCTTGACTCGCCATAAGTAAGCTTTTGCAGTGATACATAAAAATCAAATTTGGTAGGGATTTGGAGAATAGATAGTGTACATTCAGTATTGCCAGGAACTGTTTGTTGCAACTTTGGTAATATCTTTCTCCTATGATATGGGCCCCATCTAAATTAGTAAATATCAAGGCTACCTTATCAGAGATTCTGGCCTGTTTACTTTTGTGATCAAAAGTTTCTATTTCAGTGAGAAAAAAAAATTGTTTTTAAGGCCGTAGACACTTGTGTAGGTTAGTCCATAGTGCCTTGTGAAGATCATTGTCCCATGTGTAGTGTACATGGAAGTCCTTTGTTGACAGTGTCGGGTCCTTGTTTAGATCTGTAATTTCTGTATGGTGAGTGAGAAAGAATGAAAGAAAGAAAGAAAGAAAGAAACTAAATGCATGTATTCACTACGTTTGAATTTTAAAAGGCTGCTGCTTTTACTGGTTGAGTTAAATCTTGGATGTAGCTAATGGTGAGGCAAGATACATTGAGCACTGATGAATATCTTCCTTCCCCTCTGTGTTCCTTCACTTATCCCCACAACCTCCCTGATCCCTCCCACACTATCCCAATTATCCATATCCATTATAATTCTCTCCTTAATACCTGCCTTTCCCTAATCCTCCATTCCCACATAATGTTCCAGCTACCTTATCATCCCCGTGTGCCAGCTAATTCCAATACAAAATCCAATTGGCAAAAACCATAGTTGTGCTTCTAATAACTGAATGTAGCTTCAACATTAAGACTAACTGAATGATTTTTTTTCTTTTTAGGCAGGCCTAGCTGGTTAAAATGCCTTTTATCTTCTTTTTTTCTTGCATTTATTTGTTTGTTGCGCTAGATCAGGAACTCCCTGCACTCTCTGCCTGCAGGCTGAAGTTCTGCGCTGTTTTCTTTCACATTTTCGTTAAGCAGATTTATTGCAGGCTTTTTGTTTTCAGACACACAGTTCACATTAACTCAGTTTCTGCATGTTGCGTGGATATCTAACATGAAGTTTCACTGTGCATCTTGCTGCTAGCATACTGGTTCATCTCTCATCAATCAAGAGATAGAATTTGTCAGATAAGCTGGTGCCATCAAACAAACACAAACTTTGGCACCAGTGACCTACTGGAGATAAGGTTTAGGTAAGTCGGTCAGTTTTCAAATGATTATAATATTTGAGGTAAATGGTTGTATCTAAATATATACCCTTAGTTACTTAAATAGTATTCTTAATTGTTAGATTTGAAGACACAAAAATATTTCCGATATTTTTTCAAATGCTCTTTGTACCGTTATAAATTAGTGTGGAATGTGATGGTAAATAAAAGTATAATTACTGTTCCTAAATTTCTTTCAGATGTAGAAGTTGAAAAAACTCAGGAAGTAGTGACTAATGTCTCAGAAGAAATGGTACGCCCTCGAGAGGTGCAACCAGAAATCTCTACAGCCAAGATTGCCCAGCCTAAGGCAGCAAGGGTGAAACCTCAAGAGGAACAGATGCAACCTGAAACTGTGGCATTTGAGATCGTCGCCATGGACACTAAGACCGAGTTGGCAAGAGAGGGAGCCATGCCTGAGGAAGAGACTGAAGTGGCTGTGGTTGAGTTGCCCAAGCCCACTCAAGTCATGGAACAGGGTGAGGTTAAGGAGGATGTGGTTACTGTGTTGGAGGTTACGGAACAACAGCCAGTCACGGCAGAGCAGGGTGACCTCCCCGAGCACTCCACAGCTACCACAGATTATCCCTGCCCTACACAGGTGGTGCCTCAACTGGAAGTCAGTGAAGCAGATGTCACTTCTCAGGACCTAGAGTCTCTTGTCCCAGAAGCTGCGACCCCAAGCCAAATTCGTTCAGAAGTATCAAAGGTCAACATAACTACTCCCAGCCCAACACGTGTCAAGCTGCAGAAGGAGTCCCTCACAGCTGAGGGTATCACGGAAGGACTCCAAGATGCAGAAAAAGAGGCTGTATCTCCTGCTGCGGTTTCCATGGAAACTAGTGTGGCGATGATTGCTCAGAAGAAGCCAACACGTACACGTATACAAGATATTGAGATGAAATCTGACACATTCTCTGAAGGTATTGAGAAAGCTCCAACTGATATTGTTAAGACATTTGATGTTGAAGTGGATATCGGTACCGCCATGGTAGAACATCCCACCACAGCTCAGGTGAAGGAGCAAGACTCAACATTACCCACTGAGGTTGTCCAGACAGAACTGGTGATTCAGCCGGGAGAAAATGTAATGCCTGAAGAGATTAGCCTTGAAGTGTCAACCGTGTCTGTACAGTCCAAAACTGAAAGTCAAGTTTTAGAGCAAGAAACAAGGGTTTCTCCAGACAAGATCACTGATGAAGTAGTGCATGAGAGATCACAATCGGTTGCACCAGAAGACGTCTTGATTGAGGTTGCCTCAGCCAAGGTCCGTCATCCACAAACAAGTCGTGTGAAGCTTCAAGAAGATGAAACCAAACCAGAAGCAATCCAGGATGAGGTGGTTCCTCAGACAGGAGAGGAAGTGGCACCAGAGGAAGTCCAGCTTGACATGTCAAAGGCAGTTGTTGGAAAGCGAAGAATGTCACTAGTGAAAATGTCCGAGGAAAGACACATTCCTGAAACTGTACGAGAAGAAATTATTGTCCCAATGGGAGAGAAGGCCAAGTCATTGGACATTGACTCAGACATTGGAACGGCCACCATGACTCAACGAGAAACACTCGTCATAGCAACAAGTGACCAAACTAGCACTGAGATTGTCAAGGATGAAATTGATGCCCCTATAGAACAGCCTGTAGTTGTTACAGAGCTGGAACAAGATTCTGCAGTTGCAGAGATGGCCCAAAGGGTGGACACTGGTGTGGTTCAGATTTTTGAACAGCCACAGCAAGAAGTGACAAGGCAGGAAATCACTATTACAGTTGGGGAAAAATTTCAGACACAGGAGGTTACATCAGAGGTTGCAGAAGCCCAGATTGAGATTAAACAAGAAACAACAGTTGCAGAGGTGGCTGAGGATGTCAAGACAGAGACTGTAACAGAGGAACTCATACTTGAGGTTGGCCAAGAGGTTAAACCTCAGGAAATCCAGTTTGAAATATCTGCAGCTGGTGTACAAGTGAAACCAACTACCCAAGTGGAAGAGGTGTCACAAGAGGTAAAGCCAGAAACTGTGACTGAAGAAATTCTTCTCCAAGTTGGTCAAGAACTGCAGACACGAGAGGTACAGCTTGAAATCTCTCAAGCTGAAATGGAAACCAAACCAGAAACTCAAGTCTTTGAAGTCTCCCAAGAGGTTAAACCTGAAACAGTGACAGAAGCACTTGTAATTCAGGTTGGGCAAGAAGTTCAACCTCAAGAAATCCAGTTTGAAATATCTTCTGCTGGTGTTGAACTGAAGCCAGAGACCAAGGTTGAAGAAGTGACCACTGAAGTGAAATCTGAAACTGTAATTGACGAAATTGTAACCCAAACTGGGGAAACTGTGGAGACTTCTGAGGTTGTCTTGGAGGTAACAACAGCTGAAATGGATGTTCCGCAGGCCACCCAAGTTGAAGAGCAACAAATGAGAGCAAGTCCGGAAACAGTGAGTGAGGGAATTGTGATCCAAATTGGTGAAGAGGTACAACCACAAGAAATTCAGTTTGAGATCTCGGAGGCAGGAATTGAAGTAAAGCCAACTACCCAAGTGGAAGAGGTGTCACAAGAGGTGACACCAGAGACTGTGACTGAAGAAGTTGTTCTGCAGGTTGGCCAGGAAATACAGGCACAAGAGATACAGCTTGAAATCTCTCAAGCTGAAATGGAAACCAAACCAGAAACTCAAGTCTTTGAAATCACCCAAGAAGTTAAACCTGAAACAGTGACAGAGGAGCTCATCATTCAAGTTGGTCAGGAAGTTCAACCTCGAGAAATCCAATTTGAAATATCTGCCGCTGGTGTTGAACTGAAGCCAGAGACCAAGGTTGAAGAAGTGACAACGGAAGTGAAATCTGAAACTGTAATCGATGAGATTGTCACCCAAACTGGAGAAACTGTGGAGACATCTGAAGTGATCTTGGAGGTAACAACAGCTGAAATGGATGTTCCCCAGGCCACCCAAGTTGAAGAGCAACAAACCAGAGAAAGTCCAGAAACAGTGAGTGAGGGAATTGTGGTCCAAATTGGTGAAGAAGTACAACCGCAAGAAATTCAGTTTGAAGTCTCAGAGGCAGGGATTGAAGTCAAGCCAACTACCCAAGTGGAAGAGGTGTCACAAGAGGTGAAGCCAGAGACTGTGACTGAAGAAGTTCTTCTCCAAGTTGGTCAAGAAGTTCAGCCACAAGAAGTACA
>JAAUYG010043178.1_pt1 | contig 10134 bp, 11 predicted proteins | sample 7278091 | NCBI WGS metagenome assembly JAAUYG01 (sample SAMN14350201, study PRJNA611818) | marine sediment metagenome | isolation source: surface marine sediment (0.6m) | place: French Polynesia: Moorea | collected 2018-08
TGACAACAGACCACCCAGGTGCATAGCACCAAGGTATTTATTACTCACACCTTTGGTGAGGGTTCACACTAACAACCTCTAAGGAATTTTGCATTGTTCCTTAAACAATAACACGGTATTTGTCTTGCGTGAAGGAAGCTTTTATGCCTGTGTTGAACGTGATGATTTGAATGATTCGTGTCTGCAGATGATTCCATTGTCAAATTGTGTTTCGGAAATATTTCAGTGAGCAAGAAAGCATTCTTAACAATTGGTGTGTGATTCAATTAAACGAGAATGCTTGGTGGCATTATGTCGCGCCTTACTTCACCCACAGAAGAAAAATTCCAAAAATAAAAGTTGCTTAAAAATGCCTGAGCTGCCCAGAAATCACATTTGCAGCAGGGGGGTTGGGGGGCGAGGGTCATGCCATGGACCATGGAGCAGCAAGGCGCGACTAAAAAGCCAGCATCCTGCGCAAAGATAACACTTTTGGCGTGTCACTTTTTGGAACTCACCACGGTGACAAGACAATGCCTGTTTTTACAGTTTCACGTCAGAATGGCCTGAAGCACTTCTGGATCAAGTCAGGTCGATTTTCTGACCATTACAGAAGATGTGAAGGAAATGACCCAAACTATTTATCGCAGTGCACACGGAACAGCAGGAAGTAGTACTGGTGTTTTTGACTCCACTGTCGAGTTCCACAATGCTACAGACGCTCCAGGTGGAAATGTGACAGAATCATCATTGGCTGTTCAGGCGTTTTTGCTCGTCGTTATCATCTCCGTGCCCGTTGTGCTCTTCATCGTTGTTATTTTCTGCAGCCCAAGCAGCAAGAAACGAAGGAAACTGCACACAAATGTTGTGAAGCCTGGGAATCACATAAACGGAAGTAGCCCAGCAGTCCAGGCAAACGACAACAATGCTCAACACAAACAAACAACGGATACCGTCGTATCCATTGTGAATGAACGAGAAACAGCAGTTTTAGCCAATTGCCGTTTGTCTACGTATTGAAGGGTGTTTCTCTCTGTGTTAAAACAAAGCAACAAACTATATATGCGAAGTGACAGCAACAGCAAAAGTAAACGGAAGTGGGGATTTTATGTCTGGGATGTTCGTGTATAATTCTTGTTCTTTGTGAACAAGATGTTGGACTGACTTTCTCGCAAGATGCTTTTGAATAAAATTACAAATGAAAACGCTTTGTCCCTTTAGTTGTTATTGCCGCAAACAAACAATTTAAAGGCAATCAGTCCCATTCTTTTTTTATTGAACGTTTCCCTGTTCTCTATATATATGTTCTGTTCCTTCAATCAGCTGCAAACGATGTTCAATTTTTTTATGTGCGCGCGAGATGTCGGTAAAAATGAAAAAGTAACACCCCCCCCCCATTTCCTGCTTGGAAAAAAGGCCCAATTATGTAATTTTGCAGTGTGCACTTGCAGCCACGGAAAATGCACAATGTCAAAGCGTGTCCTCGCGGCATTTTTGGGGGGGTGGAACTAGGACAAGTTTCAAAAACACCTTGTATTTTCGAGAACAAAGTAAACTTGGCTCCGCATGCAAGGGGCGCTGCTTCCTTAGATTTCAAAGAGGAAAGGCCTGGTCGCCACAACTCTGGCCGCAGCACGAAGCCACAATCAGAACTCCAGAATTCTGTGAGGAAGAGACAGTCTTTTTTCGTGACGAAAAACAAAAAGACTGTTTTTGTGCATGGAAAAAATGATGTTCTGCTTGTGCGCGCACTGGGTTCCAGAACAAAAGCAATGAGTAGGGATAGAACACAGACTCATTGATAAAAGCTGCAGCATCGTTCACTCGCGGTTTTTGAAGCCAGTGTCAATGAGTGTATTCACATATTTCAACAAAGCTGAAACGATACATCGTGCAACCGCCATGTAGAATCTACATTTTTGGCAACAGTTTGCAATATTGTTTGTCGTGCAGAAAAAAGGACTGAAAATCAGCGATTCGCCCCAAAGTTCCATCAGTTGAAGATTTCGTTGTTACGAAAAACATTGCAGGTGGACTCTGAGAGCGAGACCAGCAAGATGGTCACTGCCTTTTTTAAGCAAACAAACAATAAATGGGAGATTTATGATATTTGCAGAAGACGTCATGAAGCAGTTCACTGCTGCAGCTTGAAACAATTGACCTTTGGTTGCATGAGCACTCCCCTTATCAGTAACTACAGCCACCACAAACAATACCGAAATTGCAATTTTCCGCTATCATGGCAATGATCATCATTTTTGAAGGCCAGGAAGTGGACTACAAACGAACTGGAACAATTCTCAGTGTGTCTCTTGTCTGAAAGCTGGTGTCACGTTTCTGGAACAAAGCTGAAATTTACAGTCTCTTGCGTTCGATAAATTACACATTGGCATTGTTGAACAAGCTGAATTCTGCAAAATCCACACAAGCAGGGTTATGGATGTTGTGGATTCAAGGGATGTCATCGTTTGCACTGATCTGAAATACAGGTTAGCCATTCACAAATGTACGCATCTCAAGTTTACAAGTTGTGTGGGCGCAGTACAGCTGTATATAATTGTCACTGATGTACTGATGAACACACAAAAAATTGTTCTGTTTGACTCTTCAACAATATTTCAGGTGTGATGGAGTCTTTCACTGTGAAAACAGAGAGGACGAAACCAATTGTACCGCTTTCCTTTCCACTACACTTCCGCCCAACGAACGGAATCAGGGTGGGGACAGCATATTTGTCTCTGAAGCTGCTGTGTGGACGCTGGCCATTTCAATTGTGGTTGTTTTCGTGTTAGTGGCCCTCATAATGTGGGTAAACTTCAAGAACAGCAAAGAGAAGGCCAAGTGGAGGTACCGGTACGCCACGCGTCCCAGCACGCTTCGCGCCACGATATCCTCAGACAGATTGGCCGGGATTGATCGCAGGAGACGGCAGCAGAACGAACACATAGAGAGACCGGAGTCCTACCATTACAACAGCAGACCGGGTTCAATGATCTGCATCGGGAGCCAGGATAACGTCAGGAGTATCAGCTCACAGCTAAGCTGGTACTCACAGCAGCTGTTTCCTGTTAAACAGCCGCCCGAGGAGGACTTGCACTCGTGTCTGTTCTCCAGTACTTCAATCGATCACGCCACAGACGCTGACAACGTCTCTGAAGTTTCTCCCTGTGTCGACATGACAGGAATCGCGGGTGACCCAGAACTGAATGATTCCACTGAAAGAATTAACCCTGAATTGGTTGTGTCATTGCACGGCAGCGACAACCACAATGCAACTGCTGCCCAAATTGAAGTGTCACCTCCACCGACGTACAGTGAATGCAACAGCCACGAGGACACCAGACCTGCAAGCACGGCCGTGACTCCACCACCCACATTTTCAGACTCCCTCTGTTTTAATTTCATCACTTACGTTTGAACTGAAACAAAACCCAGCTTGGTTTCAGTCTTCATTGAGGAAAAGCAACAAACACGTTATTCTCTTTTGGACATCGTCGAGATCATGCACGACCCAACCTCGCGTTTGTTTCTTCTTCTTCTTCTTCATTTTTGTGGTGCCTGCAGACATGTGACGGATTCATCCTTTGTCGAGAGGGGACAGGAAGGCCAATTTCCATCCTACCATTCCGATGACTTTGTTGATGCCAGGATTCGCGTGCTGAAATTACCATTGACTTTCATCTTTGCAGTTTTGCAGTTTTCACACGATTCATACCACAGACTCAATTTTACCAGACGCTTCCTTTTGCGGTTTCAATAAATGACATGCAAATTGGCTGCGGCACATTTCGTATTTGCAATAAAAAATCTGAAACAGAAAATTGGCGAATGTGTGAACGAAACTTGTGCAAAGATGTTGTTGTTTCTCTGGTCACGTTCGACACACAGGAAACTGTGCTGCTAGTTTCACCCCTTCCCTTGGTAATGTGCATATCTCCAAATATATAAGAGGGGTTTTTTTCTCCGATGCGCCAATTTTTAACTTGCAAACACCTACGCACGTGACTTTCATGAGAGAGAGCTGCGAACCATAACGCGAGATCAGCCGTAGATTTCCGTCGACAGAAGCAATTTCAGAGGCTCAAAAGGAAATCCAAGGCAACTGATTTCCTGCCGTTTTGAGGAAATTCGCCATTACAGAAAAAGAGACAGGCCGTTTAGTTTGCGACTGCCAAACTATTTGTCACGATGCCAAGCATTTGATACATGTACAGTTGTTCTTGAAGATGCCTGAAGACGGAGATGGGAAAAAAGATTTGGCAATCAGATCTGAAGGAGACGAAGCTGTTGGACCCAGTCAGTGATTGCGCTTCCCTGCATTAATCGAACAAAACAAAGTGAACAACCTAAAGGGGTCAATTTCTTTCTGATGACTTCCCTAGTTCACCGGGTGGTCTCCAAACAAAAACTTTGCTTCGTGCACAAACAACCTAAATCCATATACCACCATGAAACCCTGAGAGCAAGAGCTGCGTGATTTTCCCAGTTTCCCAGTGGACTGATTCCATACTCTGAACTGTCAAAGATTGAAATTAAAAAGTTGTTCTGCATGGATGTTGTGATTCATTTGACTTTCTTGAAGGGTTTCTGCGTTCCGTTTGAAGTTGAACCACGATTTGTATGCTGTGTCAAGTTGCTCTTGAATTCGAATTTCCTGTTTTTCTAAAATTTCGACTGTCCAGATGAGACTACCTGTTTGTACTTTTCTCTTCTGGGGCAGGCCAACGACTGCGACAAAATAGGCCTATGTATTCTGTTCAGCTTCGCAAGATCCACGTTGCCTACAGGTTTCCCCACGAACGGCCAACACAGACAAGCAACCTTGCATGAAGACTGCAGATGATGTAAGAACATCCTCTTTACTCAAGATTCCAACTACCAGCAAGAGAACAAGGCAGACCATTTAAAATTTGCATAGACAAGGTGGTCAGCCCCAAGAAGTGAATGCAATGCCCTGTCCTGTCCTGAGCCCTTCGAGCACCTCTTTGAATGACACAACAGCAAATGATTGATCTAGTGGATTGAAAGCTGTTTCTCCCAAATTTTCTTGGTACCATATGCACAGTGCATTCAGTTGACTTTCTCTTTTTTCTTTTTTCCCATTTTTGCTTGTCTGTGTGTGTCTCTCTCTGTCGGTCACCAAGGAGAAGGATGTTGGACAATAGACCCTTCCTATCTTTCGCATGAACCATGATGCTTTAATTGCTCTCACATACAAAGGAGCAAAGTGCTTTTGTTGTTGAAGAGGAGTTAGGAGTTAGTTTGCATTGGCTTTCACTGAACATCTTCAGCTCTTCATCACGCAAAGATTACCAGGACGCCTCCCAAAGCTGCATGGGAAATAGATGGCTTTAAAACACGAGATTCCCCGAATTGCCTCTGCTACCAGCAGGGGCTTGACGTTGCAGCCGCAATATTTGCACAAGAAGATCTGTCTCCTGCCTTTTAAAAGATTGGCTGGAGAGTAATGGGCATTGGAATATTCTAAATGTTTGCGCTTCCTTGTGTACACATGCAGAATAAAGCTGTGTTGAATCCTTCAACTAACAAAAGGTTTCACTGCAAAACGGATTCCAAAACAAACTCTCCTCTCAGGAAAACTGTTCTCTCTCTTAAGCATCTTCAGAGAAAAGAAAAAACTCTGTCAACAGGATTAGTCTTCAGCAGAAACTTCAAGAAATCCAAGTAATGAGTGTCATGATTTAGTGCACTTCCACTTGGAACCTGGACACATTTGGTTTGCAGAATGTGCCTTTGTGTTGTGTGGACTTAAGATCTGAGAAAGTTGAGGTCAGCTTTCTGGCTTTCCTGAGACAATTTGAAATCAATATATATATAGTTGCCACAACCCTCCTCTGACTGGCACAGGACCCAAGCTTCCATACGACTGGTACGGGCCCAAAGTTCCAAATTGCATGTCTGGAGCATCAAATGACCAAAGAAACGAAATCAATTTTGGTGTTGCAGGAACACAACGAATCTCAATAAAGCCACATGGACGCGCCTCTGATTTTAGATCTATACACTTGAAAGAGACAAACCAGAACATTAAGACAATCTACACTTTCTGCAGCATTCTGCAGCAGCCCAAAGATTGTCCTAAACGCTTTTATCTTTCCTGAAAACCTAAACCAACACATGATGGCCAGCGACCCATGGTCTGACGCTGCGATATCTGTCCATCCATCCATCCATCTGGTTGTCCATGAATGACCTTCCTTACGCCCCAACCCCTCTAGGGCTTTAATGCTCAATTCTCGAACCCCTTGCCTAGGCAATTGGCAAATATGGCTGCCCCCGTGATCCAATATGGCAGCCCCATTGTGGTCAGTGGTGCACCTTGTGGTAAATCAGGGGTAGATCCAGGATTTTGGTCAGGGGGCCAGCGGAGCTTTGACCCCAGGGGGCCCTGCCTGAACCCAAAATTTGCTCAAAAAGGGGTTTTCCCTAAAAATTGCCTGAAAACTGCATGACTTTGCAAAAAAATCTTAGGGGGCAGGGGGCCTCCCCCAGGCCCCCCTGTATAGGCTAGTGTAAACATTGGAACTGCATGACACAATCACATGATCAGCAACATGACTGCCCCCATGATCCAATAGATCTATGGCAGCCCCCCTGCGGTGATCACCTGATCAGCAAGGCGCGACTAAATGCTACCAAGCATTCTAGTTTCTGTTACTGGTGAGCATTTGGGCCACTGAAGAAGAGAAACTATGCCAATGCCATCCATGTATGTTTGCTGTCAAAAGTTCTTTTGTGCGGCAAAAACACCCCAGTTGGCATACAAATCACAAGAAAAACGGAATTACATGTACAAAGCCATCAACAAAACTGGAGATTGATCATTACAAGGCAATGTGGACCCAACTAATAATATTCTCTGCCCCATGCACCATTTTGCCTGCAGCGGGAGAAAGACAAAAACAAACCTGTCCTTTCTCTTCCTGAAACAATGATTGAGCACGACATATTTACCACAATTGAATACTCCAGCAGGCAAGTCCTGAAGATATATATTGTGGATTGAATGGAGAGGAATGCCCAGCTCTTTGCACGCCATGACACAACTTCTTCATTTGGAATTGACATCTGTGGATCAACAAATTTAATTTGTCTCTTTTTTTTTTTGCAAAACCAAAGCAAACATTCTATGAACAGTATGCAGAACGGACAGCTGGAAGAAAAATACAATGGCAAAAAGTACACATGCAGCAAAAAATGGTTGTTGCCAGAGAAAACTGCATTTACACTGGTTTACATTGTGGACAAGCATTTTAATCGCGCTTTCAGCGCGATTGCTTTGATGACCAACGAAGATTATTTTTTGCGAATTCTTTTACTGAACTAATGAATTATTCAAAGCACAAATCTAATGAAGCATTCATCCATGAACAAATACATTGATCCCAAAGTTCAACAAGTACAAATCATCCACAAATGTCAAATGCAAATGTCAATTGATATTGATTGTGAGTGAGATGTTGATCATTGCAAAACCAAATTCCCTTGTTTGTTGTGATTCAGTTTATCAGCTTTCAAGTTGATGACTGGTGAGACTGTGATTTCTGGCTGTTCAATGTTCACAACTGGTTGTTTGATGTCAATCTTTGGAGCATTGATCCAGACTTCTGGATAAATTTTCACATTCATTGTCACTGATTCAGCTTGACTGTTCATAGCCAAATCAAAATTGGCCTCATCCTTTGTCACCATTGCTGTTGGAGTACTCTTGTGTTTTCCATACAGAATATCAGAGACTTCTTATTGTTTTTCAAGTGATATACATTTGTAATTCTGAACAGCAATACTCTTATGTCCTGTGACTTCAGCAATTTGCTATTCATCCAATTTACTGTCATACATTCTAGTAGCTGCTGTTGAATGGAGACTGTGGTTTGAATATTGACCAACCATCCCTGCAGCATCACACAATTTTGTGATCACCTTGCTCAATATTGACATTCCAATTGGCTGGTAACTGTACCAAATGTGTTGGCCTGGTTTTGCAAGAGGCCTCAAGTACAAATCCTTGGAGTACTTAGGATCATGCAAGGATTGTTTGGCAAGGTACTTTTCAAGATTCATACCAGACATCTCTCAGGGTTTTCCTTATTTTGAAATATACATACTACCTTTGGTTTGTTATGAAGAGACTTCAAACCACCCTGGTGATTCTTGCTCTGATACTCAATATACTCCAGATACTTCAAGTCACAGTCATAGTCAAACTTCAACTTGAACTGAGAGAAACCACCAACCTTGAGACACTTGTGTTCTTCATATGTACACAGGGTGAAATGCACACCAATAAGATAGAGTAAGGTGTTGACTAACCTCTCTGGCATATCATCACCCAACAATCCACTTTTCCATAACTTATCCTCTTCATCCACAGTGATTGGTTTGGCTTGAGATCTCTCCCTGATGACTCCTTGTTTTGACAGTTCCTTCATGCTATTGTCCAATGTATTGTGCATACAAACCAATCCTGGGTGATCAAGGAGCTTGATATCACATCTATTGATTGCCATGTAATGTTGAAGTGACAAAACAATCTCATAGAGTGTCTCATGAGGATACTCCTCTCCATTCTGCTTTCTAATCTCCATCAAGAAGAATGATAGAACTTCATTCATCTGATCAGTTCCTATATTTATCAAATTGTAGTCAATTATCTTGTCGAGCTTCCCTTGTTTCAGTTTGTAATTCTGAATATATTTCCATTGTTCAAAGATTTGTCCTGCCCATTGTGCCTTTTTTTTGGTTGAATTGGAGAATTTCCTCTTGCTCATTTCAGTCATGGTATCTTTGGTGACTGGTTCTGGAAAGTGTCTCATTTGTTTGTTATCACATTCTGAATCTCTAGTCATTTGCTCAGCTTCACAAACAATTTTTTTCAATGTCCAACTTTGACAAAAGTTCATCCATTTCTAGGTCAGGTTCCATAATCTGATTAATTTCCAAAGGTTGCAAAACTCCAGGCACCAAATCTGGAACATATTGTGAGTTGTCAAGCTGTCCATTGGTGTAATCCATGTAATGCACAATCTTTTATGGATCTCCATACAGTCTGCGATTCTGTTCCTGTTCATTAGAATCCATGTTGACAACTGAATTTGTGCTGCAAAATGTCCAGTGAACATGAGCAATTCACACTTGTTGAACTTAATTTTGTCCTGCATATTTATGTTCAGCCCTGCTAAAGAATTATTTTCAGTGCAGAATAACCTGCCAAGGTCAGTACTGAATGCGTGATTAAATCACATAACTCTAAGAACTGTCTGAATTAGGCAAAAAGAATTTTTCACTTGGCTAATGCCTCGTGAAAGAATTCTTTTTGCTTAATTTAACATGCAGTTCAAATTGGTAACATTTTCTATTTTTTTGTTCGGCTTTCTCTGGACAGATCTTGAAACATTTGATGTGTTTGTTTCCCCTCTCAGACGTAAGCACTGCAGAATCATTACGAAGCCGCAGTGAATCTTGTGCTGCTTGGAAGACGAGACATTGAAGCTGCCTGACTGGAATAAAACACTGAACCAGGTGCTGAACAGATTCCCCGCTAAAACAGATTTGGTGAAAAATTTAAACCAATGCCCCGTGCGGCAAACATTGAAATTGCTTTAGATGGAGCAAACTCATCGAGACTGTGAAGAGGGAAGCACGTTTCAGGAACAAATAGATTATCTTTTGAAAAGACAGGAAACTGCCCAAAAGGCAGATTCACAAATGGATTTCAACTTTCACAGAAAACCAGCAATTTCATACAGACCACGCCCAGGTTCACAGAAGAAGTAAGATTTACTGCCGTGTCTCTCTTCTTGGAGTGCTTTTCACCAAAACATTTGCATGACATGGAACAGGTCATAAATACATTTGTAGACACATTATTGATCAAGTGACAGCCTGGCGCAGGTGTGTACACTTGTACTGGTGTCTATGAAAAGAGTTTTTCAACATCTGTTGCTGTCCACGCGATTGAGCTCACCTCGGAGCCAGTTTTACTCACAATAACTTCACGGACAGTTCTCAGTTTGAGGAGAACATAATGGTTCTGAAATCATCCAGGATTCATCATTTGGTCCCAGAGCAGATGTTGTTCCAGGTCAGGAGGGAACACAACAGAGAGAGTCAGACGGTAAGTTATCGGTGTCA
>JAAUYG010061827.1_pt1 | contig 10134 bp, 12 predicted proteins | sample 7278091 | NCBI WGS metagenome assembly JAAUYG01 (sample SAMN14350201, study PRJNA611818) | marine sediment metagenome | isolation source: surface marine sediment (0.6m) | place: French Polynesia: Moorea | collected 2018-08
CCCCTCCCTAGAAACTGTCCAACATACGCCGGCCAACCTGCCGTGTCAAACCACCAAAGTCAAACCCCTTAACTGGACGTCGCACATTATCTTTCCCACCCCAGTCAATGCGCGTGTGCCTCACAATACGCGGTTTTGCATGTTCACCGCAGCTGCGCAGCTCAGTTTTCACTCTCTCATTGTTTGGCATGAAAATCAGCCATAGGCAGGCATCTCTTGTTGTTTCCGGTGGAGCAGGTCTGAGTCAACCTGTCGCTTCGGCTGTGCCTTCCCCCGCAAAAAGCAAACAAGAAAGCAAAGGTACATTTCCTCACGCATTTCACAATTGTACAGCGGGAAACGCACAGAATGAATCCGATTCAATCGCCACAAGTCGCCCATTCGGACGATGTGAACAGGCCTCGATGCCGACTGCGTTATCACGGAGTCAGCCGAAGCCAGGGTCAGTTCAGGCCTGCGACACTAGGCCCATTGTTAGGCATTCTGTCTTTCCTTTATTTGTCGTCATGATTTTCGCTTCTCATGTCGCTGCGCCATAAAACTGCCTTCGCGATGCGATGTATTGGCTGTGTTGCCGAGTAATGACACCAATGAAAGAAGCAAATTCTTTGTTGCTGTGTTGTGGCTGTTTTCTATTTCCTGCCGCTTGTCTGTGGGTGAGTTTGGACCTTCAGCCGCTAAAGTGCGAGTGTTTTGACCTGGGGTCCACCCTTTCCCCCGCAACACCACGCACGGCGCACACACCCCGGGTGAGTGCAGTGAGTTTTTGGATGTTGTCTCCTTGGACCACTGGGTGGCAAAGAACTCACCACAAGGGAGCACCCACTCAAACGTCTGATTTTTTTGCCCTGGCCAGATGCACATGCAGCTGTACTGCGCACACCGCGCCTTCGCCTTTTGCGCAAGAGTACGCCTCTCTCTTATTTTCAAGAGGTTCTGTCTGAGGGGGGGGGGCAAAAAGTCAAACTTCACCCCAATTGCCTGCCATGTTGGAAAAAAGTAATCTGGCCTGTGCCATTGTCAGCGTCGTAACCAGAATAAGCGGCTAAAAAAAAGCAAATTCACTTTCAAATCGGATGTCAAAACACTGCGCTTCTTTGTAGACCTGAAGTCCAGTAATGAACTGGCCAATGGGAGAGTAGGGCTAAAACGAGGTTAATGCCACATTAATGGCGTTTGATGGACCAATTGCCTTTGGCCTTGTCTAAATAGATTCTGAAATACTCTGCAGGAGCGTCGGAGGCGGCTGCAGGCGCAGGGAGGCGGATCCTAACAGTAAGCACACGTTGTTCAACACACAGAAAAAGAAAAGAAAGCAAGAAACAAATTCACACATCAGCGTCATAATCACGCTGCTCACGTGATGATCACGTGATCATTTCATGTGATTTGACAACAGGCAAGCTGTTCATGTATTGAGTAACAAGTGGGGGCTGCTAAAACTGGGAACAGCAATGACCACAAACAGGGACCAATGGCTACAATGGCTGCTCTGCGGGCTGAAACAGACCGTCCTCAGAATACAGCAACCCCCGCTTAATTCCAAAAGTAAATCAAAAATTATTTCGAACAAAGCAAATTTTGACTAACACAGGAGAGATAGGGAGTGTGATTTCCATAGGACTTGGAATATACTAGGAATTCAGATTATCCATATTCGGATTAAGCGGGAAGTACCTGTACGCCAGGGGCCTCGACCCCTTGGCCCCCTGGATCCACCACTTTCATCTCCTGTGAATAAAAGGAGTTTTCATTACACACACCCCACGTAGCAGGGAGTGAATAAGGAGGCAGGGTAAACAATATTGCAGCATCAGGAAGTGGCTATATTGACAGGGACAACACTGAGAGGAGCAGGAGAGGGAAGGGAAGAGAGGCTCTGCACCACACAATGTGATCACAGCAGCAGACGGCTTGCCGAGCGATATATTCCGCATTGGAGACAATTATGATTGCCATAAGGGGGTGTTTTTTAGGTTACTTGCGCAGAATTCCGTGATAATCAGCCCGTGAATGGCTTCGAACCATTGTTAAGGCGCCGTAGTGGGCAACTTGTGTCGAGTTCTTAAGGGTGCTAGGTAGTCAGTCTGGTGTGAGTATGTGGCAACATACTCTGGTAAACTAGCTGTGGCAAGGTCTTTTATAAGACAGTGGTAGCAATAGTGTAGCTCTGCAAAGCTACTCAGCTGATGTGTTGTTTATCTTGGGTACTCAGTACCTTTACCCTGGTGTACTAAGGTTGTGTACCAGTTGAGGTATGCGGTAAGCGTACTCGTCACTTGCCCTCCAACCGTGCAATGTTCTGTTTCCTGCGTTTAATCCTGAGCAAAATACTTCTGAAGGTTCGCACAGAGAGGCGACTGCACGTGGCTGAATATCTTGCCACACTGCTGGGAGTGCACTTAGAGTTTCCTTATTTCAGCCAGAAGAATGCTACAGCAGTTCTCTCTTCTCTCTCTCTCTCTCTCCTCCCCTCTCTCTCTCTTCTCCCTCTCCCTGTCTCTTCTCTCTCTCTCTCACTGTCTCCTTTCTCTCCTCCCTCTCTGTCTCTTCTCCCTCTCTCTATCTCTCTCTTCTTTCTCTCTCACTGTCTCCTCTCTATCTCCTGTCTCTTTTCCCTCTCTCTCTCTCTTTCTCTCTGCCTCTCTTCTCCCAACAAAAAGTTGGGTCCGAGCGCCTAAAAATTCCAGGATTGGCAAAAAATATTCAGTATTTTTCCAGGGTCAGTCTCAAAATTTCAGGTTTTTCAGAATGTGCGGGTTATGCCTGATTTCTCCTGCTCTGGTCCCTTCACGAAGCTCAACCCACCACCCCCTACATAGCAGAGCTTTGTATCTATGTAGTGCACCTTCACAAGGCAGGCAAAACAGGCACTGAAACTGGTGCAGAGGACAGCGTGCCTCAGTGTGTGTGGTAACTAGGAAGCTGTCATGTTGCCTTAGAAACCACCATCCTTCTCTCAGTCTCTCCTTCTCACAGCCCCCTTTGCTGCCTAACAAGATAAATTAACACAGCAGAGGATGCTTTCACGCTCACTCAAGTCTAAAAGAGCGATCACACACAGACGACCTGAATGCATTAGCTAAGTCTCTGGCTCACAGCAACATACTGCTTCAAGGCTTGTGCCCACCATAGGAGAAAGCATGAATGCAAAAAGATCATCAGCATTAACAAGACCTTTGGTCAGACCCCCTGCCTAAGCCCAACAACTGTTTCAACAAGTACGCTTCGTCAACGTACAGGCCGAGCGTCATCACGTGTATCGCCCTCACGTGACGACGTGGTACCGTCATGTGACAGAAAGCCCATCAGGGTAGTGCGGGGGGGGGGGTCCTGCATTAAAACCCTGACCTATGACCCTCGCCACGAACCTTGAGTGCTGATAGTCCCAGTGCGCAAACACACAAAGCCTGCAATTCTCTCTGTTCTGCAAACATAGCAGACAACACACCGCCTGCAAACGCTGTGCTGATTGCTGAACCTGCATGTACAACAGGAATGCGGGGGCGTCTGCAGTAAATCAAGCTTCTAAATGCATTGATTTTCTTCTCCCTTAGAGAGAGTGCTGCAGATATAGATAGACGAGCCATCGCTTTTCGGTTTCTCTCTCCGCTACCAACTTGAGGTGATTCCTATTTTGATTCTTCCGGTGTCTCAAATTGAGGTGTCCTGCTGCCCTTCTCCTTTTACTGCAACACCGCTCAGATGGACTGATTCCCCGTATTCTGGAACAAAACGACCTCTCATAGCGTTATTCTGGATGGTTTCAGAAACAACAGGGGATGACTTTGACCAATGATAACAGCAACGCCAGTATAACAAGAAGCAGTGCAGAGACACCTGTGGTTCCGACATCGAACCCCCCTTTGATCAAAGTTTGGCGAACATGACCCTATGGAGAATGGAGAACATGACCCCCATTTAGAATGAACCCCCCCCCCCCCTTGTGAAGAATGAAGATGTTGACCCCCCTCTTGGAAACCATCTAACATACGCTGGTCTCCCTGCCGTGTCAAACCACTAAAGTGCGACTCCCTGACGGAATGTCACACAAGAATTGCCTTGTGCGAACTGCATGGTTGCTGAGTTTGTGGCAACTTCAGTTTTTCTTGCTTCTAACCTGTGGATTTTACGCAGACAAGGAGATAAGGGATGAAGCGTTGTGCAACATCAGAGCTCGCCAGGAAAACACGGCAGAACAGATAGTACAAACAGCCCCAGGCTGCCCTAGACCCAAATCTCCCTCGCTTTATTGCTGCCTGTCTGTCTGCAGTGTAGGCAATGGTCAAGGGGGATTGCAAACCTACAAACGCCGGTGTGTTCAGCCCCCGACCAACTTGGCCTGTTGCTGGCCTGTAGTGCGCGCAGATCCAGAATTTAGTGGGCAACATGAGCGGGAGTTGTCGAGAGGTAATGCGATGACTGGTCTCATTGAATGCAAGTGTTCTTGTGTTGGCACGTTCCAGACGCGTGAGATACGGGTACGCAAGGAACCAATGAGATGAAAAGTTTTTCTGCACGCAAACCGCGTGTCGCACTAGGGGACAAACTCACACGCACGCACGCACGTGGCACAGCAGCGCGCGCTTGTAGTCCATGGATACATGCGTCAACAAGAGCTACGTTTGGGATTTACACAGCAGATGTAGCAAATGATGCTGTAAAAAGATAGCGCTACGCAAAAACTGAAGGTCTCCAATACATATGTACAAACATGGTGACCAAAGCTCTTTGATGCGTCCGCCTCTGTGTCTTCTGTTTCATTGCTTTGCCTGTCCTGTCTCTGCGCTGTCTGTAGTGTTGGCAGCTAATGCCGTTACATGGCTGTTTGAGTGCCGTCGTGAGCTGCGTTTATTGAAAGCAAACAGCAGAATCATTGCCGACACCGCTCCCATATTTCGTCTCGTGCCAGGCCCGCCACCAAGATTCAAGAGAAAACAATTCCATCCCGAAGGCAAAGAACCACATACGAGAATCAAACTCCAACCCAAGGCCTTTCACTTGTGTGATTTACTTACGTGAGCCCCTTTTTTTGCACCAGTTGCCCGTTTGGAGTGCCATCCCACCCCAATATGTCAAAGGCGTTATTTTCAAAAAAAAAAAAATTTTTTTTTACAGGTGGCTCCCACTTTATCCCAATGTGCCTAAATCAAAATTGGCCTTTATCCCAAGTATTCTCAAAGCCATATCTTAATCCCTGCTGTGTTATTTTGAAACCTAAATCTGAAATTCACCCATTTCCAAGGATTCAGTTTTTGTTTGTTCAGATTAAGGGGGACCCACCTGTCTGAATTGCTGGCGGTAGAACCCTTGCGAAGGCAGCATTGTCAATCAGAACTTCCCGAATTAAAACTTCAAAATTCACTTTCCTCAGAAGAACAACTGTGCAAGGTGTTGGGCTCAGTTTTCAGTGTGCTTCGCACCGACCCATTCCGGAAGAGAGCCCCATGTTTGTCGTTCTGCTGCCAGGCATCTCGCCATCCCTGGATCTACCACAGGATGGATGAATTGGAACAGAATTCCCGGAACGCTTCTCATTGCCTAGCAAAATCGTCATTTCCCGTGCTTTTACGCTGTTTCCCATGTTGTAACTATGGGTCGTTAACGAGCCATGCTGCTCTCAGTCCAGACCCCTGGCAGTGTCCAGGCTTCAGCTTCAGCCAGCCACAAGCCACGGCGATAACCTGTTGAACTCAGTGGCGGCTACAGCACAGGGGGTGGGGTCTTCTTAGTTGTTTAGATGGTACTACTTGCTAATGTGGCATAACTGTCTCGTTCTGACTCGTGGTTGTTTCTGTCCATTCCATTCCTGGTCCACATCGTCCGAGTGCTTTTCAAACAAACCCAGGGTCTTCTGATGAGAAGCGAATTGATTCTTCTTTCACAAAAATGTTTTAGTGCAGCTCCTGCCTTGAGTGACACCCACAAGCAGTGAAGAGCACAGATGTATAGGGGCAAGGAATGCATTTGAAAATTGAAAAGCAAGAGGCGACACAATGTGACCACCCTTTGCTGTGTGAGTTGTCTGCAGGACAAGTCTCCAACACAAAAAGCACAGACACTGTGGGCGTTCCCCCTGATCAAAGGGAGAATATGACCCTGTGGAGAATGAAGAACATAACACCCCCCAGTCGTGATTGACCCTCCCCTCAACAACCATCCAACAAACACCAGCTAACCTGGCGTGCAAACCACTAAGGCCCCATGCACACCAGACGACGCGACGCGAGAAGCGAAGCAAATTAGGATGTGCAAATCCTATTGTAGCAACAGGACTGTTCACACTGCAGGCAACCAGCAATGCATGATGCAACAAGCAATAAAATGGGACCTGGCTCCATTTTTCCCCCTTGCGTCGCGCGTCGTGTCCAGTGTGCATGGGGCCTGAAGAGTGACGTCGCACAACAACAGCAGAGCACATGATGATTTTCAACAAGAGACAGGAGCAGAGTGAGCTCAATTGGTGCTCTGTGTCATCAACACTACTTGGTTCCGCCCAAAGCTGTAAAATCTGCTTTAGAACAGTCTCAATTTCTGCTGCGGTAATTCAAACCTGTGAATTGAAACCGCTTCAATGTGTTTTCAGATCAAAAACTCCGCGAGCGGAACAATATCCAGATGCTGGCAGGTGATTCGACTTTCATCTTGATGTCACGCGCTTTGAGCTTTTTCCGCATCACAAACAAACCACAACCATTTTTTTCTCTCGCTTTGTAACTGCTGAAAGTTTGCTTGGCTCGGCAGAGAGGCCTGGGAACGGGTGGTGCAGAAAGATGTGAAACGACTTCCTGTTTTGAGGGTGTCACAGTTTCCCCCCGTTTCGAACTGGGAGGACAAGCATGGCTTGAAAAATGCTTCACGGTGAAAGGCTCGTGGAAATCAATCCTATTTGCAGGTGTTCTGAAAACTGGTTGGGCCACCAGATCAGATCAAATGTCAAATCCTGGATCTGTGTATTTTTCTGAGAAACTAGAAAAAAAAAGTCCTTGCTTGATCGGACTCTCTTCATGTTTCCTGGCTTCTGCAAAACAGCGTGCCCCTTGCAAAACAAGTACACGCTGACTTAGCGCAAAGGCCGAGTGCTGTGATGGTGTCACGTGACAATCTAATACCCATCACCTGATCACAGAGGGGGGTTCAGCCCAGAGGGGGGTCCTGGCCCGGGCCCGGGTGGGGGGTTTGGCCGGGTAAGTCCTGCACGAAGATGACTCCATAAGGCCGTCCCGGCTGAGCCACGATCGCCTAAAAGTCCTTGCTTGTTCAGATCCTCTTCATGTTTCCCACATGCAGTTCCTTGCACAACACAGTGCTCCTTGCAAAACCGCGTGTCCTGGATCTGCCCCTGTAAGTGTTTCCATTTGGAGGAGTCATCAGGTCCTGTTTCCTGCCATTATCCCTGAATGTGTCTCGAGTGCTGAGCAGCTGCTGTGGCTGCTACCGGTACAGGTCTGTCTGCTCAAGGCTTCTCCCTCCAATCCATTAACAACGCAATCGTAACTGAATGCATCTGCCAAGTTGCAAAAATAGGATTTTCGCCATGTTTCAATTTGTTTTGGTTGGTACTTGTTGTCGCAATGCCACTCAATCTGCCAAAGTCGTCAAACAAATACGCCGACTCAGTGTAAATCCCCCATCACGTGATACTGTCACGTGCACAACATAATACTGTCACATGATCAACTCATTTCAGGCGAAGGGGGTTTGCAGTCAGGAGGGGGGGGGGTCTTGCATGATGACAATGATGACAATACACATGGCTCCATGAGGCCGTCCCGGCTTCGCCGAGCTCGGCAAAAAACACAAGCGTCTCTTGACAAGCTCTTTTGTGCAGGGACCAAAAGTGGTGTTTCAACAATGGTTTCCTTTTCTGGCTTTTCTTCTTCCCGCACGTTCTTCTTGAACGTAAAACCGTCACATGGTTCCTGTCTGTGTGTGAGCGTTGTGGAACTCAAGCAAGATGCTAACAAGAAGCAGTGCACAGATCTCGCATCTACACTGTGGGTGCGATGTCATTAGTGGGGGAATCCCTGGGGATCATTCACCCCCAAAATCATGGAACACACACATCCGCCAGCCAACCTGCCGTGTCAAATCACTAAAGTGCGACTCCCTTACGGGACGCACAATGACTTGTTTTGTGGCGGGTTGACGGGAGAGGTGTGCCAGCCTGCGGGGTTCGCACTGATGCAGGTGCCACATGAGTTGATTCCTCAACCAGTGGTCAAAGGTGCCCACCACCACACAGCACTTTCCTTCAATTGTTTGGTTTGGGCAGTGCTTTCCTGAACCAGCAACGGCTAGAGGCCCCATCCACACTGGACCCGACGCGAGAAGCGAAGCAAATGAGGACGCAAAAATCCCATTGCAGCAACAGGACTTCACACTGCAGGCAACAAGCAACAGAATGGGACCTAGCTCAATTTTTCGCGTGGCGTCGCGCATTCCTTCCCAGTGTGGATGAGGCCTTAAAGTGCCTGCGTGACCCAGGACAGAGTTACATGCTCCGTCCTCACGGAATTAGTCGTTCCTGCAGTGACAGGTCACTGCTGCGGATACAGGCATGGATGCGGTGTCCAGGCTCAGCCCTCCCCCCCCGTGTCCGCCATGGCCCGTGTCGTGTCCCGTTCTCAGCGTATTAGTCGCTGCTGCGGCAGGAAACACGGGTCCGCGCGCGGGACTAATGGGTCACGCGATGCGCCTACAGGTCAGTCGGCAGTGATGCGGGTCGCTCCCTCCGTCCGTCACTCGCGCCCGGTGTTACAGGCCTGGGCCGACCCCGGCTTCGACTGACCCTGCAAAAAGGGGATCGGCCTGAGCCCAGATTGGCTGTGCCAACACATATCCACAACCCCCCCCCCAATAATTTCTAGAAACCAAGGTCCATGTTTTGTTGGACTCCAGATGTTCCCATGTGTGAACACAGCCTGACTTCTTTTGAAGACTATTTTTTCCTGAGAATCTTTCACAGGGGGGCCTAAGGCTTCCGCCAACCCCATTTTGCATACACTTTACGGGGTTGGCCGAGCTGGGGGTCAAACCTTTGACACCGGCACCAAACTGATGGCACTGGGGTGAATGGATACCTTGCCAGTGCGCACTGGACGCGAGTGCGCCACAGAAGGTTCCATTTGCATTTGCGCATCACGTCACGTTTTCTTGCGTCCAATGTGGATTGGGCCTAGCCAGTGCGCACTGCATCCGCGCTTTGCCTCCAGCGGATCACGTGTTTTTCTCGACACTCACGGGATTTGGTACAACAATAGAGACCTTCAGCAATTTTGCGTACCGGTACGTTTTCACGCAACTTTACAATGCTATGTCTGTGTTTGTGTGTGAGAGATTAGAGATGTGACAAACCCAACACGCCAAGTCCAAACAGCTGCCCAACACACTGTCCACTTGAACGGATGGAAATCCCAATGCTGAGTGACAGTGAAGAGGACAATCCCTGCTGGCACATGCGAACGCCGCATTGGGAAGTTTGTTCGTCCGTGTTCTGTGTCTCGAAAGTGACTTTCATCTGACAGACTCCAATTCGTAGACATCAAAATTTTCCAAAGGCTTCTTCTTCAGACAAAACAACTGAACCAGTAAAGTCGTCAATTTCTGTTTTACGCACAGTTCTTAAATTTTCCCCTTCAGTGCTGCCACAGTATTTGACACAACAAGGCTTCCCCCAAAAAATCATTTCATGTGAACGAGAAAACATCAAACGTCGATGAAGAATTCGATGCATTATTCTCCGCATGATATAAGGCTTAGCTGAACGAGTTTTGCTCCCAGTGAAATTCTCAAATGAGACATGCAAGGGACATTGACATTTTTGTCCACAGGGACAAACTGACGTTTTTTTTGTTTTTTTTTTCTCAGAGAAGTTTCTAATACTTTGTCACTGGGCCAGCTGCTGATGTTGTGTGGGCAATACCCGAAAATAGGGAAATGAAAAAAAATAAAAATGTTTTTTTCCATCAAAGACATGCATTGTTGAGGAGTTTTGACATTTTTGTAGTCACCTTTAGAGTGACTAACCTTTTGCCAAAACTCATCGACATGCTATTATTTTCTGTGGGAAAAGAACTGAATTTCCATTTTTTGAATTCCCTATTTTCGGGTGTTGCCTGTTGTGTGCGACCA
>JAAUYG010101600.1_pt1 | contig 10134 bp, 7 predicted proteins | sample 7278091 | NCBI WGS metagenome assembly JAAUYG01 (sample SAMN14350201, study PRJNA611818) | marine sediment metagenome | isolation source: surface marine sediment (0.6m) | place: French Polynesia: Moorea | collected 2018-08
CGCCCGAGCGTTAGTCTGCAAAAAATTGAGTACTTTCGCAAGCAGCGTATGACCGAAATCGCACAGAAGTGTACCCGTCTACATAACCATGCAGTTGTGGTTTCACAGGATCGTTCACGTGCGTCGTCTGGAGACGACATTCAATACCAGAAAAAGTTGCTGTATCCAGGGCTGTAAGTATCCCATACCACGCCAGGCCCTGTTAAGGTTAAAGAGGAACTTTAACTAGGTATACATACACTACCCAAAAGAAGTTAAGGATATTAAATATCCTTAACTTTGTGTGTAGTTTATATATGATATACGTGCATGTGTAGCATAAATAAACTACACAAAAAGTTAACGATATTTATTATCCTTAACTTTTGTCTGTAGTGTACATACCATGACATATACATACCAAGCTATTCTCAGTCTGAATCGGAATCTACCACCACAGAGCCATTCCAAACAAATGATCGAATTCAAACCTTCTGTTTGACCTAATGTAGACACAATGTGTTCCTCGTCCGCATCTGATCCTTGGGTAATTCCTCTGATAAGCACAATAAGCACAATCAATCGATAGTGACCTGACCTCCAGCCTGTACCTTTATGCACCCTACACACTCGACACTCTTCCGTGTACAGCCGATCACACACGCAGGCGTCTGATCTTTTGGAATTAAGAACAGGCGATCTAGCAATAGGAGCAGGGGGAGAGGGGTTTACTTGACTGGAAACTTCGCTTTTCATACTAATTGTCTAATTGGCCACCCTTCCGGCAGGGCAGCCCGGTTGCCCCGGGATTCCATCTCCCCCAAATAATCGCTCTGTTTCTAAATACGCTAATTATTCCTATAGGTGAGGTTTTTGAAGGTGGGGGGAGTATATACATCAGAGCTTGGAAAACGGACCTGCATGCTGGCTGGTAGGGTCTGTATTCTCGCGTCCTGGCAGGGTTGTAAAGTAAAGAAACAGTGGGGACCTTAAAGGCACTAATGAATGGAGTTATGTCACGAGGGTACTGCACAAGCACAAACAGCAGCATGCCTATAGACAGTCTCTCCTCCCCATCGCCGCAGGATAGGGCGCCAGATAGGCGCCACCCAGCATATGGGCTTCATGCACGTTTGAGTGGAGGAGAGCGCCAATCCCGGGCGCCAATGCAGAGGGGCCGAGTTGTAAAAAGTTAAAAGTTTTCCCATTGACGGTACGAGAGGCACTGATAAGCTTTATTTCAATACGCACTTGGGTCGGGTTGCCATTTTACCCGATGTTGCTTTTAGGGTAAAAGACACCAAGCCACTAACCAACCAACCTTGTTACTTTAAACTTTCTGTTACATACATAATATATATCCACACACATATATGTAAAAGTGTAAAGCATGGTTGATCGACTAAACTAGAACTGAACATTTGACCTATACTATTCAGTAAAAACACGAAATATATAGCAACATACAAGAGTTTGTTGTAAAATACGTTCCTTTTTTGCTGCACTGAAAAGTTGAATTAGACCATTTAACCGAACCACGACACCATCCAGCAACTGCACGTGTAACAGACTATGTAAACTATAACAAATTATGGATTTTACGCGATTAGACCAAGGCTGAAACTTTTAAAACATCCTACGAGTAATTGTTAAAGTGTGTGTGCCTTGGCTTGTGCCAACAGACTGAGTGTAAGTTATCTGAACTGAATCGCTGTGCACGGGAATCGACTGTGTATGGGCTAATTCTAATCCTGAAGCACGTTCAGCTTATGTGGTACCTATACTTAACAATCTTGAATGTGGCAGCATGCGACGTAGATATTTAACTAGCTGAAAAAGTACTAGAAAATATAACATGACTATTACAGTGATAATTCCAAGATAGTAAGTAGTGTTACAACTGTTATTCGGCAGTGGGTGCAAACTTGGAGATCGTTGTCCCTCAATGATCCCTTGATTATGTAGAAGTTTGTCCCTTTTCTGTGACATTGTCCACTCCCTGCGCCCTTCCACTCTTTAGTTTCCATGCCGATGAGTAGTTGTTGACACTTGGGACCTGTCCTTTGACCTGTCGTTCCTTCCCTCGCCAATCAGGCTGATGAAGCGTTGTGTTTTTCCCGCCCGCCCTCCAGACCCCTCCCCTCGTCAGACGTCCCCGTTACAGCCCTGGATTAACCTCCCTGGAACCCCCTCCCTGCGCCGGGACGTTGCCTTGTAGCAGAGCCAGCGAGAACAACATCGGGACTGTAATTATCAGTCACTTTAACAAGGCGCCCGTCCCCCCGGGTAGCTAGGGGACAGGAGGTGTGGCAAGGGTGACAGAGAGGACAGACGTGACACCAGTTCTACATGGAGACGGGGCGACCATGTGCATTACAACGACTGTTTGTGGTCTAATTTAGCTCTCAGAACCAATGCTGCCACGGCGGGCTATGTGGCTCAGCCGACAATTCCGGCTCGCACCAACGGTAAGGCCATTAGGGACATGCGCATAGACATGATTTGATTTCTGAAGACTCCCTACAGAGGCAGGCTTGGCACACAGCTACAAGGTGATAGACGATTTGATTTCCTTGGGGAGACTCGGGTCAGTGACTCGGTTGGCTGACCTCGAAGGCAAAATTTGAGCAACTCCTCACACACGTCTCAGCAGTCTGTGAAGCCAAAGACCCGGGGAACAATTTGGAGGGATATTGATTATGGGGTCATGTAGTAAAAGCTCCTAGACAAGTTTATTGTTCATATAAAATGCTGAACCCTTTGGATTAACGACTGATAGTTCTGCAACGGCTCGTACTTCCATGGTAAAACCCAGCAGCTAAGAATTTCTAGAACACAGACCCTAGTATTAAATTCTCGCGCTCAGGGAGAAGTCGACTCAAGAGAATCCACAGAAGTGGCAATATTCATATGCGAACACGAGCCAAGAGGCAACGAATTCCGCCAGTTATATTGATAATAATAATAACTGTCTGCATGAGCGCGAGCAGTTTCATCCAATATTTAGTTGATTTATTTATAAGGGGACTCGCGTATGAACAAAGACTATGGGCAGACTCTCACAATGGGTATGATTTTCCATTCTACTCCTGCTGTCTTGGGCCAAGTTATAAATTAGTTGTGATCAGCGCATAATAACCCTTCTCTGACATGTCAATACACTCTTTGCGTGCTAATCTTGAAGTTCAAGAAGAAAGCAAAAATGTGTAAAACTGATGTTGTTTCAGCATTCCGTCAGCAGAATTTTAAAATTTCAAACTAGACCCAAACTATTTAAGATCTTGGCTTATATATTAAAAGTATGTCTCGGTATAAAATACTAGACACTTGGTGAAGTAGATACATGATCAGTTCAGAATTATGCTTCCACCTGGATTAGGACAATTTATCAACAGGATAAAGTCACAATTAATATTTGTTGCTCAAAGAAATATGAAAAACCAAGACTTCAGAATTAAGTCCAGAATCGTTCGCTTCAGTTAGTTTACTTCGGGGAAATTTCATTGCTTGCTAGGAGCTATTAAAACTCGATTAAAACCGTGTTAACCCCTCTATTAAAACTGTAAATGCCATGCGAACTGCATCGTATTCCCTCCAATATTTTTTAATATGTCCAATTGTTTGGTACCGTGTAAAACTGTAGTCTGGTTCCACAAAGTCTAGACACAATCGTTCATTCCCTTTCGTCCTCCCTCCCTTCTTTCCTTCCTTCCTTCTTTCCTTTTATTTTAACTCTTTTATTCCTTGGTGCTTGCGCAACGCGCAATGAAGACATTCTAGTCATAAATCACTGTGTTAGGATGAATGTGTGTGTGTTTTAGATGTGTAAGGCTGTTGCGTGCGACTGTAAACCCAATCTCTGATTGCAACCAATAAATCTTATCTTATCTTCATGCCCCTAACCAATCTTAACTTAAGATCAGGGTACTACATTGATAAATATAAGAAACGTGCAGCACGTAGTATCTATTAAAGGGTTTTCTTGCAGTTACCTCTGTGCTTGACTACAAATTTTTGCAGCCAGAAGAGACTAAAAGGCTCTATTATGCTAAGAAATTGTGTGCTTGTCACACTGATTTATGTATTCTTTACTAACGTGTCAATATATAACGTGTCAATATATAATGTATAATGTATAATGTATAATTAAATACCAGCAGCCCACTAGCGTCTCATTTCAGCCTTTGAGGTTGAAAATGACGTCAAACCAGTATCACATAAGACTTTTGCTTCATAAGTCCCATACTAATTATAGCTCTATTATGCATTATTCAAAGCAGCATTGTAAAAACAGCCCCAAGACTATCTTAATTTGATCAGGAGCTACAAGGTCACGGATTTGCTTTCTTCATCATATTCATTCTGTGGGATCCAGTCATTTTTAGCGCCCACTTTAGAAACGCAAACCTGCGTTCTGTTCCGGGTTCTGTTACACGGTAAATTGGTATATTACTCTGACACAGATAGAGTTGTGCATGAATCATTTCAAATGCAAACGCGTGGGATATATTGTAGTTTGTATTCTTCGTAGATAATGAACTCCCTTCATGTCCCCCGTTTTTTCTCAATTTGTTATTTTTTGGACAATTTACGTTTTCATAAAGGTTACACTTATTTTTGTCGTGATGTGGTTCGAAGAGTTGCGATTCCGGAAGACATATAATCAACTTTCAATTTTAAATAAGATATCGTAAAAGCTTATTATAACCTGTAAATGCACGACCTTCGATTATGTTCGCAATTTGTGACACGCGCGTGGAGATATGTCACGTGTCATATGTGTTGACAATGTAACATTTATGCATACAGCTCAACTGCATTAATGCTGGGCTCAATGTAGAGCTATTAATAGAAAATCTGCGCCCGTAATTTCGACGAGTCCTAGTGAACTGTTGTAGTGATTCAAATCATGGATCACTTAATGTCATTCTGTCTACTACGATGCAGAAATGTATGACACGTGTAGTGTAAAAATGACGTTCATCATTAATGCACTTGATGACACCAAGGTGTGTTTGACTGCATATGGTGGTGATTATTGTTGCTTTACTTTATCTTTTCTATGTACGGTTTTCGTACTCTATATATAGTAAGAAAAAACATTTGGCAACGACGTAAATTTTAGCTTATATTTGGGATACACTGCAGCTGATTTTTTTTTTTTTTTTTGACAAATCTAATCCCCCACAGCTTCCTCGTTCCTCTGGGCCCACTCTTCCTCGCGGGGCTTTCCTTTGTTCTCACCAGCTGGTTTGATACAGGTAAAGATATATATACACACATGTGTTTGTAGTGAGCTTCTGAACAATAAACGTTTATAGGATTCAATGATTTCTTTTGAAAAAGAAAAGCTGAAACCCTGACGTATATTACACAATACTGGTTCCATATCAGTCTAGTGGCTTGCCAGATACGACCTGCTTTCCATGTGCATTGTAATATTGTTCGTATACATGGAGTGGGCATTAACTCACCCAACACAATGATATCCGTATATCGATTTCCGTAGGGTGTAGGCTTGAGCATTACCTCCACTTGGCCTAATGTACGTCTACAATACAGCTATGGGGATCGAGGGTGCGATACGGTAGAATGACAACCCATTAGTAGCAGAGCTGTCATCCATTTATAATTAAATAAACGAAAGCTCAGATGTGTTAACGGCTGTATCAGTTTTAAAATTACATGAGGTATTCAACGCCTTTGCATCCTTTGAGTTGGTCCGAGGTGTTTAAAGTGGGGTGGAAATGTACAACAGCTTTTAATTAAAATACGGTATCTCCAAAAATTAACAAAATTTTGCAAATCCACCACCTCAAACCCTCGATGGAGAACTAATAAACGTTGCAGCCATACAAAGAACCTGCAAAGGCAGTATGCAGGCAGCCTCGTTTTAACAAAGGCCGAAGGACATACTAACTGCCATGTCTGCATATTTAAGAAGATGTGCATTATCATATTATGGCAGTGTGGTCTGCTACCTTGGAATACGGCGGAGGCGGGCATTGCGGGATGCCGTTCAATTATCCCTGGCCTGTTTTTGTATTCGGGACACACACGAAGTGACACAGTAAGACCATAAACGACTTGTGCCACCGCATTTGCTATGGAACTGGTGTTAGGTTCAGCGAGGCGTAAAAGAAAACCACACGGTGTCATGATTGGCGAAACAGTTATGATATATGTTACTTATTGAATAAATATTGTCTGCAAAGGCAAAATAGCACAATCGAAAACAAAACTACACAGAATTCGCAACGAAAGAGATCATATTTGACATGAACAACAACAGTAACAATTTCAACCAAATTTTCAGGCACAAAGAGAATATACATCATGAACAATGACAGAGAAAAATTCCAACCACATTTTCATGAACAAAGAGAACATAAATGCCATAAGCAATAACAGTGGAAAAAGCCAACCAAATTTCCATGCATAAAGAGAACATATATCCCATGACCAATAACAGATTGGCAAATTCTAACCAAATTTCCATGTGTAAGCACATATATACCGGGAAATTGAAACTAAATTTTATTAAACGCTACAGCGAAGACTTTACTAAGCTTCCGGCTGCAATAGTGTTCGCGAAATACATCACAGCCTTTATTAAATAAATCTAGTGTCACATACGGGTATCAATTTTGTGAGTGGATTTTTATTTTTGTTAAATGACTGATATTGTCGTTATGGTGACAGTTTGCTTCAGTTATGTATCAATATCTTCTGTGTAGAAAGTAATGCAACGTATACTCAAAATCAAAATGTAGCTGCTCTTTGAAGTCAACTTGACTCGTATGCCAGAGCTGTCAACGATTGGTGATATAGCCGAAAGGAGTGTTAAAAGAACTTATTAAAACACTTAAAAAAACTTATCATCTTATTAAAAAACAAATATTGGGATTCTTTAATTTTCGTGCAAAAAGCCCTACGCTACTACTAAAATCCTAGCTTAAACTCGGATGTGGTTGTTTAGAGTTTTACCGCCAGCCCTAAAGATACTAAGCTGCTCCACATTTTCTGTCCATCTTTGCGACACCTTACGCCTTCCATTGCTTCTGCAGCTTCGGCTTTTGTTATCGATAATTAATTAACTGTCGCTTGGTATTATTTTCCGCCAGGTTCCTCCATTATTCAGGCGCCAAGATTGCGCTGATCACATTCTGGGGGCAGGTGTCTAATCTATTAGATTTCAAAAGACCAAGTGATTAGCAGAGGTCGGGAAAGTGACAAGGTGTGTCGTCTCATCGAGCGCACGCGATACATAGAGACGGGACATATGTCCCCTGGCACTGGAATCGCGAAATGTGGTGCCAAAAGAAGAGACCGAACTTTGCAATTTTCCCAGGTGGGCTTATAGGGCAAGCGCCGATAACCGGGGAAGCTCGGCTGACAGTGGGACAAAGATAAGGTGCTAGAACAGCAATCACAACAGTGAAGAAGTGCTCCATCCCAGATATACAAGGACGAGTCTTGTCAGCTCACTTGTCTTGAAACACCCCCAAATCCACACTCATTCTGCACCAAGAAAAAATAATAACAAAATAAAATTGAATTTCCTTTATTTTGTGCCAGTGCCTTCAATTTTGTGGCAAGACGACTGTTTTCCCAAAGAACCACGAATTGTGCAGCCTTGTCATGTTTTGTTTGTTTATTGTTTCAAGTTCAATAACTTCCATGCACACAATTTGTTATCTCTAAAGTATAAGAATCTAGATTCTGGTAAAATGGGTAATACGCTAACAAATCGTCCACGGAATCGAATATCTAAGGTCTCCCGTTTAGTGCAGAAGACGAATCACTAGCAGAAGCAGACCGAAGTGACCGACAATTTGTCATTAAGGCTGTCAATTCTGCTAAAAAGGCATAGCAACCGGTATTGGAAATAGGGGACCGGATATCGGGTTAGAATTTGAAATCTGTGTGAAAGGGACAAGGTAACCATGGGCAGCACACCACATTGCTCAACATAAACGCTTCAGGGTAAGAAGTATATAGCCTGCGGCACCCCCACAAGACTGAAATACTGACCCTTTGGCCATAAGACCCAGTCCTTGGTGGCAAGTGCCATGCCGGATGAACATTTCTGCAGCATAAACACAGAACGGGCCAACCCCAAACAAGCCTTCAACATTGGCGGGCATTAACTCCATTCAGCGTCAGAAGTTCGCCACTTCACCTAAAGTAACGTTCAGTCGCCTGTCACTAATTCCTGCCCAAACAAGGACCGTTTGCTGTTGCATAGGGACACAAATTAGACTTCGCGCCGTAGACAAAGCAGCAAAGCCCACAAAAAACTTTGCAAGGCATGAGCCCGTATATATTCTGGTCTTTTTTGTCGACGAATTTCATTAAGCAGAAAGGTCAAATATTTGATTTGGCCTCACGGTGCGCGTGTCCAGTGTTAGGGCCAGTCTTATGAATTTGAGCGTGAAGAGTGACAAATATCACGCCAATATATCCCTTTGATTGACCTGCCTTAGACGCCGTAGACTAATTTCCGTGGAAGTGGGGAATTTGTGGCTTAGAGACAAACAGTGATTTCGACGGTCTTTTACCGCTTATGGTTTTTTGTAGCTTAGCGATTAGCGAATAAAACAACGTCTGCATGGGTGTGGATTTTGTACTGTGGAGCCTACTGAAAGCAAGGAAAGTTAGTAGGATTGTGTGACAGATTTCCATCACAGAGGGAATAGCCCGAGGCAAAACCTTATGATGAAACGAAGAATGGAGACACAGAGAGTGACGGATATCAAATCAATTTATAGACTGTAATCTCTTCAACCCAGTGGTGAAGAAACCCCAATCGATAACAACTAGTCTGGAACTCTGAATGGTCAGAAGTCCATAATGACGTCATGCAGGACAAACAGGGGCCCTTCATCATGCACCATGCAGTCTTGTAAGTACAGTAAGTAGGGGAGTTATTGAAGAAATTGCGCATTCGATACACTCCGGCGATGAGAGCAATGGGTCTCTTTTACACCAACAGTCAAACAGAATCTAAGAGTGCAGTAAACGAGAGTAGAATAAGCTTCAATGTTAAAGAAGGACAGTCTTCAATGTGCCGTATTTTTATTCATAAGCAAAGGGTGATAGAGCTTTAGAAGAACCGATGGCAATATTGTAAACACGGCAATAGCTGCCCGCGAACTGTTAAATTTTTAACGACGATTATGTCACAGCAAAGCGAAATTCCAGTAGTCAAGCCCCTACAGGCTAAATTGTCACCAGCGTTACACAATGTCCCGCGGAAAAGCCAAGACTCCACTTTTGGTTGCCATCAAAACTGGGAAGGATAGCCCTGGGCAATGAGCCCTGGGCTGGGTGAGCCTTACGTCATTACACGCCCCAGCGCACAGTGCTACAGTTATTATAGCTCGAGTAACTAACCTCATGAACATCATAGGCAAATCGAAATAGAGATAGCCCGACCCCATGCTGCACACACTGTCGCTCCAGGCTCCAGCTAAAACAACAAGAACTGTTTGAGCGTTTCTGTCGGTGACAAGATTTCCTCGTCGGTGACAGCCAATGCAATCTTGTTCAGAGAGATTGTCTCCCGACTGGTTGAGTAAGGACCGACCCCGGAACAACAACAATACAAGCCGGTAGTTCACACTCCCGGAGAGAGCAAACTCCCTTTTCAAAGGCCACGCCTTGACTAACCGGACAATCCAATAGTGGATGCCTCGAGGCCAAAACAAAATAAATTTTCTGCGTGATTAATCCAGCTTGATTAGGTTTGGGGCGAGGTGGAGCACGTTGAACTGTCGGGCTCACGCGGCTTCTGTGAGACAGCTTTGTTGTCAAAGCGGCACATGGCCTCCACTTGGTTCGCCTCATTGCCAGTCTCTTAACACGTCTTTACCTCGCAGATCTCTGCTTCTGTGTGCTTCATGCGTCCATTGTTTTTGGTCAGGGAACAAGCGGACGAGAGATCTGTAGAACGATTCTTTGATTGGTATGGTGTTAGTCTTCCTGCTGTAAACCGTTTTCAGTCTGTCGTTATCATTACACCACAGTCATGGCCACCACCACCACCACCACCACCACCATTACTACTACTACTACTACTACTACTACTACTACTACTACTACTACTACTACTACTACTACTACTACTGCAGCAGCAGCAGCAGCAGCAGCAGC
>JAAUYG010247925.1_pt1 | contig 10134 bp, 5 predicted proteins | sample 7278091 | NCBI WGS metagenome assembly JAAUYG01 (sample SAMN14350201, study PRJNA611818) | marine sediment metagenome | isolation source: surface marine sediment (0.6m) | place: French Polynesia: Moorea | collected 2018-08
ATCGCTGAGATCGATGAACAATTTGATTAGCATGTGAGCGCGCGCACTTAACCCCCCGTGTTATCATACTCAAGAAGAGTTTCAACACGTACCAAGCAAGACAAGACAAGACATCAGAAAGTGTATTTGACCTGGGAACGTCGTCTCCGGCTATACACAACCCTGATCTGCTGATTACATGGGACATCGGGAGCGTGCGATAATTGGGAATAAACTATCGAAAACATCAAAATCCGTAGTAAAACTTAGAAAACTTACCCTGCCACCGGTCTTTTTAGTATCACTAAACCCGAAACTTTCATCATCCATAGTTCCGCAATCACCCCAACGGTTGTCTGAAGTAGTAAACACTGTTAAATATCAAACTATTTGACTGTTGTCACAGACGCATCTTCCAGGAATGTGAAAAGGGTAAATCACGTCGGTTAAAACGCAGATCAGTCATTTCGTCTGCTAAACAGTTCGTCCTTTCTTCTTCGTGCCATCCGTTCGTCGCCTCGTTTCTATACCGATGTCATTGAACACGCTAGAAGCAGCTTATATATCTGTCGCACACAGTGCATAGCGGTTATAGCGATTTAACATCGCGCTAAAAATAACAAACTTGCAGTATTAAGTCCGGATTAAGATATACATTTCGTTGCAGATTAGTCTTCTTTGGAAGGGTATTTAGGGATATTTTTAGGATAGAAATATAGCGAATACAACATCGCAAGGCAATAGTTGAAGTCAAATGGTTCTTCTTTCCTGCTTTCTTCTTCCTTCTTCTTCTTTTCTTCTTCTTTTCTTCTTCTTCTTCTTCTTCTTCTTCTTCTTCTTCTTCTTCTTCTTCTTCTTCTTCTTCTTCTTCTTCTTCTTCTTCTTCTTCTTCTAACTCTACCAGCTGGAGTATTTTTCCATGGGAAGGGGTGCACATGCTACACTACTGAGATCTAGGCAAACGTTCACTGATTCTTTCATCCATGGAGCCGTTGCACTCTGGAATGGTTTGTGGGAATAATGATTTTTTTGTAAATAAGTGTGTGAAGGCGTCTCTTGAAGGAACTCCCAAAAGCTCCTCGAGCATCTCAGTGGATATGTTAGCCTCTCTCCTATAATTCCCACAAACGAATCTGGAACCCCTTCACTGGACTTTCTCCAAGGCATCGATACGTGCTGCCATTACGGGGCCGTCCCACACTACTCTGGTGTACTCAAGACGTGATCTTACCAAGCTGAAATATTAAGCCTTCAGCTCTGGAGAGCAGTCCCATAGGTACATTGATCGTCAAGCTATTAATGTGTTTATGCCAGCTAGTGCAGGTCTTTCTGCATGGTGATACCTATCTGGTGTCCTGAACATGACTTACAGCAAATTCACGTAGGGAGTAAATCTGCACTGGAAGTAGCACATTCTTGCACGTGGTCAGGATGTGACACTTACTCAGGTGGAACTTCATACCCTAAGTCGTTGCCTATGTGGTGAGTGCATGCAGGTCCTGTTGGAGCTTGATCTGATCGTCAGGGGTCCGGATTGGCCTGTAGGCCAAGCAGTCATCCACAAAAAGGCGCACGTACAGTGGATGTCACATGGCCGGGCAGGTTGTTGATATAGAGTAGGAATAACAGTGGACCCATAACAGTACCTTGTGGTACCCGTGAGTCCACGTGGACTTTCTCCAGTGACAATGATCTGTTGCTGTCTCTGCATTAGAAAGGACCCGGTCCAGTTATGGACGTTCTCTCCTATTCCGTAGTGTGTAAGCTTACGCATAAGGCTTCTATGAGGTACACGAAGACACATGGTGCATGGTAATAGGATCTTTTTGAAACAGTCTAGTTGAATGTGTCAAAATGTTTAGATGCATATTGGAAAACATTTGTAATTTATTTCATACTTAGTACTAGGTTCCAATAAACAATCAATAAACATTAAAACATGATATTTAGTTACATCGCTTCGGAAGATATAAGGCAGGAAATAAGCCGACTTGCACATCATTTTGAAACTGGTTGATTAAACATGCAAGTCAACAGTTCATTCTCTTGACAGATCAGTTCCGTATGGCGGAGTGTGTTCTCTCCTCGTCATGTAGTCGGTGATGTCAGCAGCAAAAACAAGCCTTGCGCTCTAAGAATGAGCTGGTAAGCACCAACCAGACTGCCAGTTAACAAAATAATAGAGCCAATAAATCTGTCATGGCCGAGCTTATGAATGATTTCTACTACAACATTATCAAAAGCGGCGGACATATCCAACAGAATCCAACATCACCAACACCACCAGCTTGGTATCGACAATTTGATATCGGTCTTGTATGCGGATTCATGTGTTACTATTCCTGAAGATCATTTGCTTCTCTAGATGAAGATTTAGGTGTGTGGTGACAACCTTCTCAGTTGCCTTGGCCAGAACATGTTGCATACAGAACTGTAATGGGAAATATCTTCAGGATCTAATGAGGTTTCTTTGAACAGTAGTGGTCTCACATGGGCCGTTTTTAACAACTGTGGACAATGAGCGGACTGGAGGGACAGATTCACAAAAGGAGTCAACATTTGAGCAATCGCATCAGGACCAGATGTAAGTAGCCATGTTGGAATTGGATCTAGACTTGGATAGTGATCACCTGAATATATTAACTTCCCATGAAGACGCAGGTTCGAGCCTATCAAAGACTATTTCATTACCATGTTCCTCGGCGATTTGTTTGGAATCCATATTCAACAGTGAAGAGTATTTTAAACAAAAATGCACAGCCTCATTTTTTTTCTTCTGAAACAAATACTGCAAAGCGTTTAGCCAATTCTTGGTGACATTTATGTGATGGCAATATCAGCTCCTGCTCATATGCTGAAATAAATATTGGATGATACCAAAGAACAGTTTCTGGTCATCTGCCACTTCATTTACAATCCGAAAATAGTATTCTGCTTTGACTTGATCAGCAAGCTTGGCGCCGTCTATAAAATATTGCTTATGATCTTCGTCCACGCCAATCGTTCTCCAATGTCTCTCCAGCTGCCGTCTTTTCCGCTTCTCTTGAGACATACTGTGACTGTCATATCGTATCACGAAGTATGTGGATGCACGACAACATTGTACGTTCTCAGTGGCGCTGGCACCGCCATCTTATCAAGATACAAATCTACTGCACTAGTAGCGTCTGAAGGTAGTGGATCAGACTTCTGAAACAGCACCTGAACGATACCCAAGTTTAATCATTACTTATTCCCACTGGAAACTATCTTCCGAATCGATCCTGGCTTGAAAAGGCCACGATAGCAGCACATTGGCGAGTGATCCGATATATCAGGCACACCAACTCATACCCGGAGGACCTGTCTGCTGCAAGCCGAGTTCTTTGACACTTTTTGATGCCCCTACAGCTTGCCACGTCGATCAAAAAATGGCAAAAGCTACAAGCGAGTCAGGTATTCCGGCTATTACCAACCCTCATACCCTGACCGTATGTGTTGGTGGATTCAGAAACTCGACAAATCCCTCTGGCTGGATAATATCAAGAAACAAAATGGCCGTGAGCTAACTAGATCAATAACATTTCTTGCCTTATACGCTGGCAGATTCACAAACTGGACAAGCCCTCTGGTTGGATAATATCAAGGAACCGAGATGAGGTCTTGATGCATTGTCAATGTATATATTCAAGTCCCCTAGGATAATGATATATATTGATCTCAATGCAATCCCTTCGACAAAGCTTTCAAATTCTTCCAAGAACTTTGCCATGGTGAAACCACTCTTGGGACTTTTTTGAGGAGGTCGAGAGATATTGTGATATTTTAGCCCCCCGTATGGTCTTTTATAGGTGCTAAAGTGCTTTCTGAGTAATTGTATTGTGTAGTCCTTGATCAGCCCTGCGCAACGATCTTTAGCTGGTGTAAGTCGGTTCACTGGAGGTCTAGTAACGGATAATTATCTGTAGGGTATAGCACCGGCGGGCACTATAGCAACTACCGACTATTTACGTTGCTAGGCACCATTGCTAGCACATCGGTGCAGGTGATGAAGAATTTGTCTTCAAACGCATCAGTTAGAAATTCAGACTCTTGAACTTGGATGTATCACCATTTCTGGAGCATTTAGCCGACCTAAGTTACTGTACATGTAGTCAAGTGTCGCACTGGTATGAAAACGTTACCAACGCATTCTTTAGTCTGTCGTGCATAAGAACGTTTAATTTTGTACCTGCAACTTTGTAACTGACCATGTAACTTTCTCTTCTCGCCTGCTGCCAACCTAGTAACCTAGTCTGTAACCATTGATACAGTCTGTCATCGTCGATTGTCAACGGTCTGTAGCCATAAACCGTGCTTCGGTAGTTGTCTCAAAAGAATAAGGCCTTAAGCCGGTCTTATACTTCTTCAGTCTAAGGCCTTAAGCCGTGCCTCATTCTCATAAGGATCTAAGCTGGGTTGTGTCATGTTGTGTATTAGTGCTTGTATTTACTGTAAGTTGTGTTTTGTAATCAAGTCTGTGCCTGCTGTGGTAGTGGTGGTGACTCTGCCTCCCGAGGCAAAAAATAAGGAAGAGTATACCAATAAACCACCTCTTCTGAGATCGGTGAGTGTCTGTTGTTTCTTTCCCCTGTAGAGCGAGTTAGTTCAGGAGGGGTCTTAGCTCCGGCTTGCCGCCAGGTGCCTGGTGACCCAAGCCCACTAGGACCCTTTGCCATCTGCCACCCAAAGGCATAACCCCTCAGCTGATGCCGGAGCGGTCAGTGCTGAGAGTTAGCAACAGGTCCGACCTTGGGCTCGGCTACTGCTTGCACCCTTAAAAGCAATGCTTTTTTCCCATCCAAACTCAGGGTCGTCGCCCCAGTGCGTGACATAAAGTGCGTTGCTGCTGCTGTGCGTGTGGCTGCCGCCTGCGCATCCCCTAGACAAACGACAGGGCAGAACACCACATTTTGATAAACAACGAATCCATCCCCCCCCCCCCCATTGTCTATCCTGAACCCCGTGATCTCAAATGATATAATAGGAGATCTAAATTTCTTTGACCTGATATTGGATCTACAAACCAGTGCTAAAACCTCTAAAACTGTCGACCGCCGTCGTCAAAAATAATAGGCGCGCATATATATACCTCAAGTAAGAGTGTGAGTGTTATCACAGTTTAACGGCACATCAACACCAAAAGGGTCATACCGTGCCAAAACAGGTGATAACGATTGCAACGTCAATTCAAGTCACTACAGTCTGAGCACTGCACTGTGTGAGAGCATTTGCTATCAGGCCAAGTCTGAACAAAATGTCCGACAAGACCTGATACCCAGGGGCGCCACGTGGAGGCTGCTCTCTCTGCACCCCACCTCAAGTAAGAGGGCTGTGTGGAGGTGGTGGTGGTGGTGGTGAATGGGTGTGGGTGGGATTAATGTGCTGGTGGAACCGGCCTTCCCCCTTCCTTCACTCTACATAAAGTGTTACTCCAAACGTAGCGTATATCCAAATAACGTACATGATTATCTGCCTACATCACGCATGGTAATTTGCTTTGGATTTTGGGGCCCCATGATGGAAAATCACTTCCTTTAACTATACTAGTTTGATACCAAGATTTGATAACAAGAGCCTGGGTTTAAATAAATAAAGTATATTTCGCTTCACGGCAACAGCCTGTACACTTTATTTTCCGCTTGTTCCGTATGGTACAAAGCGGAATTTACGCAATGGTGTCCTTAAAAAAACAGGGGGTATTCATGTGCCCTCCTACTCCCACCAGATTGTTTTATTCACTTCCTAGTTTCATACATGTCCACAAGTCCTTTCTTTTCTCCGTATGTACGTATGCATATATTAATCAAGGAATTTTTGTTGGCCTGTGTTCGAACTTTCACTTCAGATCTACACTCGTGATGAAATGGTTATATTCCCGTCACACCTGTTCTTCAGCCCATGCACTAGTCGGCGGGCGAGAGGTTTGCACAGTGGTTTCTTCAGACCTAGACGTTCTGGTCGTCTGCCTTTTCCCACCCTTTCTGTGTTTAACATACGCTTTCTTTGCCGCCTTTCGTAAGTAGCCATTGGTAAGGTAAATCAGCGGCTTGTAAATTGGGGAGAAAAAGGCGACGATCATGACAAAAGTGTGGGCTCCCTCGGGGCGGTAATGTGGGTAGTGCTCGTAAATCCACACGTAATTCAGAACGAAGTACGGAAGCCAGAGCAACGCATAGACAGCCCAGACGATCGCAACTGTGCGAGTGATCGCCATGTTACGCTGCTGTAGTTTGAAGAGACGCTGCGCCGCTCGCAGACGAGCACGTTCTTGTTTCCTTCGAATTCCATCAGTGTAGTCGAGATAAAACTCATCATCGTCGCTGGAAAGAGCGTCCAAGTCGCTGTCGCTGGTGAAGTCGCTGTCAGAGTCAGAATGCTTCCTGTTTCTTCTCTCGTCGTCGTCCGTTTGGTAACCGTCGTCCGCGGCCCTTGGCTGGCGGCTGGCTGACCTCCGCCTCCTTCTCTTCCTCTTGTCCTTCTTCAGTTTCGGCTTCTTCTTTTTCATGGCGACGTTTTTGTACTTCTCTTCAAGCAGTTTGAGCCTGTCTGCGTACGATATTCCTGGCTTGTCGTCTCGGTCTTCCAGGATGACCTGCCCGGTCAGGGTCAGGTTCCTCTGTGAGCGGCGTATCTTAACAAACACCAGTATGAAGAGCACGAGGCAGGCGATCAGTGGGAGGATGTAGGCGGTTATAGCCATGAAGTTGATGAGGGAGTAACTCTTACCGTAGTCAATGTTGCAGTGAAATCGAGGTTCCAGGTGCTGAATCTCGCCCCAGCCTACCAGCGGAAATAGCCCGAAGACGCAGGCGAACAGCCAGAGCGAGAAAACCAAAATCAACGTGATCGTCCGTTGGAAAGCCAGCCGATGTCGGGAGGGGAACCAAACCAGCATAAACTTCTCAAACGCCACCGCTAGCAGGGTGAAAACGTTCAACGCATAGCAAGTGGTTCCCATGAAACCAACGAACTGGCAAAACCCGTTGCCTAGCAACCACGTCCACGTCGGAGCCGTTACCATGGCCGGCAGGATCCAGAATATGGCGGACAGAATGTCTGCCACTGCTATGCTTACCAACAGGTAGTTGGGAAGGATCCGTATACGTCGGGTTACGGCAAAGACGAGGATAAACACAATGTTGACCAGCAATGTTCCACAGAAAATAATAATGAGCAGTAGAGTGATAATGGCATTTCGTCCAACGTTTGTTCCAGTGTCCGTAACGGCTGTTGTACTGTCATCCCCGACTATAACGCCGTCGTTGGGAGCTTCTGCAGTCGTCATGATAAATGTTGCACATTAATCTATCACCTATTGTAGTAAGTAAACTTCTGCTTAATTGAGCTGTATATTTATCTACATATTGCCGAGTTTGACGTTCTTGATCACTGGTGGAACATATCACAGCTATCAACTTGATTTTATCTCCGAGTCAGACGCCTCTATAAGCTACCACAAGAAAGAAACCAATCAATCGATCGTTATATTTATCTGACCATCTCACCTAGCCCTTGCAAGAAAGCGCCAGAGCCACGACGTCAATATTCTTTTCAGAACCAACCAACCACGAACATGTAACGTCAATAACACTCATCTCGATTCCTTAACCAGGCGTGTACTGTTTAAATAAGACTGACCCCAAATACAAGACCCAAGGCCTGTGATTTGATTTGTTTAACGTCAGCAGTTTTTGGACTAGGCGGCCAGCAATTCGAGTTTGCCGTGAACGTTTTTAGTCAAGCTTTGAATCACATCGACGGATGCTCATGATCCGTCTTCGCTGACAAGCAAAAGCAAGGGCCGTTGTATGTGAAGCATATCAGCATATGCAGCTTAACATTTAACTTGTAAAGCAGTTCAGAAAACTTTCCAAAGGTTACTTTTCCTGCAGATATTATTCCCCAACAAAACTTTTTGGCAGAGAATTCGCCGTGACAGTTCACACAAACGTTAGTTGTTAGAATTAAAACAGCAGCTTAGGTTCATATGGACCTTGGCGCTCTGCTTGACAGCTCCAGTTGGTATGACATTGGCAATATTCTTCAGTCTTGTGTCAAAAACTCACTTCTGCAGACTAAATCAATTGAAATCTAGGGTTAGCTCTCACACAGTACTTCACTATACATCTATCATCTTCGACACCTTAACTTTGACCTTTCAAGGTGACTCGAGGTCAAAATTGATAGTGGTTTTGGACTCCCCATGTATGATTTCCTAATGGTGTTCAATAGTAACATATGGCCTAACTCAGCTGGCATAGTCAAGCAGAGCTAAAAAGTAAAGAATGCAAAATAATGTCCAATATATGGACAGAATGCAATTATCTCGAAAAGCTTTCACCTTGGAGCTATATGGACGAAAACTTTGGTCTCTTGGGTGTGTTGTTATATGGGGGTATCTTTAATGTTTCAGTGTTATTTTGAGATCATTCGATGTTCAGAGAATAATAGATAAGTGGCTCTATTTTGACCTTTGATGCGACAAGGTGGGTTTGGGGGTCATTCGATACACTTGCAATTTTCAGAAAATCAAATTTTCACAGTCGCGTTAGCTACTCTTTCAGACGGCGGCTCTGGAATGAACGCTGGCTGCGTTCAGTGATGGAGTGGCGTTGAGTACCAGGATGACCTGGGTTTGAATTTAAAATGCGACTATACACCACCTAGAGTCAATCACCCTAAAGATGACCAGGGAACAATTTAACTGGCGTAGCGGTGCTGTTTGCTACACAAGATGAGCAAAATGCAACACAAGTTTGAAAATGCGTAGCATTTTTTACTAATTAAATATCCTATTACAATTTACATTTAAGACTAAATTCTTCAAAGCGGCAAATTTTTGCTATACAAAATTTTGAAAGTAAATTGGTCCCTGAAGACGACTCACTTTGCGTTGTGCTGATTATCTGCTTATAAATAAGAACGCACGTGGACCTCTAATTTTGTTTAGCTATAGATATGCGTACGGACTATAGCCGTATACTAGTATATCGAATTAGGTCATTTTGTGTGAAACGAGTCGGCATAAATGCGCTTAACATTTCGGGAAATTTGACATTCTGTATATAAATGTGCGAATGAGGCAAATTTCTTCTTCTTCTTTTTTTTTGTGGTGGTAGTGGGGGGGGGGGGCGGTGAAAGGTACATTTTTTAAGGTACATACAATTTTTTAGGTTCAGGTCATTTGTTTTACGTTTGTGATGGTGATGTTACTTCTAGTGTCATTAATTTAAATTTTATGTGCTAATTATAACCTCCATCCGTTGTTATCCTTGATCATCACTGTCTGTTAAGCCTCTAATTACCTCCGGGTCTTCTGGCCATACGCGTTTTGGTTACTTTCGTTTCAGAAAAAAAAAATTTTATCACACGTAAAATCCCGACTGTCTGACCGTGACCAAGCAAGCTGTACTCATGGATTATACACCAACCCTATGTATTTTGAAGTAAAGGCTGAGCTGGGCTGAGTTCTCGAAAATACTGAAGCCTAAGTTTTGACTTAAAGTCACATTCTCAACCGTATGGCTCAGCTAGATTGTTTCATTTTCAGCAATTCTGGCAGTCAATTTTTAGCTCTGCTTGACCATGTCAGCAGAGCTCATAAAATCGCAATTTGTCAGTCGTCTGTCGTCCGTTTCGCAATTATCTCTGAACTTAATGCACGGATTCCTTTCAAATTTTAGTTGTGGCTTCCCCTGGGCAATACGCTCGGACTTTTTTAGCTCTGCTTTGTGCTAACGTTACTGCACAGCAGAGCTATTGTCGTCACGTAAAACCCGTTTTCTCAGAACCAGTCAGGCATATTAATGCCAAATTTGGTAGAAAGGTAGCTTTTCACCATACTTCCAGACCTTTTTTTTTCAAATTTTTGCATTCTTGACTTTTTACAATTTTTTTTTCGTTTTCATTAACATAGGACCATATGGGAGAAAAACCTTCAAACGACATCTCTGAAAGTACATAACAGATTCACTGCAAAAAAATCATGCAAACTTCTAGGAAGGGTCTCTACCAAAGTTGTATAATGATTGGCGAAATTTCAAATTTTGGATTTTTGCCAAATTTTTTTCGCTTTCGTTAACATGGGACCATATGGGAGAAAAAAATTCAAACGACATCTTGTCTGAAAGTGCG
>JAAUYG010023580.1_pt1 | contig 10133 bp, 10 predicted proteins | sample 7278091 | NCBI WGS metagenome assembly JAAUYG01 (sample SAMN14350201, study PRJNA611818) | marine sediment metagenome | isolation source: surface marine sediment (0.6m) | place: French Polynesia: Moorea | collected 2018-08
AAACTAGGAAATCAAACCACAGGAACATGCCCAACCACCATCTCACAGAAATCCCTGCATGACCACTATAGGTGATTTTCACCATAGTTATGGTAAATCACCTAAAAAAGGACGTGTTTCCTGAGCGGGTTGCCGCCAGTGTGGCATTTTCTGTTTGTCCCTCAATGGACCAACCCTCACAGCCAGAAGAGTACAGATTACTGTTTGCACCCGCGCAATGTCTAGCTTTTCACAGACACGCCTGTTCCTCTTGATTGGTCAGGTACATTCTGTTACATTCTGTGGTTCACAAAGGCAAGCATGCGTTGTCGGTTACCAGTCTCAGAAAAGACATGCACTGCTCTTGGGAGGTGACGAAATCATGTCACAGATCAAATGTTCTCTGCACAACGGAGATTTTAAGACCTATACACACCAAGGCCAACGCCGGTGTCAATGACCTGAGCCAACCCCCGGCTTCGGCCGACCCCGTTTTGCGTCATATGTGCGCGGTCGGCGGAAGGCAGGGGTCGGCTCAGGCTCTACCGGAAAATTCCAACGTGCGCTGTTCGTTTTTCTGTGTTGGCCTGTCTATTACCCCCATACAAATGCAAGGCGCGTTGATCAAACTGGCGTTGGAGCCAATGCTCAACACCTTGGTGTGAAAGGAGGGCCTTTACCTCTCAACGAGAACGGAACGTTTGGCAGTGTATCAAGTTTGATTCATTCAGTGTTCAGTGACCTCCATTTACACTGTATGAATTCCTGAAGAACTTCTTACAAAGTGAAAATTTTCCCAAGTGAGAAGAAGCTGATTGAGTCTTCCAGCTGACCTGGCGAGGAAGCGAAGATCCTTCCACTGCGGAACCTGGGTCGACTTCTGTCTGTCGTCTTTCTCGTAGAACTCCAGCAGCATGTGCGACACAAACTTGTCCCAGTCCACGGTGCCTTCCTTCCTCACGTCAACTTTGTCGAAGAGCACTGCGCACTGAAAGACAAATCGTTGAAATATCAGAATGAGTTCACAGCGTTAAATCAAAACACATTTAAAACATGGTGATGTTCCAGGAACGGAAGATTGCCAGGAACTGTAGAAATGCAAAAGAGTGGGGAGGGGGAGGGATTTCAACGATGTTGTCTCGCAATTCTGACATTGTACAATGAGCCCTGAGGGGCGGCGAGTCATTCTCCTTAATAGAGCCGCCTTTGTTCCCTATCATTCAAACAATAACAAAAATTTACAAAAGGAATTAATCGCTTGGATAGACTGTGATGAAAAGACTTGAGAGTTGCTTCCGACATCACACAGATCATTAGGCCCGAGTCTGCGTGTGTAATTGAGACGTGGGGACTTGTCTAACAGGACCTCTGGGTCCGAGTCTGTGTGTCCTCGGGTTCCTATCAGTCAACCGACAAGCAGCCGACTCCAGGCAATAGCTGTCGTTCTTATCTTAACCACTGCTACTTGCGGCAAACAACAAGAAGGACAAGTGATCTATCAAGCAGGCAATGAGGCGTATCTGTTGCAGCTGAAGACACCTGATTAGAGCAGGATAAGTCGTTCTGCAGACAGACCCGCTGGAAGGCAGCCCTGATGGCAATGCTTGCAGGAGCTTCAGAACATCCCTTGGTGCACGCTTCCCAATCACCCACGCTGTCTCCTTCATTCTTTGTTTCGCCAAATATTTTCTCTTTTTTTCTTCATCTTACTTTCGTTTTTTTATTCTCTCTCTTTCTCTCTTTCCGTGTGTACCAGTGCCAAGAAGCATTTTGGAAGAAAGGGCCAACGCCTTGCCTCCACACTGAGTCTACGCGGACTGTTGCGAAACCGTATTCAATTTTGCACAGCTTCCTATTCCCTTTTCTGGGCTGGTGTTCACTTTCCAGGAAGAAAGTTTCAGCTGCAGTAATTTGTCGGAAGCTCCCAAGTGCGAAAAATGGTTCGACTGCATCTGCTGTGCAGAACCACACAGCAGCGGCTTTAAAACTGCATGAAACACAGGCTCACGAAGTCAAACGGGTTTGTATGAAAAGTGACAATGAGTTATGCGAATCTCTGACAGCCTTTATTGAGAAGGCTAATGAGCACATCCTGCTAAATCAATAATCTCCATGAAGAGTATTCGCGCAGGTCAAATCAGCAATTTTTCACTGGCAATGTAGTTAAAATCTCGGCGGGCATACTGAAGTGGAAATTCGGAGAGCGCACCCCGTGTAACATGTCATTGTTGGTTGCGTCTCCCATTGGAGGTTAATTTTGCAGGTTAATATCAAAGCGGATCTCAGTGTCAGGGGAAATCAGACGTTAACGTGAGATGACCAGCAAACTCGTAAAATGATCTCGAGTTCTCTCTTACACAAACACACAGCGTGATGTGTACCGTTTTGAGCAGCACCATTTGTTCGCATTTGAGTGTCTGCAAGTGGGCGTTCGGGTCTCTCGAGTGCATCACAATGTCCTTGGGAAAGGGTACAACTTGGACTGGAATATGCTGCTCTTTTTTTTTGCCTATGTCAATTTCTTCTCCACTCAATTTCCTTAGGTCCATCTCAAATGATCTATGAACAAACGCAGGACCAATTCAGTTTAAACAAGCACATTGAAAACGCCGCTCCATCAAATAGAACACTCGAGCCAAATCACAAAAGTACACATTCAATCAGGCACAGCACATCAAGAAGAAGTCACTTTCCCTGCGCAGATCAAATCCATTTGCAGGAGATATGCTCCCAATTTCACTTTCTGGTGGCAAAGCTCAAGACAGTGGCTCACAACTTCATTCTTGCTAAGTTTGCTGCTGGAAGATGCAGTTTCGTTCGCGCTTTCCGTTTTCTTCCTTCTCATGGCACCCCACAACAAAGCTTCCTCCTGCATTTGCGCAGAAAACTCAATTTTCCCGGCATTGCTAAACTGCAGTGCTTATTCAAGGCCATGCATTGCTGCAGATTTCTTTATTTCTCTCATTTCCCCGCCATCCTCATGATCAAAGCAAGATGAAGAAGAACCTCATCCGAACAAAAGGAGGAGCCCTTGAACGAGGTGACTTCTCATACACAATGGGAAAATTGCACTTGATTCTACCAACACTTCCAATAAAGCACAATAAATATGTGATGTTTCACCCAGGAAGGGAAAACAAGAGAAGATTGTGAGCAGTCTGACAATGATAAATGGCCTCTGTATTAAAGGAAAACATGTCAGATCAGGCAACACGCTCCACACAGCAGGAATCTTCCACTAGATTTTGCATGATCCGTCGCATCCACTTCGGATATGAACCATAAACATGTGGATAATATGACAGACTCGCAAGACCGGAGCCAGAGCACCAGCAATGCTGTACCCTTATGAGGCTCATTTCTGATGCACCACTCACGAACCAGCATCTGGTCGACAAAAATAGTCCGTTTCAAAGGTGCCTTCGCACTGGTGTTTCCATCACTGAGAAGAAATGACTGGGAAGTATTGACAGCTTTGGGCATTTGGCAGCAGAGGATAAGTGAAGGGTGGACAAACTGGGTCACAGTTCAATCCTAACGTGCCAGATGCGGCACACCTACACCACAGGACTCGCCAAAATCCATGAAATGGCATCCACACTTCCAGCCTACACTGTCCAGCCAGGCAAATTAAGTTCTTCCTGAGAAACAAAATTCATCGGAAAGTTATTGGGAAAATGGCAAAAGCGAGAGACAATGCCAATACAATGTTCTACTGCTGGAAAATATTCCCGCTTGCTTTTCCTTTTCCTCAGTCTTTGCCTTTGTATTGCTCCAGGTCATTGGATTGATTGAAAGATTCATTGTCGAAGGGATTTCCTCATTATTTATTGAATAAAGCTCAAAGAAACTTCTTGAGGGGCATTTTGCTCCCATTAGGTTAAATCCACCTTATTCTTCCTTCGTGCTGTTCCCGCGTATGCCATCCTATCAGTGAAACAAATGAGGGAAAATACATCTTCATTCTCAAGTCCCCATGGACAAAGTAAACAATCTCCAAAGTGTTGTGTCTGCTTACCCTGCATGTGTAAATCTAAGTAAAAACGACAAAACCCTAATGTCATTAGATGGGTCTCCTTCATGTGTGGAATTGCTTTTATCTGTTTAAGACAATATCATAGCAGCTGATGAATGCAAGCCCACTTATACAAATTGACCAGTGGGATGGATGCTGCTTTTCGAGACAAACACGTGAAAAGAAATGCAAAGATGTAAAATTTGGTCAAGTACATTTCTTCATTGCAAGAACAGGAACAGCGAAGCAACTTGAGCAAAAGACAGCAATGTCATTTGTTTTAATTTTTGCCTCTTCGTTGCAGTCGGTGTCATACCGATTTGCAGACAGTCCAATTTCGCAACGAGAATGGAAAACAAAATGGAAGATGCAGTTTTCGCAAGCAACACGAATACAGTTCGCATTCATCATTCCTCTTTCTGCCACAAGAACTCAGCTGCCTTCCTGCGGTCCCACTCGTCATTGTACTTCTTGTTCTGACACTGTGCTCGGTTTGATACATATTGTGACTACAGACCTGAATTCGCCCAGGGCTCAAACTAAACTTTTCAGGTGAAGTTGTCAGAGACAGAACGGCAATGTAAAACAAAACACCTAATCACGCCGACTGTCCAACAGAAAAAATGTCCAAGTTGCATGAGAAACGCAATCTTCTGTCCAGTCATCAACAGGCTGTTGAAACTAGGTCAGAGCCAGGCGAAAAGGTCTGGAGCGAAGAAACAAAACTTCACATCCACAGGCATAGATGGATCAGGGAAAGAACCCACAGGTCTGTGAGGAATCACACAGCCACAATGGGAATCATCGTCTTGTAGATCTGAGCTTGAGACATGCCCATTTGAGAAAAAGAAAGCCATACGCACCTCTTCTCTGGTTCCCTTGTTGAGCACATACACAAAGGCATCGCAGAACTGGTCGCGGGTCAGAGACAAGCGCTTTTCATATCCGTCTCCCTCCGCCTGCAATAATTCAGCATAACAGAAATCATCATGACGCCTGGTTTAGATGGGAGGGGAAAAGAAAAACCCACTTTAGGCAAAATAAAACCTCCCAACAAAAGGGGATTCCTGACATAAAGCGCATCGTTTGCGCCTCATAAATACGTCTGAAGCTCCTATCGAGTGTCTGTTGGTCGGTTTAAATTAACTTGGACAGGGAAATCCAATTTACCAATTTCATGCTACTGTCTAAGAACATAAAACTGGTCGTTGCATTTTTATCGAGGAAATTTGCCTGTCAGTTATTGTTACATAAGCGCTTCTGGTCAACTGAGACGATGGTATTATCTCAAAGTTAAGCTGGTCAGGATGCTATGGATCCATCAAACATTGGATACGGCACGAAAACCAGTCGCCTGCTGCTTGCACAACGTGCGAGTTGCATGGGTCATAAAACTGACCGATGTTGTTGGCACACAAACGGTGATGAATTGCGTTCATCGCAGGGAATCTGCGGATTAGAGATGAACCACGCTCTGTGGGTGGGGACCAGCGACGTGAATGGGAACTCGGGACACACAGCAATTGCGTTCAGCTTGATGGATCGACTGCATCTCTGCCATTTAATTGCTTCTGGTCAATGGGCTATTGGCTCAAGAAATCATTATTCCAAGCTAATAATTCACAGATAAAGACCTCTACGAATCCAAGTTGCAAGACCAAGATTAGGTCCAGAACAACTGCTGCTTGTTTGAGCTTAAATTTCATTTCAAAAAGTCAACAGCTGCATTGGCATTTGTCCACTCGAATGGAGTAAACATTTTGCAGGGTCAAGCATAACAAGGTCTTTTTTCTCTGAATTAAATGACTTACAACGAATGCATCTTGCAGAGACTGAAGATCGTCGATGTTCAAACGTTGTTCCAATACACTGGCCAACATCTGGGGTTGCCTTGGCAGACTGAAACCAGAAGACATCTTTTGTGACAACCAAGTGATCAGGTTCTTTCCATGTTTGCTACACTCCAAACAAGTAGTTTATGAAAAGCAACAAAAACAGTTTTTAGATTGTGATATGAAAACGGTGTTTTAACTGAACACATAGAACCTCACTAAAAGTTTGCAACATACAAACATGCAGTCATGTTTGTTTCATTGAGACCGATGGTGTAAAAACAGACTTTCAAAAACAAGGGCGCTTATCAGCGTTGAGGCCACACGGCAATGTTGAGAGGTTGGGTGCAGGGGGTCCTGTGCTTTCGACGATGACGACAACGATCATAACGACAACGGCATGGCGACTCTTTTGGCCCGCTCCGCTTTTTGATGCGCGGCTTGAAAATATACTCCAGGAAACAACGAGGAGCAGTTCGCTCTCCTCGTTTCACTGCAGCAACAGTGATCTCTGCAGGAACCTCTCTGTCTCCACTCAATGTTAATTAAATCTGATATTAAGCACACGATTCAACTGTGTGCGGTACAAGCGGCTGCAGTGGAACTCATCAAATTCTTATCAATAACTTTTGCTAAGTCCCCATGAAATCTCTCTTGTCAGTCGCCCTTTGACAAAGCTGCTCTTTATGGACTCTGGTCTTTATTATTCACATCAGATTTACTGGCTATTGGGTGTTAATTGACTTTTCTGGAAGTAATTAATCAGGAAGGCCTCACTTCCTATTGAGTTTAAAGTTCGCTTGGTGATAGCTCGGTTACATACATGGACGTCATCTCAACGGGAGCCACATTTGCACCAAATGCGTGAGACGAAGTATCAAAGTAAAGTTTTACTCCTGGTGTCAGCAGACCTGAACTCAATTTCCCCCACAAAACTGATCGCAATAAACAATTTTGACGTCGAGATACGATTCCTTGTGATGTGCGTGTGCATCTCTGCAAACCCAGAGCTGGTGTTCCACCTCTGTATTAATTGGAAGCTCTGATTTTGTGCACACTCACAGACGCCACAAATTGTATCTCAGGGAAGCAAAAAGTGTTTTCGGTCTACTCTGGCAGGATCTGACACAAGACAAACGCAAAAGCAAAAGTCGCTGGAGAAAACATTTTGGGCTGGCAAAATATTCTTGATTTCTTGACCATGCTCACAGTGGACCATGCATTATTTAAGTGCGTTCAACTGATAAACAAGATAAAATGGAAGGAATCCATGTGGTGCCGTTTTTCCATATCATCCAAGATGACACACCATGGAGTGCAGTTACATTCTTTGCTCAATTTGCAAATCTATAGGCATTTGAATGAAAGTGAATCTTCGGTGACTTGAAGACTTAGTTGGGCTGGCAGTGAAACCTCTTAGTCGTGATGATAAACTTGCACATGAGGGACTTGCAAACAAGATAGCATAAAAGATGAATGGGAGCATTGGTGAGTCTCAGCAGACTCTTCCAGAGATACACAGCCACTTAGAAAGCTTCAATCAATGGACCTCCGTGCGAGAGAAAATGTTCGTTTGAATTGACCGTCATGAATTTTTCCCATTTCCAGCATGGGCAGTGAAACGCGCCCAGATTCTGTCCGTCTCTTCTCATCTGTCACTGCACACTGGAAATGATTCAGAGCTCAAACAGTGATCATTACCCAAGCACATTCCAGAGGTTGTCTTTCGGCCGTGTCAACACTTGATAATGGCAGTGTGAAGACGTTTCTCTCTTCCAGCGGCTCCCGCATGCCTGCAAGGAAAGTGGCCCGACTGCTAAATACTTGGTCAACCGTATTGACTCGCTGGCTCCCCAAACCTCGGAGCAATCATAAATTTAATTGAACTGTCATTGATGAATGCAAATGAGAGCAAATACTGCTGGTGGATCGAAAGCAATGATATGGAGTCAGGATTTTACAGCAGACTGTGTACGTACTTGAGGGGCTGATCTTATCAGTCTGTGGGTGAAAATTACAAAGAAAACCAATACAATAGAATAGAATAAATGGGACCCATGGACTCCATCTCATTACATTAACAGTGGCCTGCACCAACATAGTCCAAAACAGAGCCGCCTGACATCCAGCCATTCTTCTCGCAAAATGAAAATGCTACTTCAAGCATGACCCTCTATCAGGTTGATAAATCCTGTGTGTTTACTTCCTTTATTGCAATATTCACTGTCAAAATGCAGTAGCTCAGGAAAGTTTGGTTTGCTCTTAACTCATGGATCAAGGGAAACAAATAGCAGCCTGACAGGGCAGAAACAATCAACTCAAGATTGCTCCAGCCAAAAAGTGCGTCTCCAATACTGTGCCGAGACAGAGAGCCCGGAACAACCAGTGAGCGGGAGAAGGTGTTCAATTCTCAGAAGTTCCCGAATGCGTTGACAAAGACAGAATGGATCTTGAACGTTGTAGGGTTTCAATGCTTGAAATGAGGCCATCTGTTTTCTCACTGTTTGTCTCTGGCGCCCGTTCGTTGAGGTTGATAGATCCCATCCTTTCTCTGGAGTTTTATTCCTTTCCTCCTACCCGAGTCGCGTCTCATAACGACACTTCGAGTGACAACCCCGGAACGTAAATCAGAGCCAGTTTCAAGGCAAAATTCGTTGCTATTTTGAACACGAAGCAAGGGATTTCGTAGTCACCACTAAATCGCTGCCGCAATGTGGAAAGAAATAACAGCTCGGGGAATGAGACGGGAGACAAAAAGATCAATGTGGGATGATTTAACAGCACAATGGTGGCCAGCAGGTCAGACCGGAGTCCTTTAGTCTCCATGGCCAACATCAGGTGTTCCATCAACCCCCAGAACCCTGGCAGTATCCACTGCAGTCACAACACTCCTGGGATGAACATAAATTTCCCTCTGACAAGCAAGCTAGACCATAAAGTGATTGGGATGCAATCTCTGGTGTCTGTGAATCCATACTGAGATCAATATCCACATGTCCCTTTTTCCTACCCAACCAGTGTCACAACTTCACAACACTGCCAAGTCACATTTTAACAATGTGATAGGTCTACATCAACCCTGGAGCAGACCAAAAATTACACCATTTGAAGGCAAAAAGAGAATTAAGAATCACACACCAGTAACGCCCAGTGAATTTCACGAAAGTAAAAAAAGAAAGTGTTCATTGTTTCAAAGAGACTTTTGTACAAAGAGACTGCATAAAGGGCAATTGTGCAAGTCATATTTCGGATCCAAAGTGTGTGAGCCTCCTCCCGATTCAGTAAATTTCTTCACAAATTCGGGGACCTCAACCCCGAGTTGGTGCGATCTTTTGCACTCTGCAAAGCAAGTAAATACACAGAGTTCACAGAGGATATTTTGAAGCCAACGAAATTGAATGTGTGGGTTCAAAGCAGCGCGATGCTGCCCAGGCATTTCGCCTGAAGAACAAACAAGACTGTAGGTCGAACAAAACCAGTTGGTCGCATCCAGTACACACGCGATTTTCAAACTGCTTTTTAATGTTTTTCTTTCTTCTTTTTTTTTCAACCGAGCGTGACATGAGGAGTGAGTTTGCATCGGGTGAGACAGTCATGTCAGATGCAGATGACGGTACCTTTCTGAATGTTTCATTGTTTTGCTGCTCTCCATATCCCTCATTGAACTACCCCCGATTCCAGTCGACACAGACATTGCTCCAGTCGTTAAATCTGGAATGCCTCAATTCCTGAAAAAGTAGCAACACATCGGATAAAAAAACCTTTCGAGGTCCCTGTCCACTCCAAAAAAATTCCAAATGATCGAGCAAAGGCCGTCAATCCCTCTTTGTCTGCGTGTGTGTCTGTGTGTGTGTCTGTGGACGCCCCCCCCCCTCTCAAGTTTTTTTTCTATTCTCATGAAAAGAAGGGAAGACCATGCTCACAAAGCGGCAAAAAAAAAAAAATCTGCATTCTGATGTGCATGTCCCATTGCATGGTTTTCCTCTCAAACCACCACAGCTTGGAAATTTGTGACGCAAGTCTTGATGTCGCAGATTGCATCACACAGCTCTAAATTGGCCTCCCAATGGGGCATGGGCCCCCAGAGGGTCGAGAAAGCAAAAGAAGTGCACGCCAAAACAGATTCCTGTGATTGTGATCAAGACTTGTTGTGGTGGTGGATCCAGAATTGGACAGACAGGCAACGAAGCTGTGACTATATCAAGGGTGTTTATCAGCGTCAATGAATATAGATATTTAATTTAGGTTTGTGATGGCCAACATTGGTTTGTGAAGGTAGATCTAGATCTATATATATAGATCTAGAT
>JAAUYG010003698.1_pt1 | contig 10129 bp, 5 predicted proteins | sample 7278091 | NCBI WGS metagenome assembly JAAUYG01 (sample SAMN14350201, study PRJNA611818) | marine sediment metagenome | isolation source: surface marine sediment (0.6m) | place: French Polynesia: Moorea | collected 2018-08
AAATTTAACCCCCCTGGGCTAGAAAGAGAGTGCATGTGCAACTTTTGGAACCTTGGCCCATGGCCAAGTTGGTTCTTAAGCAGAGCGTCAAGGCCCATGGGCCTCTTGTTAAATAAATGGGGGGAAAAAAATTCTCTCCAGGTGTATACAAGTACCTGGTGTACACATGGTATAGGAACTTCAAATTTTGGCCAGGCGCATGTGTTGTCACATTGCAAAAAAAGTACATACTGTGTCACTAATAAAATCCAGGGTTGGTTTCTTTCCAGCTATCCACTTGTTAGGTCATTTAGAATATTATATTTACTATTCCAACAGATATTTTGATATCCAGACCTAGTGCTGATTATTATGATAAATCAACCCTTGGATGATCTGTCTTTGCAAAAAAAACTTTACACTTCTGCACTTTTTTGTGTGTGAGAAAATGTCTTTATGTATATAGCATTCTCTGAATGCTTGTGTTTGAAAGTTTGTATGTAATGAAGTGTGTCAATAACTCAATATCCTGAACATGCTGAATGCGTTTTGCTTCCTAATTTTTCTGAAACAGGAACTGCAGATCCCGCAGAACCTGGTGGTCCTACGGTATCCCGGTAGGGCCAATCAGAGGGCCGGGATGATAACGTAACGGGCTTCTTCGAATAATTAGTGAGGTGGTCTCATCTAAACCGTGTACTATTATGCCTGGTATAATATGTACATCTGCTGATAATCTGATCCACGGATTATATAATCGTTCTGTTATGCTTGAATTGACATAAATAATACAGGTGACATTCATACAGGACATTGGAATCATAAATCAAATATGTAGCCTGCAATCATTTTAACCAGTCTTGTTCTAGTTTACTTTTCAGGATGTGAAATGAGCAACAATGTTCTTTGGTCTACCTAGAGATAAATTTCTTCCTCACCAGAGTTACATTTTTTGTCGCATTACTGGTATCTTGTAACTGAGAATTTCATTCACATTCTCCCAATGGTATCTACTAGTATTACATGTGGCATTTGTTACAGGCACATATTAATATACATGTACAAGTAAGTTTTATATCAATCACTCTATAATACCGTACATTGCAAATGCTGCATCATCCAATTGTAAATTATCAGATACATGAAACATTTATGGGGAAGGTTTTACATGTATATTGTGTAGACTGCTTTGAATAACATACTGTGTATGTAACTTTAAGTGTTTTTGGCCCTAGGTTCGTCTGCAGACACAGAGTGTGAGCAGTCCTGTCTACCGAGGAACAGTTGATTGTTTTGCCTCAATCATCAAGAAGGAATCGGTAAGATTTTGTGGTTGTGTCGAAAGTCTGTCTATATACATGCATATTTTACAGTGTGCAGATTGCTCCGAGAGGCTTTTATGGTTAATAGCACTCTACCTCCCGTTGAGAGTGAACTTATTGTCTGAACCCCTGTTTGCATATATGTACACGATATGCAGTAGCTCAATTTCTGTGTGACAACAGCCACTTGTGCTTAACTTTGCTTACCTTGACAACTCAAGCATGACCATTAACAGAATTGTGCTGGCAGTACAAATGTACATGTAAATACTAAGTCATCCCTTATACAGGTACTTACATCATGCTGTCATTGTAAATGCATTTTGCATGTCATGTAGGGAAAACACAAATCAAAAACGTCTTAGTGCCTTATATGATCCTACTTTCTGTTTGCAGGTTGTAGGTCTGTACAAGGGAATGACATCCCCTCTCTATGGCTTAGCCGCTATTAATGCCATAGTATTTGGGGTACAGGGTAATGTTCTGCGTCGTATGGCAGACTCCAACAGTCTGGTGTCTCATGGCATAGCTGGTGGAGTGGCGGGATTTGCTCAGTGCATTATATGCAGCCCTATGGAGCTGGCAAAGACTCGCATGCAGATCCAGGGCAGAGGGGAATCACGGAGGGCATATCACTCTCGCAGTCATGAAGCAGACTACAAGGGACCTGTAAACTGTCTGAAGAGGATCTACCGATATGAAGGCATACGTGGGGTATATCGCGGTTTTCTTCTCACCGTGGCGAGGGAGACGCCTGGCTTCTCTGCGTACTTCATGTCGTATGAATACCTGTGTCGACTCTTCGCCAAGGAGGAGTTTGTGAGTGAAGCAGACAAGGAGCTCGGTGTTTTCACCCTGCTGTTTGCCGGAGGTGTGGCTGGGATGTGCGCCTGGCTAGTGTCCTATCCAATCGACGTCATCAAGTCCAAGATTCAGGCAGACAAGACCAATGTTTACAAGAACGTGACAGATTGTGTGAGGAAGACTTACCAGGAAGGGGGTGTTTCAGCATTTGGAACAGGACTCTGCTCCACACTATTGAGAGCGTTTCCGGTCAATGCAGCCACTTTCGCTACCGTAGCGTGGGTGTTACGGGCATTAAAGGCAGAAGATGATGATGATGGCTCATACACATTTTCGCTCTATGTTCAGCATCACCATCCTCCAATGGCCGCTCATCACTTAGCCAGTCAGGTCTCCAACTTTCCTAGCTCGCCGTGATTGGAGTTGGGGTGGGGGTGTTACAATAGAGAAGGGAACAAGAAACAGCTGGGCTGATCTAGATGCTGTTAGAGTGCCATGTAGAATCTCCTGGTGTTATAATGAACATTGTAAAGTCTCAATGGCTGGGTTGTCAGTTTTCACCTATTAAAGTAAAAGATACTTCAATGGCAGGAATCATACATGTTTTTGCAGCAAATGTAGTATACTGTATAAACATAAACATTCTTTTTTCTTTTTCCTAAAACATTCTACAGACACACAACACCTGTTATTATACATTTGTATATTATGAACATGTTACAAGACAGTGCAGTAGTTTGCTGCCAAAAGCATGAACATATAATTTAGCTTCTCCTTTTAAAGGTGTTCACACTGTTGAGCTTCATGTGTTTTGGAGTGCCCAGTGTATACGTTTGTAGTATGCTGTGCATTACAGGTGTTTATCATGTGTAATATGATAACAATCTTATTGTCTCGACATATATACTCATGACAGTATATGGATGTAATCTCAAGTGTTCCCTTGGTGTTCTCCCCTTCTGTGCTTTAAGCGTTAGTATTTATATTTGAATCTCGGCCTGCTCTTGCTTTCTTTAGGGATCTCTCATGCCTAAATATCCCATTTAATGCAATCCATAATATGTGATCCATAATTATATGCAAACTCATTTCTGTGAAATACTGATAAGCCTATTGAACACTGGGAGCAACGACAGGTCGTATTTGTCTGGGCATAGTCACATACACCAGGGCAGGGATTAATAACCGTCTATCAGGGACCAACATTGATGGATTCAACTTTGTTACCAGTATTGGCTTTGCATGTCTTCTCGCGATCTAGCATTCAGGTCTTAAGCTATAGTAAAAAAATTGCATGCGTGTACCTCTAGGGATAGTGTCAGAAAAACACGACCACTTATCTTTAATAATCTACGGTCTTAAGTTTAAACTTAAGTTTAATAAACATTTTGTAGCTTAAGATCAATTTAAGGGCTTGTAAAATCATCTCCTAATCCACCGTAAAGGAAAATCATGAATTGACACATTTCTCTTGCAGTGCTTGTTGACAGCTCTCTGACAGGGGTTGACAGCAAACTCTCTTGACACGGGTCCTGTCTTCTAGAAAGTGCTGTCAACAAGGATTCCTTTTTGTGTAGGTGATGCAATTGTTAAATACATGTAAGTTGGCAGTGATTTTCTTCATCTGAATTACAAGAAACTTTTTGTTGGTATTACAAACACTAATATGAAGTGGCGAGTAGTCTTGTAGTGGTAATATTGATACCAATGCTGATAAACATAGTTGTGGAACGACACAATACAAATCATAATCCTTGTTATTATCCAGCGTTGACCTCATGTATTAAGTGTTTTGTACAACTACATTTAGCAAGGTTACAGAGCCCAACTTGCCCGGTGTTTGTCTACGTTTACTCCACTACAGCACATGCTCAATGTGGACTGATACGTTACGTAGAGCCACTCCATAAAGTTTTTGTATAGCATACAGATGCTTGATAATTGCATTAGTGTTGATGCATAGTTTTCGATCAAGACTTGTTCATTTGCATATAGGGGAACTTTTATAAGATGATATTCAAGTATGCTGTATTACAGTGTATGTGTATTTTACTCCAGTCCAGTTTGTTACTCAGTTGCTGTGAACAAAATCAATATAGAATCCTGCTTACCTTACCAGTACTTAAGCTGCCACAATTGGCAGCCTAATGTAAAAAATTGAAGACGAGATGTATGTACATTTATGCAACGTAATACAGGTATATTATATATGTTGCTTTTGACACTTTCAATGATATATGAAACTGTTTTTAATAAATAAACAAGCATCTCAGAATGTTCCATCTATCCATTGGCTTTGAGTATGAACAGTCACCAAGTCACAAAGAGTTAACTTGAAAACAAATTGGCTTTAATATAGGTATTAATAATTATCCAATGCTTGACCTTGGTTAGCAGAGATCTATTAACTCTTTCACTGCGGAATTTCTTGTATCTATATGGTTTTCATGTCGACTAAAGTCGCCTGCCGCAGTGAAAGAGTTAAACAGATCAACTGTAAAAAATAGCAAGTGTTGACACACAGTATCAGTTTTCATATTCATGTACTGCTGCTTGCCAAAGATTAAATTTGAAGAAGTTTAGTTTAATATGTTCCGTATAAATGAAGCTTATTTCTCGGGTATAATAAGGTTTGAGTGAATTGGGTGCTTGTTTGTTATCATGATAATTGATGTACTGTGTTAAAGCATTTTGCTGAAAAGTTTGACTCCCAATTTCACAAAAATACATGTACTCAGCAGTGACGGATGCATGTGATGTCACATGTGATGTCTTTCGAAAGGGTTTCGGTGCCATATGATGTGTATAACTTTTCTGCTTTCTTAAGTACAGTTGGCCTCTCAGTGTTTAATACAAGATTTCTCAGTGTATCTAGTGCTATGGTGCTTCTCTCGGTGTGACTTGCACACAAGCGTTTATGTTCCTCAAATGTGCTTGATTTATCGTACAAGAAATATTTATGATATCGAATTTGTTAAGAGTTGATTTAGCTAGTGGATTGAAATTTATAAGTTTACAGCTTGTCTCCTAATGACTATGCATTTGAAACCTTTTAAAGGCTTGGGCGTACCCTGACCAAGGTTACCTGGTCCTTGTAAAGTGATACTAGTAATTGGATGCATGTAATTAAAGAATTGTCAGTATTAACAATTTAACATAAAGTATTGGCAGGTTTTATCAGAAGTACATGTACCAACAATACCAGTATATGTAAGTCACTACAGTAAGTGGTGCTGGCTTCTAATGTAAACAGCCTTTGCTAGTATAGTGGTCCCCCTCTTAGTGGCCACTGGTAATAGAGGCCACCCTCTCTAATATGGCCATAAATATTTGTCCCTACTGCTATGAATGTGTTTACTTCACCAAAGGCCACCTCTAATGTGGCGACAATTTTTTGGCAAATTGGGTGGCCTTATTAGAGAGAGACTACTGTACATGCATGGTGTGTTAACTCACCACAGTGGGATTAAATTTGTCAGGTTGTGTCCATGCAACACACTCACCACAGTGGGATTAAATTTGTCAGGTTGTGTCCATGCAACACACATTTATTGTCAGTCGGATTCAAAAATCAAAAGGTAGTATTAAGGATGTACTTCAATGAATCAAAACCTGAAGGAACAGTGTGGCGTAGTGTTTTGCCCAATGTTATCCAAGGTTCTGTGTAACAGTAATGTGATACACATTTAACACCTCATCCAATTTCTGCTGGATCATGTGGCTGGTTTCCCGCCTCAGCTATGCAGATATAGATATGCAGATATACTGGTAGAGACATGAGTAAGAGCTATCCCATTAAAAAGTATAGGGGGGGGGGGGACCGGAAATGATACAAAATTACGTTCTTGGTGGAAGGGGGTAGAAAAAGCATTGTAATACCTTGTAGTGAGGGTGCAGAACAATGCTTCACAGTAGATACTGTATTGTGAGAACAATTGAAATATCTTGTAGGGGAGGGATTAAAACTAATTGAAATCTGTCGCGAAGGGGGAGGGTAAATAATTTCCAGTCCCCCCCCACCCCACCCCTATTGTTTTTAATGGAATCGTCCGAACATGTACAGCTGTGCATTGTGATATAATTTCAAAATCAGGCAGAAAGGTTTTCATTTTAGCTCCTATCTGCCTCAATCCGCAGAAACGGGATATTTAGTGGCTCTGGGGCTTGTCCAGCAGATTCTAGCCATGGTTTGGGGCGAAGATGGGCTGGTGCCAGCTCATACATGCAGCTCATACTAGGTACAGTGCATATAAATGCAACATCTGTAGTACAGTCTAAGTCTTTTCAACATTCCACTTCTTGCTTCATTTACAGTTATGTAGGGTACATGAATTGTAGAACATATCGAAGACTAATCTGACCGCCTCTCCCTGTGATTTATACTTGTGCCATGAAAGGATCTGAATGTTCCTGAACTGCCCTGAATAATTTACATATTTGAATGAGGGGTTATGTTTTGTTTGTTCAATGTGTTCTTGGCGGTTTTCTCTGATACTGCAGCTTTTTTTCTGTTATACATTGTAGATGGACCAAATTGGCACACAGTAGCAGCCCCTATTTATATGACTAAATATTATATATATATATATATAGTGGCTTATGTGCTTTCTTTGTAGCTGCCAGTGCATTAAGAGATTCCTCCAAGATAAGCATTACATGTACGTGTTCTTTGCAATGGGTTAAGTTGTGGAAATCAAAATACTTGGCCATAATAGTTCCTGTGCACCATCCTGATATTGAAACTTTTCAGTATGAGAGTGTATGTGCTGTATACCGCAAACTCTAAATACTAAGTACTTGAGGCTCTGACCTTCAGGTCAGGAAATCCGTACTCCCCCTGCTGTAATTCTCCGAATTTCCCTGAAAATTATTCTGTTTTCTTGATAAATATCCGTTGTACACAGAATTCTGCCAACACCTCCAGCTCTAGATGTTCCCTTTCAGTTGAGCATGTTGATATTGTACGGTGTCAGGCTCCTGGTTTGCTTGACCTGAGTGCTTAAAAAAACTGTGATATGTATATACAGTGTTAGTATTATATATGTGTGCTGAAATAATTCTTGTATGAAGAATTTTGTGGCCACAGATAGCTGCATTGCTGGCATATCTCATTTTGTCAGTTTTTTGTAACAACAAATAATTAATATTGAAAATAAAATATTACCCAGGAAGACTAAGATAGCACTGCAACCAACTTCTTAAAACGGTGTGTTGAAATATTGGGTAGGAAAGAACTTAGAAGTTTCAATTTAAGATAAATGATCCAAATTCAGTTGTATGTGTAAGTTGAAACAAAAAGAATTAGTAATCCAGTTTACCGGTAAATCCCGGCGGTAAGTGTTCTTTGTGAGTGTCTCTTTTATAATGGACACTTGACTGGATAATCAAAGGTTTTTGTTTTGGCTGTACTGACATCATTAAAGTATGGAGTGCAGAATCGTATCCTTCTGCATCCAAATTATTGCAAATGTTCACAGGGAAATTATGTCTATGTACCAGTATGTGCCACTGTCTATGTTCCAGTGTATGTCAGGCTTGTAGTGAATTCGGATTATGAACAGCCAAAACTAGCTCGCATTTCACACACCTTGTATGGGGTTTTGTAATGTTACTTTGTTACTGGTTAAGGTTATGTAGTGCAGGAAGAAAAACCTTTGTCAATCTGTTTATGATGATATCAGCATCTGTTGATATTGTTGGTTCGTTTGCAGTGAGCGTGGTCCTTTCAGCATTCTCTGGCAGTGAGATTGTATTTTCTTGTTTATTAAGAGAACACTAATTTAAATGTTGAATAAAAACACAACTATACCTGTTCCATATGTTGTTTTATGGGATTACGAAGCTGCTATATTTCATGCATCTTCAATAAGAGCGAGGAAAACAAATTTCAGGCCGCAACAACGGCTAAACCATGCGAGATGAACATGTAGTTACTATTACATACAAATAGAACGCAAATAGGAAGTCCTATAGGGACTCCAACTGCACTACACTCATTGAACCTTGAAAGGTCAATTTCAAGGTCACATTTTGTAACCTTTTATCCATAAAGGAGCCGAATTCAGCATACTACAAGGGGCATACAGAAATTAAAAGTACTTGAAAATGAAGGGGTGCCTGGAAAGTTCTTTAGAAAGAGAAAGGGGCATTCAAACAGCTTCTAGACACCCCAAAAGTGCTTCAAAATAAAGCAAAGTGCTTAAAAAGTCCTATTTACAAAATATCTTTGTTTTACATCCGTCCAATAGGCCTGGTTGATCCAGCCACACTCGTTAATTCACCAGATGGGCAGCAATTAATTCTGGTAAACATTATTTTGAACGCTTGTAAATTTACTCAATAAGTAATCAACATGTAACAGTATTGAGGTAAAAGTTTTGGCAGCAATAATTTGATCAGTAAATGCTTATTTTATTTTTGACACTGAGCGGTGTTTCTTAGATCTGCTTGTGCTTGAATTTTGTCACCACTTCCTTGTATGAACCATGCATACACAAATGAAAAAAAAAAAAAAAACATGTTAAATTTCACAATTTTTGGAACATCTTTAGTAGAGACCCGACCTAGCAAGATGCATGAATTTTGGGGGAGTGATTATCTGTTGTGTACATTCAGAGGAGATGTTTGAGCTTTTCCTTGCATATTGTCCCATGTTAATGATAAGAGGCCCATAGGCCTTGATCCTCTGCTTGATCTTACAGATAAAACCGACATAGCTTTATGGATGTCCATTTAGCTGAGGTGACTTCTCAAAGAATATATTTTTAAAATTTGACAAGCCAGAAAAATAATAGCTTGTATTTCCCCTGATAGCCATACTTTCTACAAAATTTGGTTGAAAATGGATGAAAACTATGGGAGCAGTAGCCTTTTGAAAATCTTAACATCGGAACTTTTGCACCGAATGACCCCAAACTGAACTCAAAGAATCAGACATGAAAAGTACACTACATATGCCTGCGAGTCACAAATTTCCAGCTGTTTTTCTCTACGGTCAGCCCCTATGAAGATTCTGCACATTTTACAATTTTCCCATTGACTCCCATGTTAAAATTTCAAAGTGGCACAACATTTTTAAAACTTGGCCGATTGCCAAAAAAAGTAATAACCTGCATTCCACCAGGGTAGCCAATGTCCACATGAAGTTTGGATGTCATCAGATAAAAACTGCAGGATGAGTAGCATTTCAAAACGGTACTCCTCGTACAGTTTTCATCCTATCAGGGCCGAACTTTATGATAAATACGGCAGTCACAGGGGAATATAAAGTTATGGATATTTTGGCCATCTGCCTAAAATTAAAAATTGTGTGGCACTTCGAAATTTTAACATAGGAGTCAATGGGAAACCTAAAATGTGGAATATCTCATAAACGGATAATCGTAGAGCGAAACGGACGAAAATTTGGGGCTCGGTGTACTACAGTGCACATATGTAGGGTATTTTTGATGGCCGATTCCTTGAGTTTGGTTTGGGGTCATTCGGTGCAGTTTGCACAATTTCCAATTCCACGATTTTCGAAACACTACCAAAGAGTGTAAAAATATTTTTTTACACTCTTTGACACTACTCCGTCAACAGTTTTCATCAGATTTTAACCAAACTTCATACAAAGTATCATAATCTGGGGCTGATACAGGCTGTTACTTTTTTTGGCAATCTGCCAAAAATTAAAAATTCTATGGCACTTTGAAATTTTTCTCAAAACAGGACCATATGGGGCTGGAAATTTCCACACCCTTCTTCCCCTACAGTTTTCATCTGATGTCAGCCAAACTTGATGAGAACTTTAGCTACCATGGTGGAATACAGGCTATCAATTTTCTTGGCAATCGGTCAAGTTTTAAAAATTTGTGGCACTTTGAAATTTTAACATGGGAGTCAATGGGAAACCCTAAAATATGGAATATCTTGAAAACGGCTAATCGTAGAGCGAAACGGACGAAAATCTGGGACTCGGTGTGCTACAGTGCACATATACGTAGGGTACTTTTGATGCCCGATTCCTTGAGTTTGGTTTGGGG
>JAAUYG010202929.1_pt1 | contig 10129 bp, 1 predicted proteins | sample 7278091 | NCBI WGS metagenome assembly JAAUYG01 (sample SAMN14350201, study PRJNA611818) | marine sediment metagenome | isolation source: surface marine sediment (0.6m) | place: French Polynesia: Moorea | collected 2018-08
ATCATCGTCGTCGTCGTCGTCGTCGTCGTCGTAGGTTTACAAGCGCATACAGGGAATACAGGGCGGAGGCGGGGTTGGTGGTTGTGTGTGTGTGTGTGTGTGGGGGGGGGGGGGTGACCTGCAACTATAAATTGAAAAAAAAATGTAAGATCAGTGGAAACATTCTTAAAGTACACTGAAAGACACGTTTGCTGCATGTTCTTGTTTTGAGCAGATAGAACTTTCACGCCGGGACGTTCACATCCCGCTACGCATTGACAGTTCGTGTCAGCTTAGCCTGATGGAATATGTCATTACGCACCCATGTAAGGCATCTGCAACTTACTGAAGTCAGGACTTGCCTGTGGCGTACACATGTGCAACTGGGACAGAACGCGTTGCAGCTGGGACATAAATTATTCTGTTACATCGACAGGTTCAGTCTGATGCATTATACGTACGTGTATGGAGCCTGAGAAGGGGACACGTTTCTCATAATTGCACTTAAAAACTTGGATACAATTTCCAGACACATGCATAGATTAAAGAGAAACCTAAAATAAAAAAATAAATAAATAATAAATAAATAAAATAAGAAGTAGTACAAGAAGAAGAAGAATAAAATAAATAAATTAAAGAGAAAGCTAAAATAAATAGAATCCCCACAAGACCACAGTGTAGCGTTGGTATAATGCATGCAGAGTAAAATAGAAGTAAAATAGAATTAAACTCTGTTTAACGTCCGTTTGTGTTAAATTAAGACATTAGTACAAGTCCTACAATACCTATAGCGGGAGTGAAGTTTATTGAGAAGCAGTATAAACGAGGGTGAAACCCAGGTTAGCATGAAGATGTGAAGTGTTATTTAGGGTTATGTTATTTACGTTCGCATTAAACTCATCTTGCTGGAAATCCGAACTGACGAACATTAACAAATCGTCGTATTTCTTTATAATAATAAACCTGTATAGTATCGTAATGGAGAAGGGCGATTTGTCGTTGGTGTTGATGTGCCGTTAAACTTTGGGGTTTCGAGTTTAGATAAAAAACAAAGGCGCCATGCCTATTATAAATTTTCCAAGTTCTTAGAACACCATAAGTGAAGCCCTTTCTAGCGAATTCTGTAGGCCCAAATGGACCATGCAAGAATCAATAAAGTCAGTTCCACGAGAGTCCACATCAAATACTGAATATCAAACAGTGCTGTTTTATACACAGTTATGTTAAGCCGAACCCAAATGGTCGAGACCACAGTGGTCTTAGTTTTGAGGTGGTCTCAATTCTAAAACAGTATTGCAATGGTGTGTAACCTTTGGCCATACCATGTGTGGTCCTAATTTATATGCGGGTCTCATTCACGGTGGCTTCGCTGTAAATGCATTACAATGAAAGTTATTACAGAGACACCGAGTGCAAATGTATATAAGCAGAATATCGCTGACACCGCTCAGTGATGGCATTTATATGCAGTGCATGTAGATATATACAGCTATATATAGTCTCGATAATCGATATCATTCCTATATTCCTACAGACTTACAAACAAATCGTGAACATGGTAACGCGAGTGAGGTGAGTACAAAAAAGAAAAGCAAAAAGAAAAACAAATAAAGAAAATCAAATACATTTTTATCCAACATGTTTTGTAAATTTAATGTTTTTTTTACCATTCTGAAGCTCGGTCGGTCGATGTATCCAAAGCACGGTACTTTACTCATTACAATCCAGTAATCACATTTACTTTCAAAAACAGCATTCCACCGATTTTTAGCTCTGTTTTGTGCTACTACACAGCAGAGCTATTGTCGTCACGCGAGCCCGTTGTCCGTCCGTCTGTCTGTTGTTCGTAAAACACGTTTTCTCAGAAACCGTCAAGCGAATTCATGCCAAATTTGTTTTCCATTTTACTTTTATTTCATTTTTTTTGATATTTCTTTTTTCGTTTTTGTTAGCATGGAATCATATGAGAAAAACAATGTCAAGCGACATCTCATCTGAAAGTACACAACAGATTCACTTCGGATCCCGAATTCATGCCTACTCCTAGGGAAGGTCTCTACGAAGTTGTTTCAAAAAATTTAATTTCAAATTTTGGATATTTCCCAATTTCTTTCGTTATTGTTAACATGGGACCATATGAGAGTGAATGTTTAAAACGACATCTCCTCTGAAATCAGATTCACTTCCCGAAATTCATGTACACAGCTAGGGAAGGTCTCTACCAAAGTTGTTCAAAGAATTGTGAAATTGGAAACTTTGAATTTTTGTTATGGTAGTCAATAGGGAATTATTAAAATTACTATATCTGGAAAACGGATTATCGTAGAGCGAAACGCACCCAAATTTGGGTCTCAGGGACAAGTACTTAGTGTATACAAGGTACGTTTGACCTTTATGTGTTCAAGGTCAGCCTGAGGTCATTTGATGTATTTCCGATTATTTTTTTCAATTTTCGACAACCTTGTATCTTGAAAACAGTTGGTCGTAGAGCAAAAGGAAAATGGACCAAAATTTGGGTCTTGGAGTACGTAGTGTATACAGGGTACTTTTGTCTGTGAAGTGTTCAAGGTCATTTGAATTTTAGAGAATTCAGTTTAGTTCACGTTTATTTCAGCAATAAAAGCTATAGGTTTACAGTAAATACAGCTTGGGTATCAGGGACATGTACAGAATTGTCTATTGTTCATATCATGGTTAGTAGTCAATGGGGAATTATAACATTGCTATATCTAGAAAACGGGTGGTCATATACCGAAACAGGCCCACATTTGGGCCTCAGGAGGAACTACGTAGTGTATAAGGTCTCCTTTGGCTGGATATGATGACTGCTAATTTTCTAAATACCAGGTCAATATATTTTCTAAATCTCCAGTTACAATCTTAATGGATTCACGGGGGTAGACCTGGATCAAAGGCATCGTATTAATATTATACTGTCATCGTTTGAGAATTTGAAAGATTATTTGCTGTATATAACCCTTGTGTTGATCCGAATAAAAATAAATAAATACATACAGGGTACTTTTGAACGCTACGTGAGGTCATTCGGTCACTTCGGATTTTTCGGATTATCAACATCCTTGTATATCACAAATAGCAGGTCCTAGAGCAAAACAGACAAAAATATTGCGGGAAACACTTAGTGTGCACAGGGTACTGTTTAGTGTTCAAGATCGTTCTGAGGTCATTCGGTGCACTTCCGATATTTCCGAGTTTCAACAACCTTGTATCTCGAAAACGGCTAGTCGGGACGAAACGGACCAAAATTTAGGCCTCAGGAGAAGTTTCTTTTCCAATTTTCGACAACCTTCTGTCTCGTAATCGAGTGGTTGTAGAGTTACACTGACCAAATTTGTTGTAGAGGGTACATTTGACAGTTAAATGTGTAAGGTCACCGTGAGCTCGTTCGGTGCATTTTCGACTTTCAGCAGGCTTATACCTAAAAAGACTGGTCGCAGAGCGAAAAGGACCAAAGTTTGGACATTGGTGGTATTGATTTACATGTAGAATATATTGAGTACTTTTGACCATTACGTGATCAATGTCAGTATCATGTCATTGAGTGCATTTTCCCTTTTTCGACAGGATTACATAGTCACCTCCGCTTCATAGCAGCTTACATGTAGCTAGTAGCCATATGCACATCGCTGTTAGATATAAAACCTAATTTATTCCTCTCTGGCAAGTAACCAAGCAGAGCGCAATGTCCATGGGCCTCTTGTTATCCATATACTACTATGTAGTGACTGGGACTATAAGGCTAAAGATACAACAGCCCAACTGCTGGAGCCACACGCAAAGCTGTGCATTCGCACATTATCGATTCGACCCATACGCTTTGAAGTGAAAAGAATTGGGTCCGGTCTCTCTTTTATTCATGCATTGTATTAATAACTAACACGTGAGAATCTTTCAAGCCTCAGTCTCGCCAACTAGATCAAAACTCATACTAGGACTAGTTTACATACATAAGATTTATCCGATAGATCCACCTATATACCCATATATCCTCAGTAATCGTCAATAGTTCAGCCTTCGCATTCCCTTTTGAAACATCTGTTGGTAGCTAGGCGATTATACAAGTCGATATTTTTTCTCAGTATATACCAACGTCTTACAAGCTGTCGCTACTTTAAGCTACTGAGAACGTTCCAAGTGCGATCTATATGGACTGGTTTGGGAGAAACAAACATATCGAGATGATATTCATGGCAAATGAACCGCGTTTGTTTCATAGAGCGTGTGCTGTACGTGTAGACTTGGCTCCATTGCTGGAACATTAGCAGATGTTTAAAGCAGAATGAACTATTTTTGAGCTATTAGGACTGGTGTGATGACTGGTACGAAGAAGGAATAGACTGAACGCTTAGGATACCAGAAAAATGAAAGTTCCTGTAAAGGTATGCATAAAAATATGATACATTGTATACATGAAAGCGTATGATCTGAATTATATCAAGTCGGAGAGACTACCGTAGAGACTAGAACGAACGCTACGAAACTTAAACTTAATGAAAATAATAAACTTATATTTAATTAATAAGTTGCATGTACTAAAGCAACACTGACAATCAACTGCATGACACAGATTTCTAATATCAATCAAAACATCGCTTTTCCCAGAATTCCACACTTTAGTATGTCCAGTCGTCGATCCAGTCCACAGCAGCGAAGGGACGCAGAAGCAAAAAAATTGTTCAATATCAAAAGCACACACAAATGCATTCATGTCAATAACCAGAAGTGAGATCTCAATCTCTGCAAGTTTGTATTAACGTTGCCCTCCGACTGAGCTCCTGCATAAAATTTTTGACATTTTTGCAGTTGCCAGTTTCAATGATCATAATCAGATAATGTACCGTGCATTATTTACAAACCAGATGTAAGAGCCTCATGTCTCTACTATTAACTTTATTTGGACAATTCCATACAGTTTGTCCATTCGTCGATATGGTACAGGGAAGCCAACAGATTCATGTTAGGAAAAGGTTTTTGAACAACAAAGACACACACAAATATATTTCTGTGTGGAAAAATGAACACAACCAAATACACACCCACGAATACAGTACAGTCAGGAAAGTTTTTGAACATCAACATATATACACACACAAATATACATGTATGTCAGTAGCTAGGCCCAGGCCCACATTTTAATCTTTGCAAGTTTTCATTGGCACTGCCCAACCAGCCGAGCTTGGAGCTAGAGCTTGCATTTCCCGGTTTCATTGACCATAATGTATTCTGCAGTGTTTTAGTAACCAGATAGCATCGACCTGTATCATCTATATAGCAGATGTTCTTTACTTATATTTATTTACTTGAAGCTTCAGTTCGCTGAAGAAGGCCCGACGTTACGGGTCGAAAGCTACGTATACGAACTTTCGAAGACTTTGCGCTGGTGTGAACGTTGAATAAAATCTATCATTACTTTGTTTCTTTCAGAAATTGAAATTCATCTTCGTCATGGTTGTTGGGCTGGCCTGGGGAAGCCTGCTGTATAAATTCAATTTTAGTTCAGGCTCACCAAAGTCTCGTAGTAAACCACACGCACAAATCCATTCGCGGCATCAAATGCACCCACTAACCAGTAACATGAACAGGGAACTACCAGCGGCAGATATCATACGACGAGCCGGTAACCTAGACAACAAACCAGCAGGGGAATATAGGCAGACTATCGACAACTTCGAAGACGTGCTGGTAGAAGAAAGTGATTCGCTAAGCGATGAAATTGAGCTTCCCACCACGCGCGAAAGCACACCGGAAGTCGAAAGGAAATCACCTGATGAGGATCCAGAAACACCAACTACCAAAACGTTTCATCTCCGAACAGATCCGGATCACCGGGGAGTCTTTGTCAAAACCGGAAACGACGAATATTCATTTTACACGTACAGCGCGTATTGGGACGAAAGGGAAGAGATTATGTCCGCACCGGTGATCCGTGTCATCGCAATGGTATCCAGAAGCAGGGAGATCTTGTGGGATGATCTGGCGCAGAAGATGTTTTGTTACGTCTGGTGCGATGGGGAGGTGGTAAAGAACGTTATTCGGAATCACACCCAGATTGAAAAGACTCACGTGAAACACCACGTTATTCTGGATCGCATGGTGATCACGTGCAATCCTGGCGTCTGCGATGTTAAAGACAACTCCAGGGTGTCCCTAGGATTTAACGATACTTGGAGGGACCCAAAAACCAAATTTGATCGCGTTTCTGTCCCTTTGGAACGCAGCCAACGCGGTAACCAAGGCCAACCACCTATGAAATTGGGGAACTGTTTACCCGCCATGTTTGGTCACGTGGATCCGCATAATCTCGTGGAATGGCTGGAATTGCAGAAACTACTCGGCGTTGACAAGGTCATCATGTACAACGACAGCGTATCGGAGGAGACCTCCAAAGTAGTTCGGCATTATAGCGAGGAGGGATACGTTGTGATACGTCAGATGGACGACGAAGTATTCATCCGCGATGACATTAACGATGTGTACGCCCGGAATCAGATGGCGTTTACAGACTGCATGTACCGCTACATGTTTCTGTTTCACCGAATGATGGCTGTTGACGTGGACGAAATGATCATACCCTCAAACGTCACCACCATACCGAAAATGATATCATCGTTAGACGAGCTCGAGGCACGTGTGAAGGGACCGGAAGTGGCTAAACACCGAGTGACGTATACGTTCGTTGGAGGTTACTTCTTAATGGATCTCAACCGAACCAAACCAGATTCCAAGCAGCCGAAGCGTTCCGTATTTCTTCCTTATCGAATCAGGCGACCTTGGACCTGGCGGTACCGGAAGTCCGTCATAAACCCACGTGGTTGCCTGGCTACACGTAATCACTACTGCACGGTCTGGTTGGACTATTATGTAGAACACAGACGTGATCGAACCCTCCCACGTGTGAGTCCGGAATGGGGCTATGTCCATCATCATCGAAGACAAACCCAGTTCGAGATGGACTTCAAAGATGCACCGGATGTTGCCGATGACATCATTCTTCGTTACGCTCCACAACTTACGGCCGCGGTCGAAGAACGGCTGCAAACTTTGAGACTGGAGCCGTTCGACACATAACCCGGAACTCTCCTCCAGAGGGAAACTGTGTGCTTGCTGGTGATCAGGAAACAACGTTTGGACAGCGTAAATACCAATGCGTAATATATAGTTATTTTATGCAAAGCACATTAAATATGTACAATTAAATACGCGGCAATCTTAGTTGAATAAAAGGTGTATATTAGGATTCTTGTGCCGTACTCTTACCTAGTGATCACAATCATATTTTAATTAACATCAGATTACATTGATTATACTTATGGCATGGCCTCAACAATCACCAGGCCCACTAGACACTTTTTACTCAGCCCCCTTAATTGAAAAGCGTTATGCTGATACTGATGAATTTCTGAACATGTGATTCAAACTACTGACATCAGATATCTCTGATCATTTTCCAATTTTAATATATCATAAAGTGCCCGTCCAGTATCCTGATAAACCCCTCACATTTACATAATGCCGTGTAAGTTAACGAAGCGAACTAACGATGAAATGCGGCGTTGGCTGCAGCAAGATAACTGGAAAGACTTTACTAATTACTCACTGGATGACTGTTTTAGTAGACTAAATGAAACTCTACCTTGGCACTTGACAAATTCAGGCCAGAATCAAAATTAATAAGTGGCCAAATATATAAGAGAACCTTGCATGACTAAAGCCTCAATTAAATCTCTTCGTAAAAAAAGAGAGTATAAACAATCGATTCGTAAACATTTTTGTATTAATTAAGAAAAAAATACAGCCAACATGTGTTATCGTAAAGAGTATAATCGCCCCAAAACAAAAGCAAAGCAAAACTGGTATAACAAATAAAATGCCCATAACAATGATACTGGAAAATTATGACCGAGATATAGTGAATTAGTTCAAAAATGCCCAAGTAAGAGGGCGTTAGTGTAAAAAAAAAACTGACCGAAATATAATTTTTAATGAATTCAACTATTATGTTGATTTGGGCAAAGTATTGGCAAGGTCTATAAAAAGCTAAACATGGCGGTTAAGAATTATCTGAAGCAATATACAAATGGGAATATTTTATAAGTCCTATATCAGAAACTGAAATATTGCCAATACTCAGTGACTTTAACCCGAGAAAAGTATGGGTGTAGACAAGTGAACAATGCTATAATAAAAAAGCTCGGACCTTCGACTGTCCATGGTATTGTAAGAGCAATCAACAAATCTATCGAATACGGACATGTTCCAAACTGTTTGATGACTGCTAAAATTCTCCTATATATAAACTAGTGAATATAACCAATCCTTAAGCCATAGACCTATTTCTATCCTTCCCGTAATTTCAAAACTTTTAGAAAAGATCATACATAGCCAACTGTATAGCTATGTGCACAGTCAAGATATTTTGTATCCCTATGGTTTCCGCAATACTAGTCACCCAATTTTTGAACTTAGCACAGACATCAGAATTAATTTATATTGGGTGTCTTTCCCGACCTATGGAAGGGTTTTGACACAATAGATCAATGACATGATATACTTTTGTGCAAATTGGAACATTAAGGAATGAGGTTTGGCCTTGGTTCAGAAGCTATATTTATGACAGAACACAATAATTATATTGAAATTTATACTGACGCATTTGATCAATGTGCAGTTTCATGTGGCCAAGGCTTAGTACTGGGCCATTGCTCTATTTATTGTATGCCAATTATCTGCCCCACTGTGTGGATTTTGCCAAAACAATACTATTTGCAGATGATACTACGATTAATGTTTCCCATCAAAATCTACAAGAATTATATAATGCAGTTAATCATGCTCCCCAAGCTTTAAAATTTGGTTTACAGCAAATAAATGATTTTTCAATATCAGTAAAACAATTATGTCCTATTTAGTCGCTAAACTAGAAACTAGAGCAAAGCAGGTTAACTCTCAACATAGGAGCAGAACGTGTTGAGAGTAAAATTTATTAAAGTCCCTAGGAGTTATTGTTGACGATACCCAAGACTGGGAGGAATTAACATGTAAAATATACATTGGGCAAAATATCCAATTATTTGAAATAAATAGATTCAAGAAATAGGTTTTCTCAAATGATTTGAACACACTATATTTTCTATGGTTTAACCGTATTTTACTTATGGAATTGAAGCTTGGGGACGTGCAAAAAGCCATTAATTAATAAAATTGAAATTGCTAATTACTTAGAGCATACCCAACCAATATTTACACCTTATATATCAAAGTTCAGGGATGTATTTGACCTGTATCTTGCAAATGAAATGCAACTTTATTGTACAAACAACACCCCAGTCCACTTATACATTTCACTTATATTTAACACGCAAGTTCATGTTCACAATACTAGACAGCAAAAGATCATTCACAAGTAAAGACAGATGAGCATTTATCTTTAAGGGTCCCAGACTCTGGTCAAGTCTACCAATTGAATTGCAAAATGTATACGATACAAAATTGCTTGTCAAACAATACAAAAACATATCAAGGCAACATATGATTGATTGGATGGCGAAACAAGGTATTGGGATAATATAATCAGGGTATATAAACAGTTCGTCTCAAAGATATGCTTTATGATCAAAATAATTCGTCTCAAAGATGTGCATTATGACCAAAATAAATCTAGAATACAACTAAGCTAATCAGGCGACAAACATAGAGGTACATGTATTTTTTATGTATTATTGAAAATCTAATATACTAAGTTATCTCCTTTTTCTACTTAAACCAATGTACAGTTGCATAACCTTCACTCTAGGGCCAGGTTCGTTAACCTTATATTGTATAATAATTGTATTCTATTGATTCCTTGACTCTAGGTCTAGGTTTGTTAACCTTATATTGCATAAAAATTGTATTGTATTTATTCCTTGATTCTACCCCTAGGTTCGTTAACCTTATATTGCATAATAATTGTATTGTATTTATTCCTTGATTCTACCCCTAGGCTCGTTAACCTTATATTGCATAATAATTGTATTGTATTTATTCCTTGATTCTACCCCTAGGTTCGTTAACCTTATATTGCATAATAATTGTATTGTATTTATTCCTTGATTCTACCCCTAGGTTCGTTAACCTTATATTGCATAAT
>JAAUYG010110279.1_pt1 | contig 10126 bp, 16 predicted proteins | sample 7278091 | NCBI WGS metagenome assembly JAAUYG01 (sample SAMN14350201, study PRJNA611818) | marine sediment metagenome | isolation source: surface marine sediment (0.6m) | place: French Polynesia: Moorea | collected 2018-08
ATTTTCAGTTTGTCAATAAGTTTTGCAATTTTATTTGCTACCTATAGGGAACTGATCTTTTTGCCAAAACTTGTCGACACTACTGTTTCAGTGTATTTTACGGAATAAATGCAGAAGTCCCTATTTTTCGGTATTGCCTATAGATCTAGATCTGGAAAACTGTCCTGTTTTGATGCCCCTTTTGGGAGCTGTTTTTTATCTTTGTCACTCTGAAGTTGGCAAAGGGGTTTGCATCCAGATGTTTGGACACGGAACATTCTGAGAGATATCCACAGGTTGTTGTTCTGTCAGGAAGTTGCAGCCTAAATACGTCCAGACCCACCGAAGGATTTGAAGAAAGAAGGAGTTGTTTTTCAAACTGCCGCCATTGAACGCGCATGCGCAGAACGTCCCCAACATCAAAACAGCAGAGGTCGCGAGCGTCCCATGTTTTTTGTGTGATTCTCTTTTTCTTTAAAGGAGCAAAAGCTTACGAATTGTTGCCGAAAACAGTTGCAACAAAACATCAGAAACGCTCAACTGTGTCAACACATTGCTGAGGGATTCTCTTTCCTGCAACAATTGGCGGGAAATGTTGGGATTTCACATTTCACGTCAATCAAACTTGACGTCGACCAATGAAAATGGAGGTCACGCCCAACCACTTCCGGAAAGAAAATAGAGAGGATCTGAATTTGTTGCGCAAAATATTGAACAATTATAAATGAAATATACGCAACATTAACGTTTTGGGAGTACCAGTAACATATTGAAGGATTGGGACACCTGTGTGGTAAGTTTCGTTTCAATCAATGCAGCAGTGACGGAATTATCAGCATTTGATTTTCCCCCCTCCCTGCTGACTGCTTTCACATGTGAGAACACAGAAGACGACATCGATGCACTGACCTCCTTTCTTCCGAAAGTCAGACAGAAATTTGCTGTAAATTTTCACCAATTGGCGAATATTCTCGAAAACATTTGACTAAAATTTGTGGGAAAAGTGGTTACGACCTTATCAGGAACCTGAAGGCAGTGGTTTTGTTTACATTTGCAGTATCTGGGGCACACACGAGGAACATTTTGTTTCCCTCCAAAATTCATTATGCCACTGCTTCGTCGACAACCATTTGTGAAACAAAAGCTTCCACCGGATTTGAAGCCTGATGAAGAACTTTTCCACTGTCCGCTCACCAATGAACTCTTCAGGGATTACGAGTAAGTTTCTGGCGTGCAAGGGTTCTGTTGTGACGTGTGGTTTTGAACCATCGTTGATTTCGGACCTTGTGTGCCTTCACTAGATCTACAGGACAAAAATTTTGCCTGTCACTGGAACGTAGATCTAGAATTAAAAAATATATATATATAACTTTAGAACTGTTTTGCGTCTTTCCAACGCTCTTAGCACCAACGTCCAATAAACACAAAAGATCAGATTCATCCACAGATCTCCGTTCTGGGATAAGTAAATTTCCTGAATGGTGCGACTATGTATTTCTCCAGTCTCCAAGGCGAAAGTTTGGTGTCCCCCCATCCCAAGACCGCGTCAGGGCACCGACCCCCCCCCCCATCCCCTTCTTCTTCTCTCTCTCCCTCTCCCCTCTCTCTTACGTACTCACTCTCTCCAGCAGGAAAGAATGTAATATTTCGGTCTGAATGAGTCACTAGTTGGTGGTGTCGTTGTGGACAACTCTTCCCCCTCGGTTTTGTTGTTCTGTCAAGGGGAATCCCCTCCTGCCACCCTCTTCTCACACAGTGTGAGTCGGCAGCTTTTTGTGAGATTCTGTCATGTTCTATTTCCTTTCAGGCAATTTTTTGAACGGATTATCCTGTGCAACTCGTTGGTTTGGACGTGCAGCATAACGGGCCGTCCGGGGTTGACTTACCAAGAAGCGTTAGACTCGGAGGAACGTGCTCGAAAACAGCTGGCTTCATTTCCAGACAACTTGCAGAAACCAATTTTGTTCTTGGCAACACTGACGCAAAGGAGTCGACTAAATGACCTGAACGATGATGTGTTCGTGTTCCTCAGGAACAGATACTTCATTGGAGAAGCAGTTGAAGTTGTTATGGGTTCTGAGAAGTGAGTTTGTCTTGTTTGCTTTATTCATGTTGATTGTAATAACTCTTGTATCTTGAAGCTGGGTGGATGAATAACATTCTGCGTGAAGATCTCTCACAGATTATTATTGAACGCAACAGATTGACGCTTAGTGTAAACTTGTGACACTCTCGAAAAACTTTTGTGTTTCAATTGTTATTTTCTTCCTTCAGGAAAATGTGCAGGGTTGTGAAAGTTATTCCACCTGCGAAACAAAATGGAACTGCAAACGGAACTGAGCAAAGTGACAGCGACTCAGACTGCATCTGTTTGGATGATCCAGAGCTGCCAAAACCTCCAACAAAGTCGTAAGCATCCGCTCTGTTGTTTGGCAGTTGCAAAGGATTTGTTTTGTCTTGTCAGGAAAGTTTTGAAAAATATTTGATCCAAGGACAAAAACGTGCAAGAGAAACGGATGAACAACAGAAGAATGAAAGGAAAAATGCAACTACCACATTTTCATTTCAGACCAATGAAAGACCACGAGAAAGTTAAAGCCATGGGACCTGATCCCGCCACATATCAGTATGTCATTCAAGAGGCAAAGAAAAATGCCAGCAGCCTGATCACCGTGAAGTCGGGCAAAATCAGGTTGGTCACTGAAAAGGAGCTGCAATGCTGCTTGGGAACATAGTGAAGAGAGATGGGTCCCACTCGCACAAATTAGAATATGTGCAGTACGGGGGTGCTTTATGTGCAAAAGTGTCGCGTTCACTGGTGGACAGACCAGACGAGGTGCTCAATTTTGTTCGAGTTCTCCTCGAAGGAGCAAGTCGTCGTTTCCAACCCAACAATTTGGCCGACCAGACACTGATATCTGTTGATCATTTATTTCACTGTCCGGTTTTCAGTCGGAAGAAGGGCATGCTCACACGGGACAAGTGCAAGTTGTACCTGAAACAACACTGTGACTCGTCAGTGGACGGCATTTGGAGAGTAAAGGTGCTTGCTAGAAAACTTCTGAATCAGTTGAAGATATGAACATGTACCTGAGCAAAACCTTACGGGCTCTTCGTCTTCTGGACAGGTGTTATACTCACTTCTTCTTTTGTGATATTTCTTTTTCTTTCTTTCAGAGTCGTTACGTCAAAAAATTCAAGCTGGCAGATGTCGTGTTTGAGGACATTTTCAGTGGACCGCTTCCAACCTATGTGAAATCGAAGCCGAAGGTTGTGAAACCAAAGCAGAAAAGCAATGTGGTTGATCTGACGGGAGAGGATGAGTTCATCAAACAAAAGAAAAGGGAAAGGAAAGAAAAGAAGCAGGCATTGAAGAAGAAAAAGAAAGGTACGCTATCAGTTCAGTGCACTGTGAATTTCTTGTGCCTGGTGGCTGAGAGGAACAACGGGCATTGCGTGTTTTGTGACACACGGTCAGTCCAGAATTGTCCTCCTGCGAGGACATGGAACGCAAAGCTTTTTCCTCGCTGATGCACTTTTTTTGGGTGACCGAAAAGTTGTGAATTGAGAATTGCTGCGATGTTTTTTGACACAGAAATGGAAAAGCAGTTGGAAGAGAAAAAATTGACTCCTGAACAAGTGGCAGAACTGAAAGCAAAATGGAAAGCAGAAAAAGAGGCCATGAAGGAGGCAAAGAAAGAAGAATTGAAGAAGCAGTGGGAAGAAGAAAAACAAAGAAGGAAGGAGGAAAGAGACAAGGTACGTTTGCGTCGTTTCTTTGAGGAGGTTGGGCATGGACAAAAGAATCGAACACTTGCAACAACAAACTACACTGATGCGACGATTTCGTGGTGAAAATAACGAAAAGAAAATGCTACGCCATGGTTACTGTGTTTCGCACTTAGGAAAGAGAGAAACGTCACATGGAAAAGCTCCAATTGAAGGGGGAGTCAAAACAAATGAGGCATGAAGCGCGTCTTAAATTAAAGGAGGAAAGAGAGCAAGCTAAGCAAGAAATGAAAAGACTGAAAGCAGAAGCTACTGAAGCTGTGTGCACAGAGAACATTTAGAAAATCTTTGGTTCAATGTTTGGTTCTCTTTTCCCGAAACCTTTGTTGTTACCGTTGGTTTCCGTGAATGCATTTGCTTGCGAGTGTTAAAAGTTGTGAAAAGTCGATTGTTGAGTTCATGATTGTGTTTATAAAACAGGAGCGGGAGAAAAAGAAAGAAGAGAAGAAACAAAGAGCGGAGTATCTGAAGACTTGGAGCAAACCTCGCGACGACATGGAATGTGACGACCTGAAGGTAGATGAAAAGTACTTTGCTGGTCATTCAAAAGTGTAAATTTTCAGACCGCTAAAGCGGCGCTGAGTCACGTTGCCGTGGCTGTCGTCCAAGACATGATTGATCCAGCCAAAAAGCACGCGGCGTCGACACTGATAGTTGCCCTTGTTCGAGTCAGAATTAGGGTGGTGTCTTCGTGCCGGAGACTTCCCCTCTCCATCCCTGCACTGCCGCCCGAAACTGCCCCACGCTGCACAAATGTTCATGAAAAAAGCAACCTCATTACGTGAAGTGTATGCATTGCAGTGTTCGCGTGTGTGTGTGTGTGTGTGTGTGTGTCCGCCCATTCTTGCCAATTCATCACGTTATTACCAATTCGCTGGCGTGTGTATCTTGTCGTTTGCCGTTTTCGCTCAAGCAGAATTTGCCTTCTGCACCGTCAAAGGAAAGTACAGGTTCGAAAACAGTTGTTTTGGCGCTTCCAAAGTGTCTGAGAAACGAACGGTTCAGCAAATTAGGACATGTAAGAACCAACCATCATTTATCCGCTTTGCCATTGCAGGATTTGCCAATCCCAACTCCAGTTGAAATGTGCATTCCGGCTGAACATTTTGGTGATGCAGTTACCGTTGTCGAGTTTCTCAACAACTTCAGCTTCCTTTTCGATGTGGAAGAAGAATTGGGAGGAACCATCACGCTAGGTGAGTTGCACTCCGTGGTTTCTGAAGACGTCGACCTCCAACACGAAACATTGACATGCGACATCTTTGGAAGCATTCAGTGAGATGATCGGCTTGCCTTCTCAGGTGCCTGAGTGGACAAGGCAGAAAGAGTTCAGCGAGCCTTGAAGACAAGTCTTTGCACCGATTTTGTGGACATGTTGTAGTGTTACATGTTACTTCACTTGATTTCTCGTTTTCAGGTCGAGTGGTGAAAACTCTTCAAGACACTGAAATCACAGGGTTCTATTTTGATTTGTTGAAGTTTTTGTTGACTGCCATTTTCAACTTGCAAGAGGAGGAAGAGGCGGAAGAGCAAGAACTGGAAAGCAACGCAGAGGCGTACGAAGGTACTGTTGTTCACAGTAGATTCAGCCGTGTCGTTTTCCAAGTCGCTTTGTTGACAAGTGTAAAGTGGAAGGGTTTTGCTTGCCCTCATGCGTTGCGTTACTCAGGAGAACAACGATATTTCTTTGCAGCTCTGAAGGATCTCAAAGTGGAGAACGCAAGTCACAAAGAGCTCGTTCGGCAGGCCACAATTGTTGCTCAATGGCCACAGTTGTATTACGGTAATTGCTGCCACACAAAAACTAGTCTTGATCAAAGCCGCTTTCCTTTCGTGCAGACTGCCGTAACCTGCCTTTTCCTTTTGCAGGGAAGTCTTTACGTGAACTCACATTGGACCAATTCACTATGACTGAAATTTTACGGCTTCATTTCCTGAGCTCCGGAGCTGAAGGCAGCTCCAACGATGCCAAGTTCCGGTGGCAGCAACGGGGTGGTTACGTCTCGTCAGATGATGCCGGCTTGGAATTTCGGCGGGACCATCCTGACATTATTCAAAGTTTGGCCAACAGCAACGTGTTCGATCTTTCGCCAGGTATGTTTCACAGCTGATTCACGTGAATTTATTGTTCTGCCGCGTGAGGCTGCAAGCCGGAGACGTGTTGGCGTGAAAAACGCGTTTGCTCGAACAAGTACAGGCCGAGTCAGCCGAAAGGCTGCTCGGCACACTGGTGTAAATGGTTTGGTGTCACGCTCTGTGCTGAACTGGCGGTGGGTCAAGGGGGCGTAGGCGATGATCCGTATGTGCGCGCATCTGTCTGCGAACACCACCAACCACCATGCTGTTTGTCAAATGGTTCGCGTGAGTTCAAATCGGATAAGTACAGGGCGTTCAACCATCTTTTCCCACTTTTTTGAGCTCGCTTACTGGTGGACTCCCTACATGTATTCTGATTTCTTATTTCATTACACTCACAGTCTTTTCCTTCACATCTCATTTTCAGGCGAGAAATTGAGCGTCCTCAACGCACTGATCAATCAGCTTCTCACTTACGTGGCGTGCAGGGATTTTGTCGAAGACAACTTTGACAAATTACGGCAGGCTCGCAATGATCTCAAACAACTGCAGTGGGCAGAACAACGAAGAGAAAGAGACGAGACGACGTTCTGGTGCGTTCTCTCTGAATATTAAAGGAATCGTTTTTCCTGGTGATTTGGATACGCCATGTATGAATGCTTTTTCCCGAAGTGATCGTTATGTGTTGTTTTGCAAAATAAAAACAGGAACAAAAAGCGAGCAGAGGAAAAGAGGAAAGAAGCCGAGGCGGAAGCAGAAAGAAAAGCGCAGAAGAAGAAGGAACGTGAAGAAAGGCTGAGAATTGACGAACTGAAGAAAGAGTAAGCCCTGAGTGACACAACCTTGCGTGCAGACAATGCTGTTTCTCTTGAAAACGTTCCTGTTTCCTGTGTTATATTTGTAATTGTCCGTTTTGCAGTGCCGCTGAGAAGGGAAAGCACATTCGGGACTTTCTAAAAGAAGAAGGTCTGAAAGAATTGTTGCAAAGATACGACTTGGACCAGAAAGAAAAGGAGAAAAATGATAAGAATGAGCCTAGTCCACGTAAATTGAGAAGCAAAGACCCAAAGCCGCCGGAGGTGAGTAAACATGGCTGTTTTTGCCAAACCAGTTCGCACTGAGAGCTATCCATTTGACCATCAACACAATCGCGCTGTTTTTGAGTGAAGCAAACATAACTGTTTCTTCAGGAACCAGAAAGGAAAAGTACAAGGCAGAAGGAGGCAAAGGAGAAAGCACTCAACATCGAGGACATTCCAGATGAGAATATAGAATGGGATAAAGTGAGCCCTGAAGAGCGAATGAGATGGAAAAAGTTGTACGAAACGAAAGAAAAGGAATTGGCAGATCTCGTGAGTCGGATGCAGCGGGGCCATGCCGTCTACCCAATTGGGCGTGACCGCACGTTTCGCAGGTACTGGGTCTTCAGCAGCCTCCCTGGATTGTTCGTGGAGGATGATGACAGGTACATTCCTGATGACTTGTTGCAGCCTGTTGATCAGAGCGCGGCGAGCAACCCGTTTTTCAGCGACCAGTTGCCGCTGGAAAGCCAGAAAACTGCTCAAACGCGAGACGAGAAAAGCACAGGAAGTGACAAAGAAAACGAAGCCGGTTCTCCTGAAAAGTTGGCCGGTGGTGCTTCCAATGATCCAAATGTTCTCAGGCCCAAAGTGTTGACTGAAAACAATGGAAGTGTAGCGGCAACAAGTGAGACACCCATGGAGGTGGATAACAAACTCTCAGCTGTGCCCTGTCTCAGTGTACACGAGCAAATATCTCAGAGAAATGTCAATAGGTGGTGTTATTTCAACACCCCAGAACAGCTGAACAAACTGATAGAATCCTTGAATCCCCGTGGATTCAGAGAAGGACCGCTGAAACAAACATTGTTGGAGCAAAAAGGGAGAATACTGGAAGCCATGCCAGAGTGTCCCACTCAAGTTTTGAGCATATCAAAGGAGCTACGAAAACAGGCAGCTGACAATTCCAGAAGAATACAAGCCATAAAGTCTCAGTCACGGAAAAGGGTCATGAAGGGAGTGGTACAGAACGATTCCGCCCAACAACTGCTGGAACTCAACATCCGAGACACGTTGTTGGATCTGGAAGATCGTTTGCATCAAGGGAGCATTGGCTCATTGAAGGTGAGTAAAGTTGGAGAAAAACTGAGGGTTGAATTCAAATGACACTTGTTGTCAAATGACACTATCTGTGCAACATCTTGTGAAAGGAGGGGGTAAGCCTTGCACAGCAACAGCAAATAAATTTGTGCCCTGGTTTGCTGTCGAGATTTCCCGAAAGAACGTGTGAGGCGTCTCTGCGCCATCCGTGTGTTTTGCCAGCACCATTTTCCCAGTGTGCCACCTGCTTCCCTTCCCGGAATTATCACAACCAAGATTCCCACCCTCCACTGCATTTTCAAACCATTTTGTCAAATGTGTTGCTGTTTCCTGCAGGTCGCAGATCGACACAAGTGGAGAGATGCCATCTGGGACGGCAACTATGATCCGCAGTGCAGTGATTTTCCGTCACGACCTTGCACTCCCAAACAAGAGGGAGGAGAGCCCGTGAAAAAGGAAGATGACGACGACGAATACGACAACACAATTGTTGTGGTGAAGGATCTCTCCAGGGCCCTGATCCAAATTGCGAAGTCTGTTGAAGCCAGATATTTGGGGCCTCCACTTGGTGAGTCATTCTTTGTTCTGCACGTCCTGCAAGAGAATTGATAAAGGAGCCTCCATGTTACAACCAATTTGCTCAGAGAAGAAAAGGCGCGCTGGTCATGTACATGGTTGGATCGATAAATGTGGTTGGCTGTAAAAGCTGCGTGTCTCAGGGGATATCAAACTTCCATCATAATTGCAACGCTGATTGCAAGGTCGTGTGTTTTGGTCTAAAAATTCAGTTCCTGCGCAAAATCACTACAATGAAACAAACGGGATTGGAGTGCCTTTTTAGTGCACAGCTTTTGCGCTGACGCAGTTGGGGAGGGGGAAGGTTGATGCTTCATTTCGTGTCCTGACTTCAGCAGTCATTGTGAGTTTGCTTTGTTGTGAAAATTAGAGAACTGTCAGAGACTGCGCCAAAATCTGACTTGGTCTTTGACCGTCTCAAGTATCGTCTGGTCTTAAACTCAAAATTAATCTGCGGTTCTTTACAATCACACAGGCTTCGCCGGTGAAGAAGAAGACTTCGAGAAGGCCAGAGCGCTCGACGTAGCTCTGAAGAAGTTGAAACAAGCGACTCCGTCCAAGTCCAAAGAAGAAGAAGGAGACTTCTCGGCAGACAGCTCTGATGAGGGTAAGATCAGAGATTGTGCAGGAAAAGAACTTTGTCACGATTGAAACACACAGAATTTTCCAAGAAAAAACAAAACAACAAAACAAGCTGACTGCGATTCTTTTCAGATGAAACAGACATCACCAAAAAGACCGCGCTGGAAAGGTGGAAAGATTCTCTGACATCCAGCACGAGTTTGTCGCAGGTGTTCCTCCATTTGAGCGTTCTGGAAAGTTGCATTGTGTGGTCCAAATCTTTCCTGAACGCGCGATGCCGTCTGTGCCGCAAAAAGGGAGACGGGGAGAAGATGCTGTTGTGCGACGGTTGTGACCGCGGCCATCACATTTACTGCCTCAAACCTCCAATGAAGGTATCATCGCCGTTTGGTCACTTCTTCTATTCATGGTTTCTTGCAGTGTGGTATGGCACTGATCTTGACTGTTTCTTGCAGAAAATTCCAGAGGGCGACTGGTATTGCAAGGACTGTAAGCCGAAGGACATCATGAAGACACCAAGGAAAACTCGAAGGCAATCTTCCACTAGAGAAGAAGTAGATGAAGAGAGTAGTGATGACGAAAGCGAAGAAGATGATGATGACGACGAGGAGGAGGAGGAAGAAGAAGAGCAGGAAGACGAGAATGAGTCGAGTGACGACGGTGAGGACATGGAGGACGTTGACGACGAATCGGATGAAGATGACGACCGGGACGACAGTGAAGAAAGCAGGAGGTAATTGCTGTGAACGAAATAACTGGAAGAACATATTGCCTGCTTTTGAAGCGTTTCTTTTCAGACTGAAACTGATTTCATTCTTGCAGTGATGATGAGGATGAGAGCGCAGACACGGAAGAGGAGGACAGTGATGCTCCTGCCAAAATCAAGTTCCGAGGTATTTTGGGTTTTTAGGCCGAGCGCGACTTTATGTCGAATCGGCCTTATGGAGTCATGTCTGCGTCGTGGTTGTCGTGGAGGACCCCCCCCCCGGCTGGCTACCCCCCCC
>JAAUYG010015981.1_pt1 | contig 10125 bp, 6 predicted proteins | sample 7278091 | NCBI WGS metagenome assembly JAAUYG01 (sample SAMN14350201, study PRJNA611818) | marine sediment metagenome | isolation source: surface marine sediment (0.6m) | place: French Polynesia: Moorea | collected 2018-08
GGCCAGGATCTTGCCTGCTATGGACAGAAGGGAGATTCCACGGTGGTTGTCGCAGGACTGGCGGTTTCCCTTGCGCTTGTAAATATGGACGATTGTGGCATCCCTGAATTCTTGCTCTTGGTTCCACATTGTCTGGTACAGTCCTGTCAGCTGGTCAATGATGGCTGCACCACCGGCCCTGTAAACCTCAGCAGGAATGGCGTCGGGGCCAGGAGCTTTTCCACCGGTCATCTGCTTGATAGCTTTGCTGACCTCCTCGCTTGAAGGAGGGATGTCGAGTTCTTGGTTTGTCGCCAGCTGTGGGAGGCATGCAATGGCTTCATCAGTGATTGCCGCAGGGCGGTTTAACACAATGTTAAAGTGCTCTGCCCATCTCTCAAGGATCTGCTTCTTGTCTGAAATCAGGGTGGAGCCATCGGCACTGAGCAGGGGAGAGGATCCCAAAGACTGTGGTACATAGGCAGCTTTCAGTGCACCGTAGAACCTCTTGGTGTCGTGTCGGCAGCATATCCTTGGATTTCATCTGCTTTGGCACTGAGCCAGGCGTCCTTGATGGAGCGCAACTTGGACTGCACTTTGTTGCGGATGTTAATGAAGGCTGCTTTCCTTCCTGCACAAGATGGGTCGTTCTGGTGGGCACGAAGCAGGTGGTGTTTTTCTTCCAAAAGACTTTGGATTTCGCTGTCATTCTCGTCGAACCACTCTTGGTGGTGTCTGGTGGATGTGCCGAGGACTTCCAGAGCAGTCGAGTGAACTGCATCCCTGAAGGATGACCACTTCTCCTCAACACTGTTGAGGCTTGGTTGGAGGTTCTTGAGTCTGCTTTCCAGGTGGAGTTGGAGTTCTTCTGCCAGTAGCAGCAGCAGCAGCAGCAGCAGCAGCAGCAGCAGCAGTAGTAGTAGTAGTAGTAGTAGTAGTAGTAGTAGTAGTAATAGTAGTAGTAGTAGTAGTTGTAGTAGTAGTAGTAGTAGCAGTAGTAGTAGTAGTAGTAGTAGTAGTAGTAGTAGCAGCAGTATTCGTAGTATTCGTAGTATTCGTAGTAGTAGTAGTAGTAGTAGTAGTAGTAGTAGTAGTAGTAGTAGTAGTAGTAGTAGTAGTAGTAGTCGCAGCAGCAAGAGTAGTAGTAGTAGCGGCAGCGCCAACAGTGGCTGTAGGGGGTGCTGTAGTAATAGCTGTGGCAGTGGTAGTAGTACAGTGGCAGCAGCAGTAGTAGTTGTTGAAGCGATAGTGGTCACTGCATAAGCAACAGTAGCAGTAGCAGCAGTAGTAGGTGTGGTAGTAGATGTAGCAGGAGCAGCAGCAGCAGTAGTGGCAGTGTTGGTGTTGGTGGTGGGGTTGGTGGTGGTAGTGGTACTAGTGGTGGTGTGGTCTTGGTGATTGCGGTTACTGTGGTGGTGTTGGTACTGGTGGACTGGTGGTGGTGGTGGTGATAGTAGTAGCAGTGGTGGTGGTAGCAGTAGTAGTAGTCAGTAGCAGCAGCAGTAGCAGCAGCAGAATCAGCAGCAGCAGCGGTAGTTAGTAGCATTGACATTAGCAATAGCAGCAGCAGCAGCAGCAGCAGCACTGCAAATTTGTGACTGCATCAACTGTGACCCAACCTGACAGGCTATATCCAGCCTTCCATATGCAATGTCAGCAAATCGTAAAAGCTTATGACAATTTGTTTTTGTCGTACTTTGTGCCCATTGTAGGGTTATTTTATTGAGTACGTTTCTCCTACAGAATCAGTAGCTTCAGGGGGCCATTTGCCGACCATTATCGGACGAAAACCTGTGCGGTTTGTGATCAGTGAATACTAATGACATCCGGACTTAATTAATCTTGCCACCTGCACGCACTAACAGGTTTTCCAGCGCGTTTTTGTCCAGATCCAACACCGATACGGCACACGCAACTATGGTATTAGGTGTAAACAGAGGTTCGGGTAACTCGACTTTGGAGCATGTTTCAGGGGAGTTACCCAATGGGGAAAAGAGCATACTCACTCACATGCAAATCGTCTGGTTCCAAATAAGGAGTGAGCGCAGCCGGATACGGTATGACCCCTAGGGGTCAGGGAATTGCAGATTTGGGAAGCGGGGTGGGGTCCGGGGGTAGGGAGGGTCCGACGATGCTTATTTTTGGTCAAAAGTAGTGCTAGCTTCAGGATGGGTGCGGTGAGGCAGGAAACGTTGGCCTTTGTGTCGGTTTCGGAAGAACGAAAATTCCGTCCGACATGCGACAATCGAGTTTGGTACTTTGCTTGGGCCTTCTGGGGGACAATTTCAAAGGAACAAGCTAGTAGGGGATTTAGAAAAAAAAAACCTCGCAAAGCTGCCCTGGATTTTTGTCAGCTAAGTTGAACTTTATATCAAGTGACGAAAGACATTATAGAGTGTATCTACTGGATCAGTAAAGGCGTTCGAGGGTCTCTACTGGACCAGTAAAGATGTTTGAGGATATCTGCTGACAATAAAGCCAATGGAGTGCATCTTCTGGATCAGTACAAGCGTTAGATGGTACAGATTGGATTAGCAAAGACGTTCGAGGGTATCTACTGGAGCAATAAAAATTGCATGGGTATCTACTGGGTCAGTAAAGACGTTAGAATGTATTTATTTACTGGATCAGTAAAAATGTTACAGGGTATTTGGTGGCAGTAAAGCCACTGAAGGCATTCGATGACATCGTTTGGATCAGTAAAGACAAAGGCTATATATACTGGATCATTAAGACCTAAGAGGGTATCTACCGGAATCAGTAAATATGTTAGGGAATAACGGTCAGAAAAAAAATGTTAGAAGGTTTCTACTGGATCAATGAAGACGTTAGACGGTATTTATTGAATCTGTAAAGATAATTAGAAGGTATACATCTACTGGATCAGTAAGGATGATAGAGGGAATCTTCCTGATCAGTAAGGATTTAGAGTTACTACTGGATCATTAAAGACATTAAAGAGTATCTACTGGATATTCACCCAATTCTTTGACGTTCTGCCGTTGTAATTTGTGTTACTGATTTATCTGGAGATATGGTTGGGTGAGAATATGCTATAAACTCCGCAACCTGTGAAAAACCCTCACTTGTTTAACCATCTACTGCTGACTTTAATTACTGACACTGGATTTCGTACCTGATGCTAAAAGGGCGTGCCCTGTACCTCTACATTATAGGCACATTGGTCTTTATAGTCCGGTGCTAAAGTGGAACCTGCTTCTTTGTCACCAGAACGATATTGCATGGCTTTTATGGGGGGAGGAGAAGGGAGGGTTCTAACCACAGAAATCTTCAGGCGGGCCTAATTGAAAATATATAGAGTCATATTATAGTCACGATCGAACCAAGATCCCGAGGGAGTAATTACGCAAGGCGACGCTGTTACTTCTCCGTCAAATGGTCCTTATGTGGGCGATAAAGGAACAAATTGGGCTTGCCCTCTGTTCCTGCTTTGACTTCCGGCGTCTCGTCGCTGCCAAGACGAGCGTAATTGCGTTTTCTGCTACACGCATCCTTTCGCCCCTTTTACCGTTGTGACCGCATAATGATTGCCCCTGTTGGGCGGGAAATGGCCCATTCTTGGCAGATTGCACGGAAGGCCAAGGGGGTGATAAGCGAGACTCGGCAGCAGGATTTATGCTTTCGGTTTGGTGCAGTCCCGGATTTGGCCTAAGATGTCCCATACGTCGCGTCATCTGTTATCTTTATCAGCGGCCGGAGGGACCCCCGGCCTCAGACTAACGTCTCCTTGGCTCCCCCGCTATCTCCTCCCTGCAAGGAAAAAAACTCAGCCAATAATGGCCCCACCAAGCTTAATTTGTGTGCGATCAAATTGAATTAAAAGTGGCCCTTTGTCTTCCAGCGTGGCCTTAAATTCGTTGAAATTATAGGAGGTCATGGCGGCGACCCCGTGGTCACTATAACTGCGTATGAGACTCTTGTTCGGTGTCACATTGGTGGGAGAAGGGAGAACCGAAAGCCGGGCTGTCGGTGAGTCTGAAGGAATGAGTGGCTAGACGATAGGAAGAGAATGGAGGAGGGCGGACAGTAGGTGACAGCCCACTGTCTACAGTACTCCGGGATGGAACTCGAGGGGGTAATCTGTGGTGCAATATGAACAGATCTTCTGCTCACACTCAAATTCTCCTCCCATGCCAACGATCTGACAGCCAGCGGCCGTAATTTGCATAAATTATCCATTAGCTAATATGGAAGCGCATATTATTCATGGTTTGTGCCGGGTCCGGTAATTATCCATAATAAACGAGCACGGCTTTGTTAGGTCCGTGCTCCGAACAAAGCTAACAGGAAACCTTTTTTCTCTTTTTTTTCTAGCCACCTTCAGTCTCGATGAAACCTACATGAGAGGTGGATAATAAAGAGAGAGTGTGCTTAATGCGCGGATGACAAATCTGTTTGTGATTTTGGGGACCTTCTGCACCACTCGACGCACTCATTACCGGTAGAAAAGCGTACATACCTCTGTGGCAACAAATAACACTCTTTCTAATTTTGCATGTCTGTGTCCTTTGAATTTCGGTAAGTTAACCTAGTGAACGTAGTTTGAAGTGAAATTGCCATACGCGACTATTTCGTTTGTTTTTCTTGATGTCCAGTGACCTTTGCCCGGAGGTCACACCTTTGACCTGTCTAGCCCAGCGCCCGCAAAAGGGAAACGAATTTATCTAAAGTTTCTCAGTGAGACGAGCATTTTCACAATGACGAGGGGATACCTAAGTCCGTGTTGCTGCTTTGATGTTAAAAAGGCCTTAGATACGGTGCGACAAGGCTTGTTGAAACACAAAACTCGTGACCTGTCAGTCAGTCAGTCACACTGTGGCTGGGGACAGACCGACCGCCATGAAACTACTGCGGTCTGCGATCACACAAAGACGCCTTGCAGCCTGTCAAACACATTGGATATCGCTTCCTGTGCATCAAAAACAGAAAATGATATGGCTCGCTACTCGTAATTTTAAACGTACAATCTAAATTTGTCAACTCAGCCACTCAAAAACACTGGTTGCGCTTACAATCGCCAGGCGGCGCTTCTGTTTTTGTTTGATTTGTGATTAGACCACAAGGTGGCGAAAGGGCACGTGACCCCAGTGACCTGGTCAGCACAGGCGCTGACCTTTGGTAAATACCTCCGTAATTTTGACGAAAGTTTGCGGGTCCTTGAATTTGTATGTACTTTTTTGGATTGAGAAGGGTCTTGCGTTTTCGAACTTTCAAGGTAAACTTAGACGTGAGGATTTGGTTGAGAACTGCAATCGAAAACAGGGGGTGGAAAAGGGGGATGTGTCACATCTGGGTGCAGTTTTCCCTGTAAATGACATGTTCGGGAAAAACAATAATAGTTTAGTTCGAATAATAAGAAGCATATAGACTTTGGGGGTGCCTTGCCTTTGTCTAATGACAGTAATTTTTAACAATTTCGAATCATTATCATGCTACTCTGACCTCTTGTAGCAGTACATTCGTTAGGCTCCGATTTTCAATGGTCAAAAAAGCCAACACAGACGGTGAATTATGTGAATAAATTTCAGGTAAATGTATTTTTCTGTGCGAAGTGATATAGGTGCATGTCTGATTGGGAAGTGCAAGTACACGACTGCTGAGATGCTGTCTTCAAGTGATGTATGCGTAGCTGCCAAAGCCCTGTCACTTTCTGCTTCGTATTAGTGCCAGTTTGAATAAATCCTCCAATATGAACGGGAAAACGGCTTACGTTGGTAGAACGCCAGGAGATCGCTTGTAACGTGCAAACAGAGTCATTCCATTTGCATATGCATCTCGATGTCGCTTCCTAATTTGAATGTCATCCAAGGATTGTTGTTCACGACGGGCATTCGTTTACGCGTTCAGGGGAGTGCAGTGGATATCTGATGTTTATTTACATGGCGTGTAGAGTCCGAATTTACTGGTAAATCCAGCGTGTTTTTGCCACTATCTTCTAATGGATCGGGCAATTGCTGCTGGGAATTGGGGACCGACCGCGCGCTGTCTTTTTCGCAGCGCTCAATTGCTTTGTGGCAAAAAAAAAGCTGCCTTCAAACATACCACGGCGGGTTACCGCAGCAAGGGAATGCTCTGTAGTGACGAGGCTACTATCTGTAATTGATCTGTCCATCTGTGTTAGGGTCTGCGGGTCGCCACCGGTATGCCAAGGCTGCAATAAGCTCGCCACCGTGCTATTTGGGGGTGAATCGTTGCGGTGCTGCCTAGGCTATGTGCGGGGAAAACTGGATAGTGGATGGGGTGGTGTACTTTTTTTTTACAGTGACGAGCCCAATGGTAACCCCTTCAACTTCCGCTTGGGGGGTCAGGTTGGAAAGGCAGGGCCGCTGCGGCTAATCTCTCCACCCGGACACTTTGGACATGTAATTCCGGGCTCCCCTTTATATAATCCATAACCGCTTCATTTAGCCGAGTCAGGCGAAATGACAGAACCCATTACTCCAGTAGGAGAAAAATGTCAAGTCTAAAACAAATGCCAGGAACATAGGGCCACGGTCGCGGACAAAGGGCGATACACAGGACAGGCCGATAGCAAGGGTGGAAGGGGAGGGGGGCAGGGTAGTTATAATGGCATTCTGGCCGTATGTTGTGGCGACAGTAATGGTCCTGGGTCTTGGTCTCTGATTGCCTCTGCCAAAAGGGGTCACATTCGCTTATCCGTATGATTCTTGGTCGCCACCGAAGCACATAAACGTCAGACAAGCTTGAGAAATTGAGGCTTGGGGTAAGGGGTCAGGAGTAACAGGCTGGGGGCAGAAGTCCCGCCATCCGCTGCTGCCCCTTCCACTGTTGTTTTGTCTAGATCCGCTTAGTTTTTTTTTTTTTTGCTCCCGGGATTCAACGGCTGAAATCAGCGTCTGCCGATTGTGTCGTCTGATGGCATGTGTTGGTATATAGCAGACAATACAATGTCTACCTATATATAACGAATGTTTGCGAAAGATGAATGGGGTGCATTCCAGTATAATATTATCATTATATTTGTCCTTGGCTATGTAGGTCTGACCGCAAGGCTACCACCAATCACACGTGAAAGACCTCTTCGGGGTGTCAGATATGTCAGAAGTTAAACCCCTGTCCCATTTCCAAGGAAGATGTCAAGTGCTCAAGTCCGAAGTGACAAATGTAAACAGAGGCATAGTAGTGTGGTCAAGGTGGGTAATTGGAGTTATTAACGTCAGTATTGCAAACTAAGTGGAAACAAAGCACACCTATACACAGATATCATAAACCAAGTGGGTAACGATAGTATGCAGTACCTGTTGTTGCAGAGACCTTGTGATCTGTTACAAGGACATTGAAACCAGACCACTGGCTCTGTGTGGAACAACTTGTATACTTGCAGAAATCTGGCAGCCTTGGCAATTATACAAGCGCTTGGCATAACTTCGTATTTCTGTAATTTTTTTTCTCCTTAAAACGCGATAAATTTTCTTTTTGCCGCAAACCTGACATATGTAACCAAAACGTAAGGACAGATTTAAACCAAGGTAAAATTTTGTATCGAGAGGTCAAGCAATTAGACGGCCTGCGTACTTCTCGGGACAGACATGTTTATTTAACCGAAGTATATTTGACTGTAAATTGTGAGCTTCCAAAAGAAAGCCCGGATGACAGATTTACGTTATTGTCTGTGTCCTTTGCCCTCGCTTCTGCTCAAATTCGGACGATAAACCCGAGGAGCGTTCACGCACAAAGTTCCATGATTGGATTTGACAGTCCTGATTACACACTGCGCTGGTTCAGTTTACACATTCTACTATCTCTAGCTTGTTTTTTATCCCCCGATTTAGTTATTTTTTGTGGCTTCAGTGGCTGATTCTGAGGTCCCGACTTGGCAGGAGGCAGCCACGAATCGGGGGGTGGTGACCCGCAGAGGGTTTCCAAGCGCCCGGGGTCATAAATTTGAAAGAATTCGGCTTTTCGGTCAGGTAAATTGCCGCGCACCACCAAAAAAGCGCGGGAAACTGAGATTTAATAACCCTCTTGGAACATCTGCCCTTCTGGTATTCTCTCTGATTCAAGCCGTCTCGATCTGGTTTCAACAAGACTAATGGCAACAGTTAAAAAGTAAAAGTTCTGCTAATTCATCACGAGAGAGCTCGATGTTTTCTGGGGTCTCCTGGGTTCAGCAGTCAGGCTCAATGTCGGGGCTATAGGCCCCCGACCCGCGTCCCATTGTCCGGGTATGTTTTTCATTCCGTTTGTGACCCCGGGGTGAGTCGGCCATTGTGGAGGCGCATTCTTTTCCCTCTCAGCGGGTGCACTGGGGTGAGGCAAGGGTAAGACCCCGGGACCTCGAGGGTCGGGGCTTCGGCAGGAATCAGGGGTGTGAGGGGCCGTGAACCCGGGATCCCCGGGTTGGAGGTGACATGTGCGGAGTGGGGGCTCCCCACGTCTGACACTGTAATGATAAGTGCCATCAGGACACAGGTAAGCTATTCAAACTGCGGCACATTACAGAGACTTACACGACACCTCATGTCAACCGTGCCACACAGCTCCCCACTTTCACTATCACATCTCAGTCTCATCGTTCCGCTTCTCTGCTTCCCTACAAATAACCTTTATCCCAGCTGGTCAAATTGCATGCTACGTCGCGTATAAAAAGGCGGGATTTCAAATATTATCTCCTAACCATTCTGTTCTTTTTTTCCAATCTCAGAGGCTCATCCAGATTTCTTTCCTTTCCACTTGGGCGAGTGATTTGCCTATAGCCTCCCTTCCCCCCTCTCCATCCTGTCTACTACCCCTCCCCACATTAGGCCTCCCCGTCTTGTATTTGCCCAGCCAGTCGCAGGGGCAAAGGCAGCTGATAGTGGAACGCGCGAGCAAATGGCTGACCGAGAGGTCGCCTCTTGTAGGCTGCTGCCAGTAGAAAGTGCTCACGTTCGGCAATTCAACCCATCCAGAACTCGTAATGGCCTTTGACTCGCCTCCCCAGGTATTATAAGGGTTTTTGCCTAATCACCGAGGGAAGTAATTTGTGGTATTCAATCCGAGTCTGGCCGATCATGTCCTCGCGCGTGTCCTCAGCCGCTTGCGGCTCGTTGCGGCGGCCTCCCCCGCGCCCCCTAATAAGGGCTTTATAGCGGGAGGGAGGGGAGACCGCGGTCTGCCCTGACCGCACTGACACCAAGCGGCTGCTGGGTTGCGGCCGGGGACTGGGGCAGATCACAGCAGGCACCGTGCACGAGCACGCACCGCCGGTGCGGTAAGGAGCAGATACAGAGCTCTGATGCCAGGCAGAAAGAGACATCGGGCCCCTTGCAAGCTACTCCCAGTCTCAGATATCAAAGGCGACCCTCTCTAATCCCAGCACATTCCTGAATTACCCCGATTATCAGCCCACCGCCACTCTCCCGGTTTTGACCACTAGTCCAGAAACGATGCCATCCCTCAACCTCAAATGGCAAAATAATTCCCCAAACTGCCGGGGTCGGCCGCTGAAGGAGCATAAAATTTTCATGGGACTTGCAGGCTGGCCTCTGTTGTTGTAGGGACCTTTCCAGTCCGAGTTATTGGAAAGGGGACAACGCATATGGGACCTGGTCAGTTTCGGGCAGGTTTTCTCTGCCTCTAATAGTTATTGAATGTCGCCGTGTTTAATGTTTAGTGTACCATAAATCCTAATGCTGCTCGGGGAGATTAGTCATTGGAACTGGTTATGTGGTTAACTCGAATGTCGCTCGGACTCAAACTGAATGGATGCCCACCACCCAAAGATACCGTGAATCAAAGATGATTATCGTACGGTACCTCAATAATTGTAGGTCATAAATAAGTTGTACAATAATGTAATCAACACAGAATCTTTATTGAGAATTTCTGGTCTGGCTGATGTCATCGCTTAGTGTTGAATTGATTACATGTTTAAATCAGTTTTTTTTTGCATTCCTCAGCATTACATCTTATTGGAAAAAGACCGTCGAATGGCTTCCGCTGTATTATCGTCTGTTGACTGACTCACATTACAAGACCAATTTGCATAAAACGACGGAGACCCCGACCACCCACACATTCCAGTGTTTACGATCCCGACCGCTCCATCGAGATGCTTCAGTATGCAGTTAATCTTCTCGCTGACACGATGGCTGTCTGACTCCGACTCTGTCTAGAGGGAGA
>JAAUYG010028344.1_pt1 | contig 10125 bp, 6 predicted proteins | sample 7278091 | NCBI WGS metagenome assembly JAAUYG01 (sample SAMN14350201, study PRJNA611818) | marine sediment metagenome | isolation source: surface marine sediment (0.6m) | place: French Polynesia: Moorea | collected 2018-08
ACTGCTACTACTACTACTACTACTACTACTACTACTACTACTGCTGCTGCTGCTGCTGCTGCTGCTGCTATTACTACTACACTACTACTACTACTGCTACTACTACTACTAATTACTACTACTGCTACTGCTACTACTACTACCACCACTACTACTACTACTACTACTACTACTACTACTACTACTACTACTACTACTACTTCTACTACTACTACTACTTACTACCAATTAATACTACTGCGACTACTTTATCGTACAGTTGAATCTCAAAAATTAAACCTCCCTCAGGGCCATTATAAAATGGTCTTATTTTTGAGGTGATCTTATTTCTGTTAGACATTACTAAACATTGAAAGTGCAATTTTGTAACGCTGAGGACTGTTCCTTACTTCAGGACCATTATAATAGGGTCTTAATTATGGTACGATCTTAATATTTCCAAGACTGCTAGATATTGAAAATGAAGTTTTGTTAATGGTGGAAATTGGTCTTTGCAATATATCTTGATGTGGCATTAATACTGAGGTATCCGCTAAGCAGAGATCTATTGTAATGTACCTGATCAATCTCACGGAAGAATTTAAGACACAGATTTCCACTATCCCCAGTCCACGCATGCACGCACAAATCACAAAACAAATTTCTGGCTTGAAAATGGCACAATAAAATGGGACAGAATACACAAATGTAATGGTGAATACTGTAAATTCATTAATGTTTGCGAGGGATTTATTTGGCGAATTTCGCGACCGTTTTTAAGTCGCAAACATAAATACCCGCAAACATAATTCATGTATACAGAGATAATTAACAAGATCTGAGCTAACCGCAATAGACAATCCCCACGAACATGGTCTTGAATAAAAAAAAATGCAAATATAAATCCCTGCGAACATTATTGAATTTACAGTACTCATAAATGCACACTGTCAATGTTCTGTGCTTAATCGCAGAAGGCGCAGTATAGGAACTTCAGTAAATGCAGCTGTTATAGGATTATGACACACTTTCAGCTCCGTTGCAACCTGCAACGCAACCTTGGAGGAGATCGATGACGACAGCCATGGTAACGTCACTATGTCTCTGCAGTACGCCCAGCTGATGATTGACCTCAGCACGGATTACCTACGGGCATACAGAAGTAAGTAAATAATATATACCAAATATGCTATCCGGCGCAATTTCCCCGTAAGCCTACCTGAAAATTTTGGACTAAACTAGATCTGAATGAATTGATATTATCCGGCGGGGAATTTTTGGACTAAACTAGATCTGAATGTATTGATATTATCCTGCGGGGAATTTTTGGACTAAACTAGATCTGAATGTATTGATATTATCCTGCGGGGAATTTTGGACTAAACTAGATCTGAATGTATTGATATTATCTTGCGGGGAATTTTGGACTAAACTAGATCTGAATGTATTGATATTATCCTGCGGGGAATTTTGGACTAAACTAGATCTGAATGTATTGATATTATCCTGCGGGTGGTATACGTATATGAAGGTGAACAGCCTGGACTCTTTTGGCCTCAATCCCACCTTTCAATATGATGCAGATACGATTTAACAGAAGACTCAGGGGTCATTTTCTAGAAGATTTCTAAGTCTAGAAAGAAACTTAAGTGCGTCAATCACCATGCCAACCATGTCGTTTTCATACTTAAGATCAATTTCAAATTTTAACATTCGGGTATTCGTAAGAATCACTGATAAAGGCGACCAGACTGTTTGTGTTTAATTCTCCGTGTTAGACGGGGTTTATATAATAATTTCGGCAACCCTATTTAATATACTGCTACTACTACTGCTACTTCTACTGCTACTGCTACTTCTACTGCTACTGATACTGATAATGATAATGATAATAATTACAATTATAATAATAATATAATAATTTCGGCCACCCTATTTATACCTTCCAATAAATTTTAGACAAATATCTACTTGTAGCTTCAAGCCTGATTTTGCACAGAAAAAATCTCGACAAGAGCCTCTTTTTGCCGGGATAAGAATTGAAAGCGCCCAGATTTTTACGTTTGTTTTGTGTAAACTCGTCTATAGTTATAGCAACGGGCCAAGGGCCTTGACAACGCCGTATATCTGTCAAAGCGACCAAGCCTTCCGTAAAGTAGTTCTTTTGTGAGAAAATATTTCGCCATACTCTCCGGTCATTGGATAAAAGTAGGTCAGATTAGTGTGTTTGCCATGCGCTTAAATCATAGCATGGACGATAGAACTTCGTGCCGACCACTGGTGGTAAATTGCAAGGATTTCTTTGGGATACATAATTAGTCTTAAAGCCTTCCTCTAGAATTTGATAAGGCACTGTGAACTTGGATGTTACCTTTTGATGTATTTTCAGGGATGGACGGCTTAGTGTGTAGTTTATCAAGCTTTAACCTCACTGAGATGCGTATGGAGGTGGAGGACTCGGGTATAATAGCCGCTGTTAATAAGGTAGATGTGTGTCAGGGGATCGAAATTTCGAGAACAATTACAGGTTCAGAAAAGGTTGATGGCAACACAAAATGCAAATAAATAAAATTAGTAAATACACGCAAAATATTAAAGATTAATGAAAGGAAGAGCTGAATGATGAAGAAAATGAAAGGAAAAAGAACAATGTTATGTCGCAGTTCATGCAGTTGTAGACGATCAGTTGATATACATGTACGACATAGCTAATGAGGGGGGGGGGGTAGATGGGTCACTCTACAGCTCACCCTTTCACTTTAAACTGATACATAGACCATTAGGGCACACATGGTAAGGTGGTAGGCCACTTTTATTAGTTCCCAAGTTAATTCCTTTGAGCGCCTCCAAACGACCTTCTCATCTGAAGGCCCTAATTGTCTATGGGTGTTAATCGTTTCCTGTTGTAACATTGGTAACGTTCATATTAAGTGCATGTATGTAACAGATGTTTGATATCCTCGGAATGAGCCACACATTCATCAACCCAAAGTTTAAAGTACGTTTGGATTTGGCCAACAGTTTCAGGATTTAATATCCAGCGGTTTCGCACTGCCTGACCTGAACTGCAGTTATCTGGCCCAGCGGTCCATTGACCTCCTATCGGAGCTGGAGGGACTGTCTTCCATGTCCGAGGCGTGGGACAGGGCCACACAGTGCCTGGGTGATGTCACCAACCATATGTCACTGATCGACAAGGTGGATGGGTATGTACATGTACAGTCGACAATAACGATTAGCAAATTCTCACATGGTGTTGCAAAATATGTCACTTATAATAAGGTTTAATATGAGTTCCCAATGTAACTGGACTTTTTTCCCAGCCTAACTTTATATGCACGCGGCACATTTACATGTAAGCCCAGATTCTGTTCTTTTGTGGTTTTTTTTTGTAAAACCATGAAGATACAATGTATTTGATAGTCCAGGCTGGCAAATACTCAAGTCTAAGTTTTGACATTCGTAAATTTGACTACTGTGATTGGCTAAGAAATTCAGATTCTTCGCCAATCACAGTACCAAGATTTACTTGGTACTGTGACAACCACAGCCAACCACAGTGAAAGATTTATGATTTAAGTAAATATTTAGACTCATGTGTTTGCAGGAATCCCAGCAAATTTCTGCTGAACTATGGACCTCGCCTAAAGTCCAATACACCACATAATGTAATTAAACGTTCAAAGGACATAACTCGTGCTGCGATTTACACTCAAAGTCAAAGGCTACGGAAAATGAGAGAGCTTGTCACCGACAATAACTGCTGAAATATATTTTTCTAAAACTATTAACGATAAAGCTTGACCCCTTTAAAAGCCCGACACGACAATGGAGTATGTATGGTCACATACCACAATCTAATAAAAGTCATCACGATCTTTTATCCAGCTTACTGGATCTGTTCCGGGATGCCAAGGACCTGATAGAGACAGCTCCAGATCTGGGCGCTCTGGGCGGTGTTCTCAACAGTACATTCGCCCCCCTACTGCGTGACATCATCAGCACCATGCTGGTACAGAGACCAGGTTGGTTACCATGGCAACGGGTTGCTAGGCTACGATTTTTTTTCTGTTTCCTTGCTAATTTATCCTCCTTCTACCCGCCTATCTGACAATGGTAAGAAGCAACAAATCTATCATGCATGTACTTGTATGGCTAAGTATTGGACTCATTTGGGGTAACCAATAATCGGATTGACCAACAATGAAAACTTAAGACCGAGCCATCCTAAAAGCTGTTATTAAATTAATGCAAGCTTATAAGAATATTTTTAAATGTACATAAGTTTATCCTAGGTGGGCGATTTTCATCGTTGACATTATTGCTTGGTCCTGTTTAGCAAGCAGTTATTTTTACATACGGAAGACAAAGGACATACAGATAATTATAATTATATTTCATTATTTCAGCCTTAGTGAGACTCGACGCCATTCTACAGTCTGGCGGGGACCTAGAGGATGTCCTGGCAACAGAGCTGGGACAGACCCCGGGGATTGTACAACAGCTACTCGCCTCAACAGTCAACTTGGATCTGGTAGGCAGGGATAGGGAACTCATTAGGAAGAAGATATGCCCTCGATAAAATATATCGTTGATAGAAATACATATGCAATGTTTTAGATCTACATTTATTGATATATAAGTTAAGGAACATAATTTGCTACATCTTGCCATTCAATTAAATTGAACTGTTAGAAGTTGGAAATATCTGTTATGTAAATATGATTTTTTGCAGGGTTTTTGTTTTAATAATTTTTATTTTTCATTCCTTCATTACACATGGTGATGCGAGAAAACAATCTATTTTTACACAGGGGCATCCTGGACTTTTTTTTCTTTTTTCTTTTTTCTTTTTTTTTTTTTTTTTGGGGGGGGGGGGCATACCATAAAATCAAATGTGCTCGCTACACTTCTTGTGCTGACTAGCAGACAGTTTCATTTTTGCAGTAACCTGGCAACAAACTGCACTCATAAACATGTTACAGATGAGGTCGCAAAACTTGCATATTCCCGTTTAACTAAAAGCCAATGCAATGACTGTTAATCATACTCTGACTGGGTAAATATTACAATTTGATTTGCCCTTGTAATCATGAAGGAGAATTGACAGTGACAAAAACAGTAAACAAGGCATAGCATACAATAACACAAATAAAAAGAAATATGTATCCATGAAAAGGGACTAGACTGAACGATCTTTTAAACGATCTGTACTTAACTTCGTTACATGACAGAAGCGACTAGTTGCGTGAAAAATATTGAATAATACTTCACTATCTGGTAGCAGACTTTGCTCGCAGTTAACGCACAGCTCTCACATCAAGATTGCTGCATTTGACAAAAATATTAAAGGGATACCATAACTCGTTGTACAACCTCACCGTGTAGATCGAAGGCCCGTTTTTGAATATTAGTACACAACATTGCTACTCAGATATTCAGGTAGGTGCTTGTGCCAGACGCGCATATTCCAGCATCTGATTGCAAATACATTTTCAAGAAGTCTTTCCTTAACTTCGTATAACCTATACAGGCTTTTACCTTCGTTATTTAATGATCTCCCTCGCCAGCTCCCGTTGGTAAACCTTACAGACTCAGAGCTGGCCGCTCTGATCTGTGACCCCGCCCAGCTGGCCGACATTGTGACCCTGCCTCCGGGACTGCCACTGACTGTCAACAATGTCTCAGCCTCGCTCTGCGGGGACCAGCTGGACATCATCATAATGTCACTGAGGGAAGGAGTGGACATCGGCAAGGTCCTTCTGGCGGTAAGCGAGGCCAACGAACGTCTGCTTACCCTTTTCTTACCCTCTTCTTACCCTCTTTACCGTCTTCATCACACCACTCAGATTGCTGACTTGAGCCAAAACTTTAACTTCAGGGTCCTCATTCATAAACCAAGTAGGTTTCGCAAGGTTTACATGTAGCTACTAGAACGAATGTATCTAAGAACATATTTACGAACAGGTACTTAGTAAAGTACAACGGGTACTTAGTAAAGATCTAACATGTAATATGTTAGATCGTTCATTGACAGTTTCCACTCGCGATCAGTTTATGCATGCAACTTGAACTGTTCATTAGCCTGTTCTTAGCTACGTCTTTCTCCGGGACTAGATTTTGTTTAACCTACGCACGGTTTATGAATACAGGCACAGTAATTTTCCAGAACTCCAGCCTTGGATTAGTCCAAATGACACGTTCTTGGCTCAATGTAACAGCAAGTGCAGTTGTTGGCAAATATAGGGCCCATTTTGGTAGCTAAATTAAGATTCACATATGTGTTAAGTATTCCTGTTATGCCTTCATGCTAACAGCACCCAATGATTTCATGTATTGTATTTATCTGTATAGAGCAATGCTATTGATTTCTTTTGGTTTTGTTCATGCGCTGAGTATTTGATAACTATAATATGCCCAAAAGAGCCGCTTTCACCAATAATTGTGAATACCGCCCCTGGTTTAGTCGTTATAAGTACCAGACCTCCTGACCTATGTGGCAGTGATTGTTTTCCTTTGACGGAAAGATGTGATTCGAATCCCCCGAATTGCCTCTACGCCTTTTGTGACATGTTAACATGAAAGATGAACAGGTTTGCGAAGAATCGTTGCTGTATTACGGAAACAAAGGACACAACTACACCGATCTGGTCGTTTTCTATCTCTCCTTTCTTCCGGCATCCAGATCACCAATCCTGGTTACGAACTATCTACGGAGTGGCTGGAGGGCCTGGCCGGCGACCTGGAGGGCCTGATACAGAGAGTAGGATCAATAATGCAGCTTCAGGATCTGTTGGATGACTTGCGGGATTTTGACATCGTACGGCTGCTGGGTCAGCTCCAGATATTCCTCAGCGAAAACGATCCAGAAGCAGTGTTTACAGAGTAAGTCACATAATGAGTGATCCCAAAGGAGGGGCGTGGGGGCACTAAGATGTAAATCCAGTCTAACTGATGTAAAGTAAGGGGTTAGATAATGTGATAGAGAATACATTTTAGGGTGTTGTTAGCAAAGCATGCAAAGTGTTCATCACAAACTGTAGCCACAGCAAGGCTTTACCAAGCAACTTTATGGACTATAAATGTTTGAACACATTCGGAAACCCTCGGATATTTTCCCGATGTACAATTAATAATTCGTTTGGAATCGGCCGGATTGGTCGAATACATACAGCCTTAGTTCATAATGCGCAGACACTATGACCACTTTTAGTACATGTAGAACAGCAGTATCTTAAATTTCTTCAATCGAAGAGAAGTACAGAAAGCACAGGCGGTCTGGGAATCATCATGACTTGATCGAAATGGTAAAGTTCCTGTTGGGAATAAGCTTTTTTGCACTAACACTTTTTGGAGTTGTTCGTTGAAACTTCAACCTCTCTGTTTCTCCTCAGCATAGATAACGTGCTGGCCCGGCTGAGAAATGTGACCACTGACCCAGGTATACTGACAGCTCTGAGGGATTTAGAAGTTATGGCCAGAGGAATTCGAGCCCTGCACATCATACAGCTGCCATTTGCAGGTAAATTGGAGGAAAATACAAGGAAAATACTGTCCTGTGTGTAGCAATAAAATAAGAGGGAAAACAGCAACTAATATTGCCATCGCTAATTTGGCTGTTGGTGTAGCTCTGTCAATTGGAACATTTACATTGACAGGAACAGCCTGCCATGAATCTCACAGATAATAGCACCCCAGTTGTCTTTTCTTAACAGAATATATTATTGTGACCAATCACGTTTTACATAAGTTTTATTTTCCATATACAAGTCTGGTATTGTGTATAGTTATATGTCCCTAGTGTGCACCACGTTCCATGATGTGGTTGCATCCCTCTCAACCCACCGCCCGTGGTATGGTAATGTAACCCCATCACCGCACCACAATTGGCATATTATTGTAACATCATGGTACTACCATAGTTGTTACAGTACCGTAACCCATTGAAACATACCACAATTACAGTTATCACAGTAATGTTGCCTCTCAAAACGTCACAGTTGTCACAGTACTGTAACCCCTCAACATATCACAGTTGTCACAGTACTGTAACCCTTCAACATATCACAGTTGTCACAGTACTGAAACCCACCAACATATCACAGTTGTCATAGTACTGTAACTCCCTCAACATACTACGACAGTTGTCACAGTAGTGTAACTCCCTCAACATACTACCACAGTTGTCACAGTACGGCAATCATCTCAACGTACCACATTACGTTTGTCACAGTACGGTAACACACTGAACATACCACAGTTGTCACAGTATTGTAACCTTATCCCCACCAGTTGCCATACGTGACCTTGTCCACGATCCCCTGGGACTAGAGGATTACCTGGAGACGGAACTGGGTCTCAGCGAGACGGTGGCACAGACCTTCCTCAGCGCCACCATCAACTACACGACGGTCAGTGAATAGCCAGTGGAATATATTTACCTCCATATTATTCCTATATTTTAAAATTGAAATAAGCATGAAGTGAATCCCGTTAACTATACCTTGTAACTACGCGAAAACCCGATCCACCTTTATCCAATGACAGAAGAGTATGAACGTCACGTGTGTGTTTGGGGTGGCCGTCTATAGGTTTTTCAACATTCCAAAGGGTGTGAGCTCTGTTGTCTAGTTCTTGAATTCGGCTAAATCTTTCAACACCAGCTTCTGTAATGACACCAAATTATACCACCAACTTCCCGTCTGTTATGTTGAGCATTTTCCAAAACACTTGTCACTCTCAGTGGTGCCATTGTAGCGGCACGTATGAAAAATATTGGCACTGCATAGACTATAACATATTGCCTTGAGTTATGCCGTATGTCACCCTCACTCTAAAGGTGTCCTTTAGTGCATTCAATACAAACATGAACCGAGATGTAAGCATTTTCTCAAACTGTACACATTTCTCGAATGATGTTAAAGCCTGACGCCACTGTATATTCTAGAGTACTGTTAGATACAAATGTAGTTTGCTTTTATCGGGCGTCAGTGAATAATGCAAGTTCATTGTAACAAACCTACCCATTAATTAATCAATCAATCAATCAATCAATCAATCAATCAATCAGTTAGGCAATTAATCAAACAAATAATCTGTTAATTATTTATCATTAATCAAACAATTAATTAATAAAGACCTCATCATTTTCTCAGTTACTTTTGAAATAACAATTACAACCATCCTGTGATTTGTAGCTGATGTATTTGAGTGACCTGGACATATCGAGCCTGATCTGTGACCCTGGCCAGCTGAGCACCCTGCTGACTTTTGAACCTGATGATGATCTAGAAACCGTCCGATCCGCCCTGTGTAACATGAGCCTGGCTCAAGTGGAATTGGCACTGGAGGCCATCGTCAGAGAGCTCAATATCGGCACGTTTATATATGACGTAAGTGGTGAGGGAAAATAATTATGTTAAAATGTGGGCGCGTGGTGGGGTTCTGTCGCCTATATGATGACTATAGGTTGAAAGCGGACGTAAATGTAATTCTCTCACTTACAGACTATGGGACACAGAGCCTGATTTTATTTTTTGTCTAATAGCATCTGTGATTAGAAACTGACTTTACCTTCTCATTAATATGCGCATTCAAACATTCATTCAGCGAAGTTTCAGACGAAGCCTACTTACTCTTAGTACCCACGGGTACAATACAGTGTGTAACATCTGGTTACAATATATTGTGTAACATCTATTACATCTGGTTACAATATAATGTGTAACATCTGGTTACAATATAATGTGTAACATCTGGTTACAATATATTGTGTAACATCTAGTACATCTGGTTGCAATATAATGTGTAACATCTGGTTACAATATATTGTGTAACATCTGGTTACAATATAATGTGTAACATCTGGTTACAATATAATGTGTAACATCTGGTTACAATATATTGTGTAACATCTAGTACATCTGGTTACAATATAATGTGTAACATCTGGTTACAATATGTGTAACATCTGGTTACAATATACTGTGTAACATCTAGTTACAATATAATGTGTAACATCTGGTTACAATATAGTGTGTAACATCTGGTTACAATATATTGTGTAACATCTGGTTACAATATATTGTGTAACATCTGGTTACAATATATTGTGTAACATCTGGTTACAATATATTGTGTAACATC
>JAAUYG010057964.1_pt1 | contig 10125 bp, 4 predicted proteins | sample 7278091 | NCBI WGS metagenome assembly JAAUYG01 (sample SAMN14350201, study PRJNA611818) | marine sediment metagenome | isolation source: surface marine sediment (0.6m) | place: French Polynesia: Moorea | collected 2018-08
GGAAATTCACCTTCTACCCGACTGATAGGAAAACTATTCTACTTTTCTCTACACAGTGGCGTCTGGAAATAGGGACGCCAAAATGATGAAATGGATTAGGAAAACTGTCCCGATTTCGGAGGTGGTCTTGATTACTCGGGTTCAGTTCGATGTGCTCACTGGGAGTAGCGACTGAAGTAGCTATCCCTCATTCCCAGGATGTCCTGTTTTGTCAAATGGTCCTAAAGACTGATCTCACTATAATTTTTATATATACCCATTTACTTATACGCCGATTACGCTTTGCTGTCGTATTCCGTCCAAAGCTGTTATTGGCACGTCATGTCATCCAATCGCCGTCGTCGTATCTTCACGGAATGATAAACCGAAACATCACAGCTTGTTATGGATAATTCACACCTTGAACCTCCGATCCTGCGGTTTTGAAGTGTAGCAGAATTAATCCCACAGCTTTTATAAGTAATCTTCTCCCTTCTCTAACCACTAGCAGGTCTTCACCATTCAAGATTTGATTGAATCCGCTCAGGTAGAACCTATCAATGGGGAATAGGTTCCCGATTCCTTTCCCCCGCAGGCGCCGTTAATCGGCGGCCCTTGCATCCCAGCAGGGGTTTCCTTCCCTGTAGGACTGACCCCCCTGGGGGAGGGTCATCACCCACCCCGTGGGGTGGACGTTACTTCTCCCGCGGGGGGGCGGCCCCAGCGTAAGGCTACCCAAGGGACTCCTTTACCCCCCCCCCCCCACCCCCCTCTACACATCATACGCGTGAAGATCCACCATAAAGAAAACTGTAGCCGAAAATCCCGTTTGTTTATAGACTTTCATAACATCTGCATGTTGACTGGTTTGTAGAACGGCGCAAGCTGGCGGGATTATAATTGAGAGAGGGGTGACCTCCGCTTTGATGTTTCCGGAGCCCTGGTTGGGATTCGTCTGGAAATACTATATAGCAGGCAGACTATCGGGATACAGGCACGGGAGGGTAGTGTATGGGCAAAAATCGTCATCAAAAGGCTCTCCAATTACTCGGCAAGGCTGGCACTTTAGCACGGGAAATAATTGACTTTTGCGTAATAAACACTTCCACACGTGAAGTATGATTAGCACTACATATATAAGAATGTGTTTTTGACATTTTATCAACTTTTTAAAATTTTCACAAATTGGATATAAACTTTGTATAATACAAGTCATATACCAACTTGTCGGAATACTTTTATAAAGAAAATAAAATAGAAAACCTTAATTTGTTACGCCCTCCCTAATACCAACAACGACACCCTGCCCGACAGCACATCAAGCCGAATTTTAGGGTATCGTATGAGCAGTTAAAATGTCGCATGGGATTAAATGGCTCCACCCTATAAAATCCAAAGCCGCTAATGGGGTAACACGTGTCATAACTCGTTCTGCCTCTGCCACATAATTGGCCAGTGGATCAAAGCAGAAGAGGAACAGTCTTCGGTGCCGCCAGAATTGTGTATAATCCTTGAGATAGTTTTAACACGACACCAGTAACTTGTAGGAGCATGCATTCAAAGATTCTACGTCAGAAGCCTGCCTGGGCGTTTTGAGTAACTCATGTAGCTCTTATAATTCGCATTCGCAATCTAGAAGATTTCTCAGATACGAAGACAAAACTGTTGGGTTCCATCGGTTCCATCATGATACTTTAGAAAGTTATTTTGCACCGAAGCATGCCATAATGCTGGCATTGACTTTTATTTATGTGTATGCCATCATAAAGTCTGCTGAAAGGATCTAGAGGCTAAACTACCCACACCCACCCACTCCAAGACACACACTGTAACGACCCACCAGCTGTGTAAAATTTCCAATACCCGGGTTGCATTGTGCCTGTCGCCACTTCCCTGAAAGGTGGTGACGCCTACCGGACAAAATAGAAGTCGACCTGCCCAGGCACCACAGCGTGAGAGTGCAGCCAGTCAGTGATATGAAATTGTGACTTTGAAACTAACCGTGATTGCATTATTTGGAAGCAAATTTGATGTCCTTAAGATCTCTTTGTAGTATAAGACTCACCCCAAGCTGAAAACCTGGACATAACCACAGTGTGTAACGAATTTTGGCATACCCACTTTCAAACACCTGTATGAGGCTTGAGCTAAAGTAGGCGTCTGCGCAGGTTCTGCAACGAGGTGTGACAGAACACCGCTATGTAAATATACAAACATCCCCCAACAAGTGAGGTACAATTACACCTCTCTGCACCCCTGGGTGACCGACAGCCGATCTTGTGGCATCTGTGTACCGTCTGGTAGACGACCGCATCAGAGTGGCCACTACACATGTTGGCTTGCCCCGTAACGACTTCTAAGAGCCTGTATTTAGAACCTTTTTCAAACGAAGTGCACTTGTGGGACTCTGAGATTAATAGGCCCGGGGGACCTGGAAGCGTGGAGAGGAGCATCTTCACAGGAATCTGTTTACCGCCGTGAGACCTTTTAATCTGACTTTCATTTTCCGCCTCGCTCCCAGAAGAGCTCGGCGGCTGAGTGAAGTGGTGCCCTCTACGCGTTTTCAAATGATGGCGAAACGCTAGAATTTAATAAACCCGATTCGGTACTAACAAACTTGACATGGCTTTGATACAATACGAAATGAAACTTTACATGGCATAAGGTCTCCATGGCGATGATTCTGGCAAGCTTTGAAGTCGCTGGACAAGCCACCGATGGCCATTTCCCCAGAGATGACGCCAGCAGATTCCTGCCGCTTCCTAAAAGGACACCACTGATGAGCAAATAACTCGGACCAGCTTTCAGAAGGGCTTTGATTCTTTAGATCTGTTACCGGAGTACCTCGGTGAAGTCACTTCAAATTTAAGAGGTACAAGGTGTACTTCCCCGACTGGTGGTGCCTCCCTATTAAAAGCGGCTTCGCTTTGCAATACCAAGAGCAGGCAAAGCGTCCATTCTTTTAACAAGCATCTGCATAAAATATGCTGAGTCTATTGCTTATTACTAAATACCTCTCGACTAACAAGTGATTTTCAAATAGTAGAATTATACAGGCGTTTGAGTGCGTCCACTTGTCTTGTGCTTTTCCATTCAATCTGGGCACGCGCACTCTCTCGTGTTTCCCGCCAAATCTGTTCAGCGTCGTCCTTCCTATCGTCTGTCTTTTCTTCGTCTGCTGTGCGTTTTCTCAGCCGCGTTGCATTTTATGTTGCCGCGTGGTGTTTTAAAGTTCGCTTTGTCTTACCTCCTCGACATATGCCGCCTCACGTGCAGCTTAGCCGCCCAGCAATGATCTTATCTAGGATAATTTATTTCTGGTATCAGAGAAGAACAGATGTTGTACTCTGCCAAGGGGTGTGTCGTAAAAACTTGGAACAACTGGATTATGATTTTGCAACCGCTTAATATGATTTTTTGCAACCAAACACAACATCCGTCAAGACCCTGCTCTATCGATCCAAGCACGTGCACTGTAGTTGCGTCTTTAGCAACCAGAAACTTGTCAGAAAACATTGAAAACTTGTTGATGTTGCCCAACTACAATGTACTAGATTAAGGCAAGATGAAAATACACGAAGACCTCGAAGTCTTGTCGCCTACACTACATACAAATTACCGTATATAAACTGGAAAAGAAGGAACTCGTCAGTGAAGATAACCCACGCATGACGAGTAAGAAAAAAGGAGGAGGAGAAGGAGGCGGATGATGATGATCATGATGATATAGGAGGGGAAAGTGAAGGAGAAAGCGGAAGAGAACGACGACGATGACACGGCTAGGACGACACATTTGTTTGGAGATATATATAGAAACAGAAGTCTAACGTTGGAAGCTTGGGTTTTTACCTGAATATTTTCTCCGTTGCGACGGCCTGTATGTGGCTTCTAGCTTTATTCCCCCACCCTGGCACCCCCAAGGCGGACTCCTTCCAGGCAACGCCGGGGAGCCGGCTCTAAATCCCACTCATTCAACTTGTCATATAATTGCAGAATGGGATGTGATTTTGTAAAGGGTGCTGGAGTCGACTCCATTAGATCCCGGACGGAGCGCCAAATTGCCAAGGGGATGCTGTGTGGGGAGGGAAGCAGGGCGAGATAATCCCGGGCAGACAGATGTACCGGCGGAGATAGGCAGCGGCCAGAGGCGGGAAACTTGGCCTCTCTTGTCGTCTGCTACAACTGCCAGCCGGAAGTACAAAACAGAAAACTCACAAGTGGACACGAATTTTGTATTGCGACCGCGGACTGTCATGTTTCTATATATGGACATTAAACATTTCATGTAATAACAGCAGGCCGTTAGCATCATTTAAACAGCAAAAACAGCAAACAGATTGCGGTTTGATGTTCGTTTGTATATTAAATAGCCGATGCACTAATTTGAGTTTGAAGTCTTTTTTCACCTAAGCTTTTAGTCTATTTGGGTAAATGAAAACGATATTTGTTCAGAGCCCTCATTTATTGGAAAATTAATGATTTCGCAGCTATAGGCAACATGCCTTTCGTGATGTGTTTCCCGATAGCATTGTTCACAAACTCAGCAAATATTTGCACAGCTACGAGCCGCTGTATAATTATCTAGTCACGGATAGCCGCTACAGCTTGCAAAGGGGCGGTCACTTCACTGCCTGACAGACAGGAATAGTTCCTTGAAATCAAAATGACCACGCTTTGAATCCATAGGTGTCACTCCTGACTGGGCCCTGGGCCGAAACAGCAGATAGACCGATAGGAGTGGGGACCATAACAGAATTCTCCATCATTTACTGTATATCATTGTACTGGACTTCAGCAGTGTTCTAGTAGGTTTATTCATTAAGATTGGAAATATGATATCGCATAGCCAAACGCGTGACTCGCACTGTCTAAGGAGAGTGAAATATTTCAAGTCATATTACACTGTTCCGGGGGGGGGGGGGGGGTATACACATTACAACATAGTGAACATAGTCACCCGCGAAATTAAAGTTTCATTAAATCTTTTTTTTTTTTTTTTTTTTTTTTAAATCCGCCTTATTTTATTTAAACTTGGGTAAAAAATATTTGTTGTTTTGGGGGCCCCCCCCCCCCCCCCCCGGCTTGACCTTGTATAACTGTAAATAGCCAGGCTAGCGCTACTTATTAGACACATACCCAAATGCTAAAATAATTCCCATGTGGCTAAAAGAATTGATTTGCTTTCAGTTATGGTTGCTAAAACCTTAACTTTTGCATCATATATTGTGCGTAGTTTACATGAACCAATACTAATATTGGTATATGATAGCTGTCATTTAGATTATTTGGATGACTAACTAGAAATTAGCCAAATAGAAAATTGCATGTCGTTTAGAACCTTTTTGTTCAAATTTCGTGCTATTTCGACACAGTTTACAAACATATTTTGTAACAAACCCATTTGTGGCTAAAAAAACTCTAAAAGAAAAGATCTGGCCCAATAATAGGTCTAACTTATGGCCGTCCAATTGCAACAGAATTGCCAAATCATGTGTGTATATCATTTACAAAAACATACATTTTGTTAATCAGCATCGGTATATTCACATACTTTTGTTACCATTACAGGTTTAATACAGTAAAAATATTTCTTACACAATTTTAAACCACTGTGGACAAGCAGGCAACTGGCAAACACTATCAATGTTAGTACATGTACGTAGCATATATATAATACCCCATATACCCACTCCTGTAACCCAGTAAATCCCATTATTTTCCTCTCAGTTGTCATGGTCAGCCTGAAACTGTCCATCATAGGAGAGGACCCACTGTCCCCTCCACCCCCCCCACCCCCCCTCCTCCCCCAACCCCAATACCTCCCTAGGGATCCATCGCCAAGGAAATGAAAGGTGACTGAGAGAATCAATAGGCTACCGGATCTAGGCCATCACCATTTTCAGGAGAACACAGTTCTATTTCCCTCCCCATCAGAAAGAGTTCAGAGAGTAAATCACAAAGCCAAAGCAATTTGGCACAGTCCCAAATATTTGCTGATGGGGTGCTATCCTTGGACTTTCGCTATAACCCATGTGAGGTTAAAATTGACTAGCCGAAGCTTCAGTTTGTGGGTCCTTTCCCCAGTATGCATTGTCCAATGTGAGTGTTTGTGTAGGAAAACGTCATCGCGGTAAACCTGCCAGGGTGCTTCCTATTACATTCGGAGACAATTTAATGATAAATAAATTGCACACATATACCTCAATTCGATTTATGAAGTGTCTATTTAATTGGCAAATTTTGTTTATTTTTGTACTGTATATATGTTGTATAGCAACACTGCTTGAACACTTGAAGCAACATGGGCTAGCGTTCACAGAAATACTCAAATTATGAAGTTTGACTTACATGTAGGTAAAGTCTTGGCCAGTCATAATGCCCTGAGTGGTGAGACAGACTAAAGTAACTGTTATCCATTTTTTTCTAAGAATATGACAGTTGTGGTTTTGCACATCTGCGGTTTTGCACATCTGCTTTACATATTTATTGAGCAAGTTGAGCCTGAATGGATTGTATGAATAAGTTCAAACTTACAGTGATGTATTTGACCTCCAGCCTTGGATGATTAAGCCACTAGCTAATTCTAGCTTTAGACGAAAGTTTTAGCCAACTGGCCAAAAACACTGCATGGATAACGATTGCAGGAGGTCCAAGAGCCCTGTGGTTAACATGGTTAAGGCACTGTGGCCGGTTTCTTGAAAAACCTTAACTCCACTAGCCATCTTAAACACGAAAAACCCAATTGTTTCCAAGGTGACCAGTGGACTTGACGTTTATTTCTTGACTTATTTTTTTTTCCCATAAATGGGCCCCTGGACTCTAACTATCAATGGTTAAAGCCACACCACACGCTTGGTTTTCAGCACCAAACTGTACATGACAAATCCCTAGGCCAGATTCTTACCCCAACTAATGTATGCTCTGGTAAAGTCAGCGGTAACTGACAACCCGATGAGTGGCGATGACTGCCAGTAAAAACAATAGTACAATGTATATAATGTTAAGCCTGTCAACCAATTCAGTACATGTTTGTTATTTGTGCTGATGTAGCACCTTTGAAAAGTTCAGTTTAAGATTTACAAAGTGATAGCTGAGGTCTGTGTGGCCTGTTACCTGTGTTGCTGTAGGCAGTGCTGTAGGAAGCGTTCCCACAGCCAGGCCCAGTGTAAGGCCAGGGAGGACAGCAGGGAGGTGACACCTCGACCTGTCACCTTACACCGCCGCACAAACTGGACAAACCGGTCATACCACTGTAGAGAGGACAGGATCTGTAGGGGGACAACAAGTTCACTAATGTAAACCACACAAACACAGTGCAAGTACAGTGCTTAAAACAGATTTACACAGACGTTTATAGACATAAGTATCACTCTCAGTGACCATCAGAGTAAATTTACTGTTTATTTTTGTAATAAACAGTGCTATGTACTGTACACGGTAGAACAGAAAACTGTATAAATCCATATATGTACCTTTGACTACAATCTCTTTACCTCAGTGGACTGGTAGTGGCTCTGGCAGTAAACCAATAGAGTAATTGACTGTACTCTATAAATGTTACACTTACACAAATTAAAACTGGTGACTATAGCAATGAATAACTAGAAACTCTGTAGTAAATTGTTCATTGCTTCCCAGAAAGAGAGCCAAATACAAGGTAGCCTTACAACATTGCATAAGCCAGGAGCCACTGCTACATGTCTACACTGCTACCTACCCTGTGTAGGTCATCATCAGTGACAGCCTGGTATGTGCTGTACACGGCCAGCAGATGTTCCTCTATGTGCTGTATGAAGGGATACAGATACCCAATCACAGGGGCAGGTAAGGTATCGGCTTCTATCTCACCTAAAACACAAGCAGAGCACGTACTGGGATTTGTACCATCAATTGAAATTAGGAGAACATGCGAAAAATATGGTCCCCATCCCTGAAGCTATTTATGGTGGAAAATTCAGCAGCTGCCTTCAGCAGGTGTATTCAGCAGGTGTACATGGTGTAGAGGTCTCTTCAAGAAAGTGAACCTAGTCGGCAGAGTCTTGAGTGAAGAATCTGAATAGCCAGAAAATATGTCCCTTCAAAACAGATGGTCTACCATAACAGGTTAACTGACACTGGCAAAGGGTTTCTGCTAAACCTTATTATCTTCTATAGCACATGTAGTAGGGATATTATTCATTACACATGTTGCATGTAGTTAAAATATTCCAATGCAACAGTGACTGCAGACACCAGCTGGCAGTGAGAGAACCATTGGTTTGATATTGGGGTGTAGTCAAAATTATCAGCCAGTGAATTCTGTAGCACATTGAAAACCGTGGTAGTATTGTCAATATTTACTAATATAGGTAATAAAGAGTTTGTAGCTGCAGTAATGAAATGAGAGTGGTAATAGTATACTACTACTTCTACAACTACTACTAGTAGTAATAGTAGTAATAGTAGTACTAGTAGTAGTAGTAGTAGTAGTAGTAGTAGTAGTAGTAGTAGTAGTAGTAGTAGTAGTAGTAGTAATAGCAATAGTAGTAATAGTAGTAGTAGTAACACTATAGTTAATTTTTTTGTGCATGACCAATTAGTTCATTTTTTTGTGCATGACCAACATTTCTCATTTACAGAAGTGTTACCCCAGAGAGAAAGTTCTATAAGCCAACGGCAGGCTCGAGAACCGCTACAATGTTTCGCTAAGTCTACATCCGTCTCATGTTTATGTACATGGTGTAGGAACTAATTTTCTGCAAGTGCTTTTGAATCTAAAACCTAATCACAGTCGGAACAGGCAAGCAGGCAGTGTCTTTTAATTCTCAATGGAGAACAGGCTCAGTTTCAGGCAATCTACACATATATCACAGATAGCTGCCTGCAGCCTGTAGTTGATTCGACGTTGTCCAACAGGGCACGTAAAAACCCAATAAAGAACAGTGCTGCAATGTTTATACACAGACCGGCCCTGATTTATACTCATAATACTCCTCTTGCCTTTCAACTGAGGATCGTTTTTATGCTGCCGCCTAATCCCGACCCATATCCGAAAGCATAAAACCCAATGCTTGAATTGTCCACCGTTTCTTGAAAGATTACATTATTATTCCCTCATCTGTTTGTCCCAGTGTCGAGGAGACAGAGAAGGAAATGGAGCTGCTTTAATATCGGGCCTCTGGCCATATATAGCCGCTCATTGAGGATAATACTGAAGTGTAATCCCCGCCCCTCTGGACCAGTTTAGAAAGTGCTCAATATATGCATCCCGCAATGGCAATAAAACGATATTCCTAGTCGTTGGGGATTACAGACCGGCAGCCTCGTCTGTCATGGCAATAAATTGTCTGACAAAATGCCTTCAAAACGACTTCAGCTTATATTCATGGTATTGATATCCCTGGGGTGTTTATATTGATATGAAATCTTCGAATCGCTGTGAACATTTATTTTTTCTTCCTTTCTTTTGTAATCCTTTTATACATGTACTGTTTTCAGAGTGAATGTTTTAGAACATGCAATTTAATATGAAGTACATAATAATTACCCATATACATCTTTCTATAATCGTGATATTGGTTGTATTGAGCTCAATTACAATTCGTTACCAACATGATCATGGTAATGTCTCAAAATATTTTGTTCACTAGCGCTACTTATGGGAATGCAATGTACCGGTACAGCACAACTAATTTCTTTCTTCAGGGTAATCTAAATCGACTACCGTACATGAGACATGTGAGCGTGCCCATGATTTTCCCATTCTCCATGTAATGATACTCTGTGTACACATACATGTAAAATGTATATGTACTGTATACAACTAGACAGTCAGTTGCTGTACAACGCGATGGGGCATCCCCGTTGGCCAAAAAAATACCCATTATAGCACTCCGAAAATGCATTTTTGAACTATTTTTTTTTACTCCAAAAATGGCCACACTCAGTGGAAAACTACCGTATTCAAATAAAATTTAAACTTTTCTGAAGACACCTCGTAAGAAGCTTGTCCTAAAATACATGTACCAGGGCAATGCAAGTTAAATTCCTTCATTGTGTTTGGCCTCTGAGAATGCATTTTTGAGCTATTTTTACTCAAAAAACGCCCATAACTCGGTAGAAGATTACTGTAGCAGAAAAAAATTTAAACTTGTTCTGAAGGCTGCC
>JAAUYG010073797.1_pt1 | contig 10125 bp, 5 predicted proteins | sample 7278091 | NCBI WGS metagenome assembly JAAUYG01 (sample SAMN14350201, study PRJNA611818) | marine sediment metagenome | isolation source: surface marine sediment (0.6m) | place: French Polynesia: Moorea | collected 2018-08
AGAAGCAGCAGCAGCAGCAGTAGTAGCAGTAGAAGCACCAGCACCAGTATTTGTGGTGATAGTAGTAGTAGTAGTGGTAGTAGTAGTAGTAGTAGTAGTAGTAGTAGTAGTAGTAGTAGTAGTAGTAGTAGTAGTAGTAGCAACAGCAGCAGCAGAATAGTAGTAGTAGTAACCGCAGAAACCCTGAACATTTTCTTACATCTCCATATTGTAGCCGAAATATGAGAAAGGACATATTTCTGCCGGCGAGTAAAAAGACACCTGTCTGTAAGACTTCCTCTTTTTGCCTCAAACAAAATTTAAACGTGATAAGCAAGGAACTTTCAATTTAAAAGTACCCGTATTTAAATAATTATACGCATGTAATGGGCGCATTTAGTATTAAATACGGGGATCATTAAAAAATAAAATGTGTACCTAAAAAATCAAATACGCATATTTAAATATGAAGGCATTTTGATGTAGTTTAACGCCGTACTGCAGGCTTCTCTATAAACTGATGGTAGTAATGCTGTGTTGATTTGTCCGGTTTTCTAGGCTTTTACTTGTACCTTAATTTCCAACGTTTCTATAGTAGCTACGGAAGGTTTAATACATGTAAGTAGGAAGCATAAGTTGCTTATCTATAGAAGGAAGATGTGTGTTAATTGTTTTAAGTCCAACTTAATATTTTTCATCTGCCCCTTCTTGCCTTTTACATTTCCATCTATTACAGTTTTTGCATATCACATGGATAATAAATCATCTCAGGCTTCCCCCATGGACAGACGTATTCATCGCAAACAGTTACATAAAACGAGAATGTTGGCATGCCTCGTGTGTTTTATGCAGGTCCCCCGGGCACTGTTTCGGTAAATTCCCTTTCCGGGGGAAGATGTGTGGCCTCGCCCTCGACCATGTTAACGCCGTTATGTCGTCTCTGGCATTATGGGCATTGGGAGTTAAACAAGGCATAAACCCAACAAACTGCATAATTCATGTAGGTTGTAGAGTTGTGGAGTCTAGCTTCTTTCTTCGTGTCTTTCTGGAACAGTTTTGCTTATCAGCCAAACACCCCAGAGCACATCTTTGCATATGTGGACCCCAACCCATACATGCATACATGTAAGCTTACAAGGGGAGGAAAGTTGGGGGGAGGACATTTCTCCTGCGAAGATGTCGAGATTATTGGAGGTGACGCAGGGTTTATTGACAGGGTGTGTTAAATGCAGTAGAGGATACAGTTCAGTTCCGTTTTTATTCTACGATTTAAAATGAGGAAAGAAAAGATTCTGAAACCTTTTGAAGTTGGAAAAGTAGTTTTGAAAAGTAGGAAAGAAACCCTGCTTCTTAAATTCATTGTGGAACACTACCCACACACATTAGCAAAATATATCGCAAAGCCTTATAAATGCACTGAACTATTAGAAGTGTAAAAACGTTCTGGTGCCTTAAATGTTGAATGTTCTCAAGCTTTGTAGCGACCCGTACGCCCTGTTGGGCAGGGCATACACATTACTCTTATTTGTAAAATTATTGTGAAATTATTACTACAAGAAATAACTACGTAAATTTTAGTGGGAAAATAAAATTCGCACACTATAGTGTGTCTCAACGTGAGGGTCGCACTTATTTCTTTACTTAACAGTCCCAAAAGTCTAAATAATGTCCATAATATTATATTTTATACTTCTTTAAATACATAAATACAGAGACAGAGATCCATTCCCGGGACACTTCCAGAAGAAATGACAAAAAAGTACACTAGTTTTCATATCTTCAGCCACTGCACTTTCGAAATTCTCTCAACCGGACGTCAATGAGTTCGTGCCGTTCAATTTCGTAGTAATTTCCTGTGCTCAGCTAGTGTAACGATAGCGCATATTCCTAAGATGCTAAACGTGTATCTTTAAACCAACACCGTAAATTGCCCCCCCCCCCTCCCGAAAAAAAAGAAAAAGAAAAAAAAAAAAGATTTCACCTGTATCACCTCCATGCTGCCAGCCCACAGCAAATCTGTCACCAGAATAAGAAGAAGCGCCTTACAGACGTCACTGCCATTTGACGTTGACTGAAATTCATAACGATAAACATAAGCGTCAATCTGCCAGCCATGCCTCAGAATAGCACAATTGGATTTTTTCTGCACGCGAGTCGACTTGTTCACCCGATGGCAGCAGTAGTGAACGTCTTGGGAAACTGTTTGGTTATCGTGTGTGCAGCCCGGTCCCCCAAACTGCGGACCTCGCTACTCCTGCTGCTCGTGAACCTGGCTGTGGCTGATCTGTTGGTGGGGGTAACCTTCGTTGCCCTGGTGATGTACCGTGGCTATTTCCAGGCCACTGATCTGCTCTCTCACCGCCGGGCTTGTCTCAGTCTGCTGGCTCTGTCAGTCTTGGTTACTATGTCGTCTCTCTCCGGAATCTTCCTGGTCGCTCTGCAGCGCTGTGCCAAAATCACCACCCGCTGCTTCTTGAACCTCAACACTCGTAGAAATATCGCCATCGGAATCCCACTGGCCTGGACGTGGGCGATCCTTTCTGGAGTTTCCGTGATCCTGGGAAACAATCCAGAAGCGAGCGAATCCTGCACGCTCCAGAGGTACACATCCATGAGTGTGGCTCTGAACGCTGCCGGTCTGTCCATCATCGCTGCAATCACAGCAATGTACGCCAGAATACTCTGCTACGCGGTAAAAGCTCGGAGGGTGATCGCCAATGCACAGAATCTCAACGTACTGGATCTAGCTACGTACGACAGAGAACGTCGTATCCAGAACCTTGTGCTTGTGTTGCTATCTATTCTCCTGGTAACATGCCTGCCACAGGGTCTCCTCAGCACCATTCCGCAACTGCAGGGCAGCAGCGTGCACACCGAGCTGATGATGAACTGCAGTCTCACCCTCATTCAAGTCAACTCATTCGCTAATCCACTCATCTACGCCCTGAAGATACCACAGTTCCGTCAGGCTGTAAGGAAACTGTTCCGCGCCAATCAGGTGGGCGTGGCTGGGGGTAACCAGAATGCTGGATAGTAGAGCTTCATAGCACGTTATTGATATTGGAAATTTGCTATCGAACTTGTAACAGAGATGGATTCTTTCATCAAATGTTCATTGCGCGCGGACAAAAAAAATCTGTAGTAAAGCGGCAAAACACGTTATTATTTGACGTGGGATTATCCCGGAAGTGGTATTCGGCTGTGTCCCCACAAAAATCTGGATTCCGGGTTCCCAGGGCCGCGGGGTTTCACTGGGACACAATCATAAATACGGTGTATTTTGGATTATCAGAAACGCATGGGGTATTTTTAAATTATTTCTGTTTTGGAAGACAAATATCCAGTATGATACATGTAAATTTGTTGTTCTTATCGGAAACCAGAATAACAGATTCTTGCATATACAATGTAATGAATGGGTATGTATTGGTCTCAACGGTTCCCTTTCAGCAGTGGAATTGTAACCGTAAGACAAATGTAAAGGTTGGAATGCTTAACTGTCCACGTTAAAGCAAAGCCTGACCCAAGCTGTAACTAATCCTGTACAAACAGTAACACTCGACGTTCTATAAAGGTTTCCAGGTACAGTACGAAACCATCCTTGTATTTTTAGTGGTTTACAATCACAGGATGATATCTGACTGCCTGCACAGTGAGATGTGGGAGTACTTTGGAGTTTACTCGACTTAGCTTGTTTTACCATACATTTGATTTGGTGTGCGTCTGACAAGCAGTGACGATCATAATAAGATTTCTGGCGCACAACCACCGTGTTGGATGGGCATTCGGGGATTATCTGCTGAGGCTAATCCTTATCGAGGACGCACGGCAAGGCGGCAACCGTACATAATGGCAGGGAAAATTTCTAGTATTTCCACTCCCAATAAAAGACTAATAAAATGTCGCCTCTCTTGCTTACAATGCAAGCGAGGCGAGTCTGGCAACACATTGTTATTGTTGGGGTTTTAGTACGAAACGCTTTTCGTCCGATGTCCTCGGGGACAATAAGCATCAGAACATGTAGTGACATGCCTTCATCATTATTTGTTTTTCTGTCATAGCCTAGATTCGCAGCCTATTTGTCTACCCTTGGCATGCCTCCCGGGTGGGGATCGACAGATTGATCACTATGGGAAAAGAAAAAGATTTGCCTGGGAGCGTAGCAGTCTCGGTGGTGTATTCAATTTTAGCTAGGTGAGGCACAGTGGGACTATCAGCTGTTATCCCTCTGCGTCTGTGCCAGAAGATAAGGCAAGCTGACACACTTCCATTATACATGGTTTCCGGGGTGTCGCTATAGGTGGCATCTGTAAGTTTTAACTCCTTTCTCACTCCCCAAATTGTAGAATCAAGCCTCGTGTAAAATTTATTATTGTGCAGCAACAGAAATGAAAGCAGTATTCACTTTTCTCAAACGTAGTACGCTGCGCTGATTTTCTTTCAGGGTCTCCTGACACAAACAATAATGGAATGAAGAACGATAATACACTTTTCTAAAATGACACCTGTGGCTGTACCAAGCCGGACATTCTGAGACAAGGTACGATGGCTCGCATTATTCGACGAAGTGACGAAAAGAAATTGTCAAACGAAATTTCTCATTTCTAATACAGTACTGTTTTCTACACTTTTATAAATCAAGCCAATTCTGCTATAAAGTTTGTTAATGTTACAATTATACAAGTATTATTTTACCCTGAAGAATTTTAAAACCTGAAACCTGGTAGGGTACTGATTGCAGTCATATATCATGGCCTTCTAGAACGACGTATCACTTATTTTCAAACGCCAGCAGGCAAGACGTATTTGAACAAACTTTGAAATGTTCAACATGACAAAATCCAGTGAGACATGCTCACTTACTTAATATACTAAAATCTGACATTATATCTCAAATGGGTTATATTTTTTAGCTCTGCTTGACTCTGTCCGCAGAGCTACTGTCGGGGATCGGACGTTCGTCCGCCCGTCTGTCGTCCGTAAACTCAGGTTTCTCAGAAACCGCTGCATGGACCCAAACCAAACTTTGCGGGAGGTTACCTATCCACCATATCTCCAGACCATTTTGCTTCTTTCCCCAATATTTTCATTTTGCACATTTTTACGATTTTTTGTCTTTTTCATTAACATGGGACCCTATGGGAGTGAAAATTTCAAAAAGCTGCTTCTCCCACAGTCACAGTTAATTTCCCACAGTTAATTTGTTAATTTGCGAAATTTCCTATGTTAAGATATTCAGAGGGCTACTCTTCACAGGTTTTCATCCAATTTCAGCCAAACCTTTTTATGGAAAGTATAGTCATCAGGGCAGTATTGAAACATAAATGCATTTCTTAACATTAATTTTAGAAGCAGTTTGTAGCAGCATCGTGAAAAGCATCACCGCAAATCCCATTTGTGTGGTTATTTCTTGTATATGAAGTGTGAAATATGTTTTCGTTTTCTTACTTTATTCTTTGTTTATTTTATTGTGTTAATTCAAAGATTCCCACTTTACTTATATACTGATATTCACGGCTTTTGAAAACACGTGTTCTTATAATATTGTATATAAGTTTCGTTGACAGTCAGCTTCGCTCGTCATAAAGGTTCAACAAGATTGTTGTTGGTATATTAATATTTTGTAATATGAAATCTACTACTGTAACGATAACAATAACTACTACCACCACCACCGCCGCCACCACTACTACTACTACTACTACTACTACTACTACTACTACTACTACTACTACTACTACTACTACTACTACTACTACTACTACTACTACTACCTACTGCTGCTGCTGCTGTTACTACTACAACTACTACTGCTACTAAACTATTTGTTCGGCTATTACTTTGCTACGCCATAAGTATTTCAGCGGTAATATAGAAACTGCTTTATGGGAGGTGGCTGTGGCATTACACGTAAATGTATTTCCATTTGCAACAAGCGAACTACTGTTTTACCGCCCTTTTTATATTTACTAGAGATAACTAGGGTTTTGATGTTTCTAAAGGATCCGACCATGGTTTGTATGTATAGTGCAATATCTGCAAATGTTGTCCATCTGAGGTCCATTATCCATGGCGCATCCAATATATCCAGGGAAGGAACTCCAAAACACGGATCGATGACATGGCCTGTTCACACCGCGGTCACTCACAACGGGCCGTTCCCACATATCGGCCCGTCACTCTGTTTTTGCTCAGCCCGTCCGTAACAGACATTAATGCGGATTGATTTGGCATTAACAAGTGTCACCGAAAAGGCTAATAGCCTCGGCCCGTGGAAGCACATTGCTACAAGGACAGGGAAACCTTGTGTCGCCAGAGCCCCGTGTAAAACGTCTGCTGACAGTCGACGTGGGCAGAGTAACACAAGTGACTCAGAAAAGAAGGGATCTGTTCTGGTACATCATGCATTAACAGACGACTTTTACACGTTGTATTAGCATTTGGGACCTTCACATTTCATTACATGTACTTTTTTGATACGTCCACGTTCGGTATAAATACTGTAGTATAGTATATGTCTGTGGTCATTGTATGGTATACTATATCCTGAGTTATTTATAAATCAGACGACCATTTGTTTCTAACGCAATAAAATAAAGGAACAATTCATGGCATCTATAATTACACAACATACATTTAAACCGCATTATTATACAACATGGCTCTTCTACCTTTAGGCTTAATACTTTCTTCTTGAATGGGATGTGTCTCTCTGAATGTAATACTATCTCGAGATGTTCCGGCGAAACTTTTGACAAGCAATTACAATATGTAGGTTTGCTCCTCGGAGTACAATACAGTGAAAAAAAGAAAAGATCCCCCCCATACACACACACACACACAAATAAATATACCGGTATATTGCAATTCAAAGTGGATATATTCGCATAGGCTGCCCTATTTATTATAGATCATTGTTATTTACTATACCAGTATTACGGTCTATATCATTTCTATTTCTCAAGTATGTTGAATTTTCAATATTCAATTGAGAGTAGTTTATTTAAAAACAAATTTCCAAACCATTTTATTTTTTGGGTGGGTAGCATTTTACAGGATATGTCCCTGAGCAATGAATATATGTTAGAGAGAACATGTAGTGTATGCCTGATATATCGTAGCCATGTTACAATTACCTTGCTATTTTCCTAGGAAACTTCGTCAAGCATCTGGAGCAACGAACCTCCCACAGACCCCAGCTAATGGTTCCTGCGTCTATGCCGTCTGGCTGCCTACTCTTGACGCCTGCCTGTGGCCTGGCAGCTGATGTAGCTGAAACCCGGGGCTAACGTGTGGGGATAGCCAGCGACCAGATGGAACGGGAAGCGACTTCCGGCAGCTGACTCCCTGGGGACTCTGCCATATACAGACACACACAGAGCTGGCGGCTAGTGACTAAGCCACAATTCCAACCTCGCCGTCAGGCCTGAATCAGAACCTACCATATGTGGTGTATTCAGCGACTAGTGATGTGGCGCTGCAGCTGGAGCAGGTATCCCTCTGGGAATTCGAGATGTCTCCTTCCGCTCCGAAGCTCCTTGGCACGACACCGTGCCCACTCTCTTCCCGGGGGAGGAATATAATAGCACGTACGATAATTCTTTGTAGCCGCCGTCACATCTTCATCAATATTTGATTGGGTATAAGGTAACCGTGTAAATGTCACACACAGGGACCTCAAGCGTTCCTGTCAGCTAAGCCGCCTGCCCCTGGCACTGCAAATCTACGTGGACATCCATGTCATTTCCTGGCGCTAGTGATAAATTCTTCTGCCTTCTCCAAATTGAAATATCAAGGTACACGAACCGTGGCGAATTGGATCTCAGTCTGCAGGCTACCGGGTGCAGTTGTCTCTTCCCTCCATTAGTTTTTGTTTAGGTCACTGAGATGGTTATTTTGATTTAAAAATTCTTAAATTCTCCCATTTTGTCTTTCCCGTTCCTTTACAATGCATGCCCTTCTGCATAGAAGAGAATGATAGCAGGCTATTATTGCTTAGCATTCCATACTGATTCCACCCTACTAGGACCACTGCACTCGTTTCCCCCCTTTACAGTACAGCGTCACTCAGCGAGCCTGCAAGGCCGGGCGGACGCCATTATTCCAACATGGCGGTCCATAAGCTGCAGACGCACAGACAGAATGGCTTGTCCTGCACTGCTGCCACCCCAGGCCGCGGGGAGGAGGAAGGTGTGCATTAGAGCCAAAAGATCGATATGTTGCTCCACCCCCGATGTTCCCACGCGGTCTGGCACTGAATTAATCATCAGAGTGGTCGCAGACTGTAGTGGACAGACGGAGCTCTCTGTGCGCCAGTGGGGCCATAAGTTTTCTTTTGTGTTCAGCGGAAGCAGCTACCATTCTTTAGGTCCAAAAAATACAAACTGACAGTATTGCATATAATTCTCGAGTGACATCCCCGATGTCTATAAAATGCCAGCCAACACTGATTATTGCGATTGTTGCCAAAACCAATATAAAATTTCTAGTAAAACTGTAGCATCCACTTTTTTTAAAGGAAACTTATTGGCCTATAATATTTTTTTTTTAAAGTTGGGTGATATCAGTAGTAAAAAATATTAACTAGAAATATTAACTGGTGCTGGAAAAGAAAGAGGCAATACAGAAAGTATTTTGCAATCTCGGAATCTAGCCAACTGGAGACAACTCAAGCAAAGGATCATAGCCATAGGGTTATAGAGCGAAATACCCGACCTTCCACATTTTTTTCTGCTGCACCTTACATATATTTGTTTCACATGCATACCTACTATTAAACTATATCTAATCTTGGGTCTTCCTTGTACGAGAGTCAGGCACCTACAGATTTTTGTCGTGTGTCTTATCATTGGATAAAAATACCCCCTCTGCCAGCCTTACTCCATGGCATTTTTTTTTTATCTCTTCCCTGAGGCAACGGCATATTGAAAGTTCCGACCACAACAATTTCATAAGAAAACCCCTGGGGCAGGCTTTATTTATTATTTTTTTAATGATTATTATTACTAAACTTTATTTACCTTGGTATGAAGACTTCAATACGAGAATAAAAAACATGGCTCACCTTGTAGCTGCTCTTTTAAGATTGCTCAAGGTCAAATCTAAATCTACCGTCAGGTCAGCTATATATATATTGGAAAGAGAGGGCCCCCATCATACCATATTTTTATATACTGTTGAGATATTTCAAGAGTAAAAGCAATGCAAACTGAAATGTGAGTGACCTTGAACTTAACATCTGAAGATCACCAAGGGTAAATCTAAGTTAAATATTATTTAACGTCGGATAAATAGTACAATATAAGCATTGACCAAAAGGTTATTTATCGGCAAGAGTTAAGGCAAAAGGAAAACATAGAGATGAAACACTATCGATACTTTCTCCAAACAAAGCTTTTAAAATAAATTTGAAAATACATTCCGTCAGTTTAAGACATGTTACCCAGCCTTTAAAATTCGCCTATCACATGTGAAACAGGCAAATTTTGGCTCCCACTCTCTTAACTTTGTTTTGTTTTTATGTCCATTTCTGTGTCAAATCTGATGGTGCTTCCGATTTGAGCACAATAACAACATATGCCTAACTCTATTCTTTTCGGATATATTAAGACTTGAAACATGAGTTTTAACTTGAAATTTCAATATCAAATCTGATGGTTCGGTTGGACTTCTATAAGAAACTCTAAGGACTTACTATAAGTTTTCCTTGGTAACATATGGCGTAACTCTACTCCTTTCTGCGATAAAAGACCTTGTGACCTTGAACTTGACCTTTCAATATGCCAGGTTGTGTATGATGGTACGGCTGTACTACCCATGTGTGACCTCCTACGTGTTTGCTACAGCACCCTATGGTCTAACTCTACTGTGTAAGGTATAAGGGCTTGAAAATTAACCTTTCAATGTCAAATCGGATGGTGCGGCTGGACTGTCCGTATGTGTTCGGTAATATGTACTCTAAATTATACATCTAATATAAAAACAAGAAGTCCACGGACCTTGGCGCTCTGCTTCAGAGCACCAGTTAGAATGACATTGGGAATTTTCTGCAGACATGTATAAAAAAGTTACTGCCACAGACTAAATCAACTGAAATCTAACCATATATGCTTTCCTATTAATGTTTAATAGTAATATATGGCGTAA
>JAAUYG010042638.1_pt1 | contig 10123 bp, 12 predicted proteins | sample 7278091 | NCBI WGS metagenome assembly JAAUYG01 (sample SAMN14350201, study PRJNA611818) | marine sediment metagenome | isolation source: surface marine sediment (0.6m) | place: French Polynesia: Moorea | collected 2018-08
CACCTGAAAGTAGACTCAAATGTATCTATCAAGTAGAAAAATTTATTGCAACAAAAAATAATGAAATCAGTAAGTTTCAAGCAAGGTGGTCTCCACTTAAATTGTTACACACAAGATTTATTGTTATACACAAGATTTGTATGAATGGTTGTGTGAATTTGTTTGTTGTATGCATGGTCTGAATAAAGAAAAAAAAAGTATGATGACTATCTTGTGTTTGAAGTTATCTTTACTTTAAACTTATTATTTAAATAATACACTGGAGCACTCATTAATATAGTGAGTAAAATCAGTGATCAAATTTTTTCATAATGGTTAGTGAAATGAAGAACAGTGAATAGTGTTTTGGAAATAGTGAGGGAAATCGCCCATTGATCAGTGTATAGTACAAATGATCCCCAGTAGGTATTAGTAAGCTGCATAAATTGGAATTACTCAAATGAATAAGCCCTATATACATGATATATAGAGATTGTGTACGCATCTCAAATACAGTAAAGTTGGAAGTGTATAATTTATTAGAATGCGTGTGTTAATGTTACTTGTGAAATCTCTTATCTAGATTCAATACATGTATGACTTCACCAATCGCCTTGGCTACCGTTGTCTTTTCACGTGTATTTTCTGCTGCAGGGATCAGCATCCAGCTATGACCGTCTGAAGGTTGTCCTGCAGACTGCGCTGAGGGAGGGTACAGACAAACATACATCACGCACCTTAATCTTTGCTGCTATGGCAGCTCTCAATCTGGTGAGTGTCTTGTTACACAAAAGTTGATATTTACCTGTCTGTAATACTAAATCATGCAACATTGAGCAGAAAGGTTTCACGCAATGACCTTTATGTAGCAATTTAATTTTGCGAATTTATAATTTTCATATATCATTCCATCACACTTTGTGACCTATGCTTGAAGAGCATTAGAAAATCACTTCTTCAAACTCCTTCTTCCATCCAGAATGAAATGATAACACGTATAATATATAGTCAGCATAATAGTCCATAATAAGTGTGAATTTCTCTCAAGTGTTGGACCCCTGTATCAGTTGTGGAGAATTTTAACTGGAGTAATCTGTGATGATTAAGCCAGAAAGGTGTCCATTGCATATGTCCTGATGCTCAGCAGTGGCCTGCCACCCCACATTGCAGGCTAACAACTCTTGTTATCCATTCATACATGCCAACATATTACCTTGTATTACAGTTCAGATTGGCTCATATGATGTTCAGGAATGTTGTGATTTTTCATATGCATAATATATGAATTACAATTGCTGGAGTTCATAAGGACGCACCCAGCAAATATTGATATGGATGCAAGTGCTGAAAATTGGTATAGGGACAGGATATGTACATGATGTAGGAGATTCTACCTATTTGTCTGTGTTTTTATCTAATTTTTTTTTTGCAGGGTAAATATGATGAGGCAGTCGAACTAATCTGTGCCACCTCTAAAGATTTTCTTAACGAGAACAGAGCCATCAAAAACATTAGGGTGAGTATGTACTATGTAGGGGCTTGGCCATAATACTGTATTACCGTCTCACCAGTGTGGAAGAAAAATCTTCTGTCCCATATATATTATCCATTAACTTAAAGCTGGAAGAATTGTTGCTTAGGATGCTGAGTGCATGTACTTGTATTTAATAGTAGTAGTAGTAGTAGTTTTATTTATGATAGTGACTTGCGTTTATACATTGTTCACATATATCTACAAACAAATGTACCGGGTACATAGTAAATACGCCCAACCCATTTGGGCTTATAAGTCACTTATAATTAAAATTCATGAACAAGTGAAATGGCTACATGTATTTAAAGTGTCCCTGATTTGTATCCTATATAGAATGTATCAACTGGGAATGGGGCCCTCGGGGGGAAATTCTTCAGAAAATCTTTACACTAAAAGATGTACCTATGCGCAGTCATATACACGTTGTACGATGCTAAGTGTGATAATATCTTTATTCGCACTCAAAGTACAAACTTTCACACGCAACATTTTAAGTTACATCATGTCATGTTTTTCATGAACTAAGGCCTTTTCTTGGCATTAGCCCGTGACTGGTTTCAAACCCGTGCGGCAGGGACACAAATGTTACTCTGCCTGGCTCTCTAACCATTCGGCCACCAAGCAGGGACATATTTTGGCATAAAGTCGGAAATGTTATTCATCATTGTTGGTCCACATACGACACACATAAATATGCAACCCTGGCATTGAAAGACCCAAGGACATCAATGTAAACAATAAGTGATACATATGGTGTTATATTCATGGTACAAAAAATTGATCTTATTGGCCGTTCCCTATTACCTTGTGGCCACAAACCACAGGGTATGATACATGTAGCTTTGCTAGCTTATGCATGTAGCAACACTTTTACTATTCCAGATTCGAGCCTATGCGTTAGTTGGTCGGTGTGAGGATGCGTTTGAACTCCTCAGAAAATTAGCAGCCTATGATGTACCAGAACATCAGTCTATACACCCAGAGATCTTTCTGGAAACAGTGAGTTTTTGTTCGTTAAAATATGCTTTAAACACCATCACAAAGCTTTAATATGGGAGTTAAACTTCCATGCCTTGATGGCATGTAAACTAACATTTAGGCCATGATGTGCATTGGTAAACATCAGCATGGGCATCTTGGAGTGATGTTGCAACTTCTTCAGCAGTGTATCCATTATGTATATCTAACATGTACAAAAAGCCTCAGAATGATAATATTCTCGATATGCATGGTAAACATTCCTGTTATGAGATTGTTTATAGCCACAATCAATCAATCAATCATTAGATATGTATTGCGTTATTCCACAACTGTGCTTATGGCACATGACATGGTTAACTACTGTGAATATGAGGTGTCTTCAATAAGGATTTGAAAATGTTAGCCAAAGGTGCGGCCCCGAGCCACACTTTACATGCACCCAAGGTCATTGGTTAACCGTTCCAAATAGAAATCTTCTCAGGGCTGACGATTACTGAGTTACATCGTTGTGTACGTTGTGCTATTCTGATTATCATATTCTCTGATTCCTCTTTCCAGATGGATGTTTTGAAGGAGGCAGTGGTGAAGACAGGTGACGAAGTGTTAAGACAGGACTACGATAAGCTCAGCGAGCGGCTGGTGCGGCAGGACCTGGTGGTAGCTGGCGACCTGCAGGAATACATCCTGCGACCAATACTTCACAAGAAGTCCCTACAGGATGGATACAGATCAAGACGACGCAATTTACAGCCACGCAGGCCTCCCGTTCACAATACTGAACAAGTTCCTGGCTTTGTGAATAGATGAAACAAAGTTAATGTACTGGAACCATGGATAACCTACAGCAGGATATGGCAGCCAGCAAGAAGTAGACCAGGGTTGGACATTAAGGATTGTCCGACTGCCCTGGACAACTGAAACTACCTGTCGGACAACTGAAATTCCCACCCCACTTGTCCTACATTACAAGTAAATTTGAACCCTCTTTTACTCTAAAAGCAGTTGTAGGAACAGAAAATCTTGTCAATGAGTACCAGACAAAAAATGTGGGCAGATGAATTTTCACTTCGGACAAGTGAAAATTACACTCACTTGTCCGACAGGACAAACCTCAAAATAAGTTAATGTCCAACCCTGTAGACTCGGAAAAGCTGGAACAGCAGAGTCTGTGAAAGAGAACATGCAGGGAGAATGCATTACACAGGACCCAGAGAGACAGCTGCAGGATGTTGGGAAAATGTTGATGATCCACTTCACACAAAGTACCGATTTTGTAACTGTACCCTTTTCATATTGACCAGTAATCACTATGACAACCATGGTCTCCCCCATCCTAAAGATCAATTATGGGCTTAAGATTGATCACGAAACTAGCCCCAGCTCAATAACTTGTTCAAACCAAATTGTCACATCTAGCTGTGATTTACAACGGTATTGACTTGGGTCTCATTTCTTAAAAAACAAGTCCCCAAACTGATTTTATGCATGGACAAGACAATGGTTGTGATGGTGACTTTTCGTAGCCATCCCATACTCATATACTAGTAGGTTTTAAAGTTAACGAGTCCATGTGGTACACTGGTGTTGCTGGGCAATACTGTGTTGTAGATTGGGTGGAATACTTCAAGAAAACACTTACACAGACAAGACTTACACAGATGTACATATAATGTACAAATCTGTGTTCCTGTCAAACGCATGACATTGTGTTCCATTATAGGCGAAATGCTGTAGCTGGTCATGTTGAAAATCATTGTTTTTATACTAAAGGTGACATGAAAAATAAACCCCATGATGAATGCAGCTCTCGTGTAGCATATGCCTATCTAACCATTAAACAAAGTGTCTTAATAGCCTTCCTACGAATAAGTTTCCGCAGAATACCTGTGGTTTAATCCACTAAACTAAATGCCGTTTTCTTGTTATTGTAGATGTTGAGCTACATATACCATTTTGTATACATGTTGGGATTCTAAAGAAATTATTAGAGATACCACGTGTGCCCAGGGAATAACAACTTGTGTGGCAGTACCAGTGGGAATTCTAAAGAAATTATTAGAGATATCACGTGTGCCTCAGGGAATAACAGCTTGTGTGGCAGTGTGGATAAGCAAACCACTTATGGAACTTTGAACATGTTAAAGACTTACAATTATCATCAGCAGATATACTGCTAGTTTGGGCCCAGTGGGGTTTTGTTGTCAACATTCAATTGGCACCATGCCTAATATTTGTTGGTACAAGGCATGCATATTCAGAGTTCAGGTACAACTTGAATATATGGACCTTGTACTGCATCATTATTTGGGGATAATAGAGCCATGAATACTTGTGTAGTCACTCCAATACAGTTTGCCACACACATGGTACACAAAGATAGTGGCGATCAGCTATTTGAAATATTTAATATGTAAAACGATACTTTAGCAGAGCACAACAGATAATTAGTCATTTATTTGTTATGAAGCACATTTATTGATTCGTGTTGCATACATCCAAATACAACAGAGCAGTCATTCCTATCTCACTGGTAGGCCTCGGTGGTTGGGGGTGGCAGAAATCTGGGTATCCAAACTGTCTATTGCTTGTATGTTATAGCCCTCATCTCCCCCAGAAGTCAGGGAGCTATGAGGATAAGCCAGTTCTCTAGGGTTAGCAACATCTCCCAGCATTTGAGATCCCTCACATAACAAAAGTTTTGAAGTATTATCCAGCGCATGCTTTGATTTCTTCTTGGGTGCCGATACTTTACGGATGTTGTTTTGGCGTGCATTGTTTCTTGTCGAAGCAGTCGTGGTTTCTTCATCACTGGGACTGGAGGAATCCCAGCTGCTGCTTCTGACAGGAGTGCTCACTGACTTTCCACCACTGCTGCTTCCCTCTACCTGTCTGGACCTCCTAGACTGCGTGTCTGATATCATAGTCTCAGTACCTGTACTGGATAAACCATCCAATAAACCAGTTAGGGAATATCCCACGGAAGATCCCTCCTGACCAGTATGTCCGTGTGCTTCCTGAACCTTGCCATTCTTACCTCGGCCTTTATTTGGTCGTCTCTTCTGCAGTTTGACAATCTCCTGACTGAGCATCCTCAGCTCTGCCATATCATCATCAGCGTGGGACTGAGATTCTTTGCTTTGTGGGCCTTTAGGGGATATAAAGTCTAGGCTGTCATGGTCAGTCGAATTTGCTGCTGGGGTACCAGCAGTAGGTTCCAACTCTGGAATTGTCTGGTGTAATGTATTGTATGGTTTGCTCCTCAGACTCTGTTCAGTGGAATTTAGACCACTCCGTGACAAAGCTGGATTTTTGCCTCCATGGAGTAACTTCTCGATCTCTTCATCCCTGTCTCGTAGCTTTCTTTCCAAGTCCATAATCTGTAGATCCTGCTCAGACACCTTGGATGACAGATCCAGTATGACCTGATTACGGGTTTCAGATCCAGATATGTCGGGCTGTGGCAGTTGCTCCCTATCTGGATGGGCACTTGGCGTGATCTGTCTCACTTGTTCTGGAAGCAGTAGAGCAAAATATTTCATCAGAGTGGAAAGTCCTGTTATGAAAGTCTTGAAATACTACATGTCAAGAGTAAAAAAAGCTACATCAGACATTTCAATCAATTTAAAGCTGTCTTTTATAATTTCAGATGGAAAGCGTTTTACGGTATTGATATTTATACCTAAAACTAACACACAGTTACCTAGCATTCATACTTGACAAATAACTTTCAGACCTACAGATTTGAATGTGACACCATCACAATCACACGTTATATTATTATACATTAAGCATGAAAGCGCTTATTGTGCAAGTAAATATAGCACCTTAAGATGATGTTAGCATCGTAGTATATCGGAGCATGTATCATATACCAAGTGCAAGAATCCAGTGCATATGTAATACAACTGGTTAACATTAGGGACCTTTGAACCTACCAGCAAGATTTAACTTCTCTTCTGTCAGATGTTTGATTTCCTCTCTTAACTCTGCCACATCCAAGGACATCCCTTGCTTGGTTTCTGCTAACAATCGTTTGCTTGCCCTCAGTTTTCTTCTGTACTTCAGTGTCTGTAATTTAAAAAAAAAACAAAACAAGATATTAACATTTCATGTTTTTGTGGAACTACCTTTAGGTAAAACGAATGCAACCTTATGAACCGAGCAATTTTTACTGTAAGATTACTCTTAGTGTCCATGCTTGCTATGATATACATTATTCTACAGCACAGGCAGTCAAAATAGAACCCCAATATTTCCTTGCTAGTCATGCTACTAATGTGTTGGTCGATAAATAAAATAAATTTTATTATTATATGTCATGTATATATATATATATATATATGTTTATCTCAGTGCCCATTTTTGCTCTTTGGCCCAGCTTAGCCCACCATCACAAATGTACAAAGAAGGCCTTAAGCTATGGTCACACCAAAACACGGATGTACAACGACCGCCCCGGATCAAATCTTTGTCGATCCGGGGTGGTCCGGGGCCGTCCTGGGTGTTTTTGAGCTCAGACAGTCGAAATTTTTTGACCTCCGACAGTCGAAATTTGTCGACTCCTCCTCCTCCCGGCAGCGCTACGAATTGCTCCGGCACCATTGCGGAATAATTACGGATGGGGCCGGCGCCCCCACGAAATAACTACGGTATTGCTACGGATAGTAACGGACTGCCACGGATCCACTACAGATCCACTACGGACCGTCCTAGCAGCGCTATGTACCACCCCGATCGCGTTAAGGACCGTGTCCATGATCTGTGAGCCCTCCTAGATAACCACGAATTGTCCAGGATAATGCAATTGCCGCTATGGATGATGCCGGTATTGCTGCGGTGCCGTCACGGATGATGTCGGCACCGTCCCAAACCCACTACAGATCGTCCCGGATCTTGGCCTCGTCCCGGATCATCATGGACAGTCCCAGATTTTTTAAACAGTTTAAAATTTCAAAAACGACCTCCCGAACTTTCCCGGACCGTCCCGGACCTTCCAGGACCACCCCGGACCACCCAGAGCCATCACGGCAGCGCTACGGACGCGTGACGGATCTAGCCACAGATCGGATCCGGTACAGTCCGTGGCGGTCCGGGAGCTCGGTGTGACCGTAGCTTTAGGCACTCATTTCATTTCTGGTCGACCTCCCATAATTCCCAATCAACTGTACTAATTCGTACTGTGATAGTATGGTACTGTACAACATTATAAAGTTGCATTCCTTCAGTTAATTTACAATGGTGACACATATTTCTATCACAACCCCAAACCTTTAAATATATTATCTTATTCAAATGTGCATTTTCTGCTAGTGTTTTTTTTTTATCTCACCAGCTTGTTCATCTTCTCTGACGACACCTGGAGTTCATTCTGAAGTTGTTCTATTTGCTGATCCTTTGCCTTTAAGGTCTCACCACAGTGTTCAAAATCTAGACCTTGACCGTTCACTGTATGTGTAATGTGCTCTTGAAGAGTACTGAGGCGATCCTCGAGGTCCAGGTTGTTGATTTCGAGTTCTCCCATCTGAATAACATGAAATATAGAACAAATTGTATTCATCAAATGTCTTAAGAAATGTATTAATGCATCAACATATTTTCATTAGAATTTAAAATATTTGAAAATATGTTTTTCATATCAGACTTTGCAAATACAATACACGTATTGTATCTAAGTCTTGCACAGTATATAATTTTCATGGATATCATCTGTTCCACAACCAACAGTCTTTGCGGGTACCCACCTGAGATTCCAATTCCTTGATCCTTGTCTCTGCTGCCTCAGCTCTTTGCGTGACCTTTTCCAAGCTTGTAGGATGATCTTTCACAGCAGATCTGTGTGATGTCTGCAGGACAAAAAATGTAATATAATATTAAATGAAAGGATTGAGTATTAGCAGTGGAGTCAAACTTTTAAACCTCAATGCATCAGCTAGTACATGTACATGTGCATTGCTTAATTACCATTTTATCTTCAAGTTAAATACAAATACTTAGTATAAGCCAAGTAATAATTAATTAATGTCACTCATCACTGCTCGTTTTGAAAACACCCAAGTGAACAAGGAAGGACTGATGCTGGTATGCATTTTTCAAAGGTCATGCACATTATACTTTAGTACCTTATTTTCTTCCAAGCAAGTTTGTTCAGAAGCAGTGACATCTGCTTCCATTGGCATGACACGTTTTTTTCCGCTGCCAACTCGAGAAGTGTTGCAGTGGGTTTCAGATGTTGAGCTCTGCGCAGGGCTACCAGGGGGTAAAAAAACATGCAGTTATATGCGCATCAGCATGACTGGAGCATTTTTCAAATGCATGTTACATAGGACACACACATCCATTTCATCAGGTTCATGGGTCACTGCAGATAAAAGCCAGTCACTTTGTCACATGGTTATTTCATCACAACCCATAGTCATTTCACCACAGTCATTTTGTCACACCCTATTGTTAGCCTGTGAAATTTCCCTCATTTCTCTTCATGATTAGCAAAGCAAAATGGACAAAAGGCAATATATTATTTACCCTTTACATTAACAATAACCCCAGTCTGTGACTTGCGGTGGTTCCGGTGATACTTTATGATAGGCCTGCACCCCCAGTATGAAGGCCTGTCAAAACCATCTCCGGAGCCCCTACTAAACGTCACAGCTTCTGGGATTAGCCTCATATGATTAGGTCCACAAACGGATGGCAAACAAACCCGCAAACAAACCATGTCAAGGTTATGACTGGGTTAAGTATATTGCTTAGTATATTGCACAAATATCCCTAATGACTGTAGTAACAGCAGAAGCATTCAGTGCATGTTTGCCCGATGTAGTCTGTTTCGGTATTTAGGTACCCCCCACCCCCTATGGTTTTAAGAGGGTTCGCCTCACTGATTATCGCTCACACAACACATTCTACTCATACAGCACGGTATAACGTGATATGAACTACAAATATTGACCTTGATTTTGAACTTATCCCCGATCCCATATTCTTATTCGACAATAAGTATGAACCTATTCCATTAAGCCCTTTTAATCAGTAATTTTCGTTTACACCTTCACGTAAAAGTTTTTATGACGTCATGGTAACCGGTAGCGTATTATAAGAGCACCTGCAGTGCATCACTGTCTCCAAAATGTGCTGAAATTTTTTTGTCAGCCAGAACCAATGCCATATCGAGCGAGCGTATAAATATCGTTGGCTAATGGTCCATCCAGTTTACTGATTTTTTTTCATAAACTGTTATACACCAAGTTTTACCGTTTAGCAACAGCTTATCACCTGCACATTTTATTTATTACTGTTTGGTGGTGGCTGAAACGACCTTAATCATCTGAGGACAAATATCAGTATACTATGACACTATACAATAGGATACAATAGGAAATTCTGACCGCAGGCCTCTAGGCCTCTATGGTCAGATCTAATTTCAAATTTTCTAAGCTCATGTTTCTGGCTCCAGTGATGTTAGCTTTAAAATCATACATTATTGGCTGGTCTTTCCAAAGGTTATCGAGTCTATTTTTAAAAGTATTTATGTTATTTGATTCCACAACGTATCGGGGAAGACTATTCCACAATTGCACTACCCCCAAACTGAAGAACCTCTTTCTTGTAGCTTTTTGTCCCTTCTGTTGA
>JAAUYG010050113.1_pt1 | contig 10123 bp, 5 predicted proteins | sample 7278091 | NCBI WGS metagenome assembly JAAUYG01 (sample SAMN14350201, study PRJNA611818) | marine sediment metagenome | isolation source: surface marine sediment (0.6m) | place: French Polynesia: Moorea | collected 2018-08
ATTCATCACCTGCAGCTACCAAGGACATCGGACCAGGGTGTCGTTATTTACCTGACAAATTCGGCTGCGAACGAGATGTGCTCAATTGCTGTGGCTGGCACAGCACACGGTGATGTCGTCTGCTTCTGTGCAGGTGGCGGGAAAACAATCCCAGTGGCGGGAAACCAGAGCTGCAGCGTCATTGCCTTTCCTGGGTTGTTGTTCTTGAAATCACTGAAATCTGATTGGTGCCGGGTTTATATTTAAGTAAGTATTTGACTTAGGCATAAAGTATGTAAGCAAATACTTTTAAGAGCATCCTGACGAGACGATCGGGCCCCATCTCTGTTCCCAGCAAAATGTTTTCCGGTTGACTTTAGACGCCTCAACGACAAGTGATCACCACTGGAGAGTAGGCGTTTAGGCGTTGGGATAATTTCCTGTAAATGTTCATTCCTTGCCATGAAAAAGGCCGTTAGGTTGCACTGAAAGTAATTAGGGTTTACCTATATTTTGTGTTCATACACCTGAGTGAGCACTGAATTTCTTGTGCGAAAACTTGTCTTAGATTTTAGATATTGCCTGTGTGTTCTATGTACTAGTATCTAAACTGGAAAGAAATCATAGTAGCAGTTACTTATTTTTCGGTAAAATAAAAAATAGGAACACATAAGCAAATAACGTATTTTTATTTATTAACACTTCACTTGCAAAGCACATTTATATGTTTACATAACACACCAGGGTAACTGTAAACAGGAGAAAAAAGTTACACTAATAAAAGCAGCAGTGCACAAAACACGACTACTTGTGGATACTAAAATATACGTTCATTACAAGAATTTAAGTAACTATTATGTACATGACCTTGGCACTGGAGACTGTATTTGATGCAGTCTTATCGTAATGCCCAGAGCCATACATACGAAACTGTTTCTCTCTAAAGAACACATTTGTATGTATGCTCATCTGTAACACACTGCCAAATGACTCGCACTGTCACATGAGCATCGCTACTATTTACACAGAGGAATTCATTCGTTTAAACAGGTCATTTAGTTGATATAATTACCCAGTTGGTATTGACAGTTCTTTGGGCAATTGCAGAGCTCCACATGTCATCTCCCCGGTTTTAGCATTACGCTGCGTGCATCTGAGGCTCTCTTTATTTCCTCTGTACGGTCTCTTTTATTTCAAATTCCAAATTTAGAGAAACGGCATTTTTGTTGTTGTCGCAGATTAGGCTGGCTTGCACCCACACACTCTAGAACTTGCTGAACTTGGAGACCAAGAAAGCTGGGGCGGATAACGAGCAGTGGGAGGAGTGATGGGCATAGTCATGTCAGCGGACACAGGTGCAACCGCTGGGATAGCATTTACGAAAGGCAGAGATAATTATCTCTTCTAATGAATTCAAGGCTTTTGTACACACGAGTTTAGGGAATGCAGAGGATTCGTTCTGTTACTGTCGCTAATGTCGCAAATACGACAAAGAAAAATAATTCATTTGCTGTTTTGGGTTAAGAAGAATGGCGGGGTTGGGGATATTGGGTGGATGAATATGCCAAGATAGAAAGAGAAACACGAACTTCGAATTTGTCGCTGTTATCCTTATTACAGCACAAGTATCGAAAGGGAAATGCATTTCCACGTTACGGGTAGCCCGCTTTCACGGTCGCTATTAACTATATTGTTAATTGAATGTCTATCAGCTGTCATAATCTTTCTGGTTTGCATAGGCATCAGTCAGATTTAATCGGATTTGATTAAATTGTTTTTGTTTTTTTAATTTAAACTGAAATTTATACATTTAAATTGTAAGCCCCTAGAGTTTTGTTCTTGTGAAGGGGATGTTACGAACAGGAAGAAATTAAAGTTCAAATGTACAGTTATGCCCTACACGACATATCTGGGATTATTTTAAAAGTTAACAGGGCAACTTCCAAAGCATAAGGGCTGTAAAACGTTTCATGATAAACCAGTATTCTCTAATATTGGTCACTCTTCTTTTCAAGAATCTCTATTATATAGATATAGTTCGTTTTCCTTGGGCCACATCCATGATACTGCGTGTTTTGTTTTGTTTAAATATACTGGAGAATGTGTTTAGTTTGCTACTGTATAACATCATCAAATGCATTGGTACTGGACATGGACAACAACCTCGAAGTGTTTTTAGCAGCAAATCCAGTCAAACATACGCAGTCGGCATAAACACGCATCTAATAACAGGTGATTGCCAGATGGTCAGTAAAAACAACAGGAACATGATTAAAGGAAGATTAAAAGAAGATCATAGCTGCTTAAATATACATGTGCTAAAAGTAAGAAGTGTAGAAGCAGAACTTTTAAAAAGTTTGGGTTCAGTGGTTAAAACTGTAGCTCCTGTTTCCTCTAATTATTTTGGAAACACCCCAAAATCAGTTGGTACACGTCTTATATTAGCATGTTCTTCTGGAAGGAGTTAATACTTCTTGGTCCTAAGAGAAATGCTCTCCTCGTTAGTGAAGGTTATATCGTCCATTGCGATTTGAGTTGACGTCATTTCCGGTGCGATCCGCTGCAGCAGTGTATTTAGCCAGCTGCAGTCTCCTGTGGATACACACTCGCTCGTGGATAATCCAGATTCCGTCATTTGACTTCGTTCCTGGAGAGTGAGTGTCTCCAGACAGACAAAATACAGCGGGGACGCTCCACGCTGATCCCGATGATGGAGCAGCGTCCAGCGCGTGCCGTCCCGGCGCCATTCTGTCTGCATGAACTGTGTGGAAACGACGACGACCACGCTCCGCGCGCTGTCCATGGCCTCAGTTACCGTGTCATTGTCAGTGTCTGGATGTTGCTCTGAGAGGGTGGTCAAGTTGATCAGGTGGACAGAGGAGTCTGGCATGTGGTACAAGAGGTTCTTCTGGAGGGTCCCGGTGGTCCATTCGTCGTCCCCTTGGCTGTACAGAACAAGGATGTCATACCGAGGCTCGCTCTCCACGTGCACGCGGTACCACTTCCAGCGTCCCAAAGCAGACGACAGGACCGAGCGTCTGTAGCGCCACAGCGCGGCAGTCAAGATAAACACAATCCCAGCCACGCAGACGGCCACGACCAGCGTCCGAACGTGGAAACGCGGCCTGGATTCCGCTCTTGCCGCGGAGTAGGGTTCTGGACACACGTTCGAGTTGACGAGATCCAGGACAGGCTCTCCAGAACTGCAGCTGACGGCCATAACGTCTTTTATTATTGACTCGTGTCTGGATAGCCACTGGATAAACCAGTGGTCGAAACAGCCGCAAGAGAACGGATTGCCGTGGAGGGTAAGGAGCTTCAGCCTCCCAGTGTCGTGTACGGCCTGGGGCATCTGGTACAGGTAATTATTATGCAGCATGAGTGTCTCGGCGGTCGTTACCAATCGCTTCCAGGCTCGGGGCTCTATTCGAGTTAGTTCATTCGCCGAAATATCTAAATACGTTATATTGTCCAGATGGTTGCCGTCTTCTACGTAGGTAATGTAATTATCTGCCAGGAAGACCTTTTTGGGGCCGTCGGGCATATTGTCAGGAAAGTAGATTAGTCCCTTGCCTGTGCAGTTGATAATCGTGTTGTCACGCTTCAGTGAGCACGAGCAGTGATTGGGACACGTCTGGACCGGGCAGTCTAGTCTCGCCATGGCTTCCTGAACCGAGAGCTCGTTTACCTTCTGTGGCCGGACGCATGTCAGGTTCTGCCAGAACAATAGACGATCGGGGTAAGAGAAGTTAGCCCGAAATTCAGTCAGCACCGATTGAAGGAAATCCGTGTCAGCCTTCAGTTTGCAATTGCATTTAAGCAGGTTGCGGTCCATCTCGACAAGGACGTTATCCCACATCCGGAAATAGGCCAGGTCGCCCTCTTTCAGGCGTTCCCGGTACGTGGACACGCTCTCACCCAGAATGCCTCGCATCGAGTTATGGTTGAGGTTAAGGGTCGCTGCGCATCCAGTGTTAGATAGATGCCTGAACGAGGCTACCAGCTTCCACAGGACGTCCGTATCCAGGCGATTGTGGCTGAGATCGACTTCGAACTCCTGGTCGTATTTGCAGGTCTTGTAGAATGCCATCTTGTAGACGTAACTGAGGTGGTTATGGCTGAGGTCCACACGCCGCACGCTGGGCAGGTACAGGAATGTCATGCTAATGATCTTCTTCAAGCGGTTGTGGGAGAGATCCAGGTGCCGGAGGGTCCTGCTGGTGAACGTCCCCACATCTAGCCAATAGAGCTTGTTATGGCTCAGATCCATGGTCTCCACCAGAGGCAGTCGCTCCGTGCCGTATCGAGGGAAATGACTCAGGTTGTTGTGACCCACGAGGAAATGCCTGCAGTTTATGATCGCCGATCGAAAAAGCGATTTGTCCACCCAGGAGATCTCGTTGTACCTGAGATCTAAGGTGCGAAAATGCGGCCAGGCGTCGATGGAGTCCGTCGAAGGAGAATCCGCTTCCGCCGGAAGCGTGACGTCAGAGTCGTTTCCGTTTTCACAACCATGCCATGCGATGTCGGCGACAAAGGCCGAACCATCAATCAGGTTAAGTGCGTTGTAAGAAAGATTAAGCAGCCTCAAAGAAATGAGGTCCCGGAAAAGCCCGCTGCCCAATGATGTAATGTTGTTCCCAGACAGGTCGAGACGCTGTAGGTTTCTCAAGCGACACGTGAAAGCCCCCGGGGCAACGCTATGGATGAGATTATTGCTCATATCCAGCTCCAGCAGCTCGCCCAATCCATCAAGTGAACCGCTGGGAATTACTTCTATTAGATTATGGGACAGGTTTAAGTACAAGAGGTCGGACATGTTAGCAGCCGTAAGGATCCTGTCAAGGGCTTCCAGGGCATTGTGACTGAGATCCACCAATAACAGCCGCTCCAGACAACCGCCAAGAGCCTCTGAGATATTGCTGATGTCGTTATGGGATAAGTTTAGGGCCAGTCCGTCGTCCATGGGTTTCTCGTCATTACATCGCAGAGGCGCGCTATTTAGCTTCTTCAGCGATAAATTCACCTTTTGTGTCGCTGGCAGCAATTGATCACCTTCTAGGGCCTCCCAATGGGAAGACTCTTTATCTGAGAGGCTTTCAAGACGTTCCGCCAATTTGGCGCCGGGGGCCGAAATCACAGACGGTCGCCCCACGCTGCCGTTTCCAATAACGTCCTCCTCGTAGCCTCGGCAGGTTCCGGCCAAGTCCGGAATCACCCGTTCGGGACCCGATCCCCCAAAGAGCGCCGTGGACAAATTAAACTGGCCGAACGATGGACACAGGCTCTTCAGAACATCCGACAGAGGACAGTTAGTCAGGGATATTGAAATGGATTCCACTTCAGCTGCATCAATTTCAAGCGTACTGTGTTTGTGGAGCGTCTCGTTTGCGAGAAGCAGATTCGCTCCATGGTTCTCTGTCACATTTTCTGTGCTATCCGAAACTGGATTGGGTCTAACGCACTTAACAGTCAGACTGGCATTCCGTGTCAGCTCGCATGTCAGGTCCGGCGGGCATATAAAGTGTTCCGTTCGGTTGTCCGTTTCCGATAAACCTAACGTTCCACTGCTCCAACACAACAAACAGAGATATACCAACAAGTTCTTGGCCATTTTGCTCAAGGCTTGTAATGTTAGAAGAAGCTCGGATATGTCATAGATGGGTAATAACTCCTATCCTCAGGATTGGGATGGCTTTAAATGTACAGCAAAAGACATAGATACAGTAGCCTGTGTCCGTCAATTTTGATGCAAAAAGGAGTCCATATCCGGACGGCAGAATTTGACCGAATAAACGAAACGCTATTCTGTCATTTTATCCTGAACGTAATTGCCCCGTGTCATTAAACAAAGTACAGCTGACAGAGTTCCCTTTCCTGTCACAGGGGTCCGCCTTCAGTGTCTGTCGTCTGCTGTCACACACTGGCCAGACTACCTGGTAGCCGAGCCTTTATACGCAGACCGAGGGACCATCCACTGGCAGCCGGCTGCCGCAGTTGCCCATGGTCGGAGCCTGGGCTCTGCTGCTGCTGCAGACTGCGGTCTTGTCTTCAAACTGCCGCAACTGGCAGCACTCGAGGGGCAGGGTGTTTTCCTTCCAAACACGGCCCCAGGACAAGGCGTGGCACCAACGCCAGCAGCAGCAGGAACAGGAGGGAGCTAAAGCGCCAGAGACACAGTCCAAGTAAGGGACATCCCTCTCGCTCCAAACGAAGAGCAACCCTCCGAGAAGTCGTCGAGCCAAAAACTTTTCCGTCATCGATTGCAAGCAATTCCTTCGTGCCACATAATGAGATAATTTACAGAGTAAAAGTCCCACGCCATGCCCCTGTAATATAATCAATCCGACTGCCTGTCCGGCAGGCCTGTCAGTGACAGATTCCGCCTATCCTTGGGATTTCGACGCCCGGACTTTTTGTGTAGAGCATCACAAAGAAAAAAACGCTGGCTGTAGTAGACTTGCTGGAGACAGGCGTGGAGAAAAAATACTAGTTTTTCTTTACCAAGAACCAAGAAAAGGTCTCAGACTGGTAAGAATTATAGTATTATCTGTGGTTAAGGACGCAATTTTTTCATATGGTCGGTCATTGTTGGTGCCAATTTATAGGTAGGGGCCTATTGTCGTATGTGCTGGCACGGGATGCCTATGGATTAATGATGCTGAAAGAGGATGCTGATATTGGACAAAAAAAAACAAAAACAGCGTGACACTCATAGAGGATGCTAAAATGCGACTGTTGACCTTTGTTTCAAGGTTAATCTGAATTGCGTTTGCAGACATGTGTATACATTCAGGCAACATCGAAAGAAGCAAAAACAGTAACAACTACCCCTTGTAATTTTCTGTTGTAAACTTAACTTTTGCTCCCAGCCTCATTAGGCGTTCGTTATAGAAAAAAAACTTGTAGAAGTCTAAAATTACATTAATTTCTGGCTTTTGGCAAGCACTGGCGCTAAAATTTGCTTACAGTTCAATTTCAACAGACCCACCCCTTCCCGTGCGTAAGGTCCTAGTTCAGGACGTTTGTTCAGACAGGTATAGACATGTCAGCAGTACGAATGCATATTGCGGGAAACTAGGGCGCCACTTGAATATGAAGATTAACCTACTAAATCATACCATAGACAAGGAGACAGCGAAACAATCCTCGTGAATATACGCTAATCGTTTACCCAATGAACGCCATGTTTTAAGGTCCCGAATATCGCTCAGCTGGAGCAGACGACCGTCGTCGTAACGTCGCAGTACCGTATAATCGAGAAAAATGTCCCCTATTTATTCCCAAGTCGCAGGCCTCAATCTCTCGTTCACTATATGTACTCCCCGTCGCAGGGCGTTTTCTCCCCGATGTGCCAGGAACAGGAAGTGCCAGTTGAGTCTAATCTTTGCGCCTGATTGGATATAGCGTCTTTGGCAGGAACGGCAAACTTCCGGTGCAAGGGTCGCACCATTTAGCACCCGGCAAATAGAAGCTCTTTTGCTGTTTGATGACAATATTTAGATTAGTCCCCTGTTCCCTTGTTAACTGGAATGACTGGTATATTGTCCTTGCACGGAATGGGGGAGAGGCCAGTTTCTGCGTAGCAGGAGACAGGAGGTTAATTGAATAGGGGGACCCTGGAAAGCGAAATGGCTCTTTTCCATTATTGCTGGACACTGAGGCTTAGTGCCCGGGAGAATAAAATCCGACATATCGTTAGCGAGCAGGACGGGCGATGGAATGCGCACCTTCTAGTCGATGGCATTCTCTCTACGCGGAAATATTTATTGGCAAACGCAGAAGTGCAGGTAGTGGGGATGGGGTGGAGATAGTAGTAGTAGTAGTAGTAGTAGTAGTAGTAGTAGTAGTAGTAGTAGTAGTAGTAGTAGTAGTAGTAGAAGTAGTAGCAGCAGCAAGCAGCAGCAGCAGCAGCAGTAGTAGTAGTAGTAGTGGTAATAGTGGTAGTAGTAGTAGTAGTACATGCATTCCTGCAAGAAAAAGTCTAATGTTGGACTTTTTGGTTTAGGAATATGTACACTACTACTACTACCACTATTACCATTACCACAACCATAGTTTAAACCTAGTCTGACCAAACCTGATTTTATTTCACATGAAAAATCCAACGTAAGCAAAGGTTTAAACCACGGTAAAGCATGTTATGCCATGGTTTTAGCCATTTAAACTCAAGTCTAAACCAGACATGAAAAACTGGCCAATAGCATTTTTGTCGTGATTGCGCTTACAATTTCAAGCAGTTGGCTTTAGCTATCATGGATATATGAATATGATGTATAGAGGGGGTACGTACTGGTGTGTAGAAAGCCCCGCAAGACGCTACCCGCCACTTGCAGAAAACTTCACATGAAACCATCTCACGTTCCTACAAACCTTTGCGCAGAGATTCCATACTTCAACAGCTGTTGACCCTACAGTTCCCACTTCCTCTCCAACTTATCTCTCCTCCCCCACCCCCTCACCGGCACCCCCTGCCCCACCCACACCCTCACCCATCCTTGCACGTCGTATTCCCGACGTTATCCTCCAGTCACGAAATAGATGCTATTCCCGTAAAATCAAATTTGGTGCGGAGGGTGGAGGGTGGAACAGCGGCCGGAAATAGCAAGGCGGATAGGTCCTGTCAGATTCATTTGGGAGTGGGGGGCGGGGTTAGGAGGCAGGGTGGAGTGGGGGTTGACCTTCTGGCCCAGGGATACCAGTCATCTTGCCAGTTTATCTAATTGTGGAAACCTTTCTTTGAATATCAATGGAGGAGTGGAGGAGATCCTGGCCAGATGCCACTGTTTCTGGGGAATTGAATCTATCACGACATCCCGTTCAAGTCAGTCCTTTTGTCGGCAATCCCGAAAGTCTGGCCATTGGAAAGCTACATGTAGTAATCATGTCCCTTTGTGTCGATTTGTCGTCGTTGTGCAAAAGGAATATCAGTGGCGATTCCCGGTTCGGGACTGTGAACTTTGAATGATATAACTATGTCGTCGTCCTCTTCTTTTTTCCCCTCAACATTATTTTTGTTGCTATCAACATCCTCCTCCTCCTCCTCTTCATCATCATCATCATCATCATCATCATAATCATCATCATCATCATCATCATCATCACCATCATCGTCATCCTCATCATCATCATCAGAAGCAGCAGCAACAGCAGCAGCAACAACAGCAGCGTTGTCGTCGTCGTCATCACCACCATTATTATTTTGTGCCACCATCGTCATTTTCATCATCATCGTCATTTTCAGCCGTCTGTCGTCGATATCATGAACCAATACGTCAGCGACTATGACAAACAGTTCTCCCAAATCTGTGATCCACTGCGACCGCATGTCCCGATAACCTCATATATATCTTCCGACTTACCGGATGACCCGCTCTTTCATCACAATCTTGCTATAATCATCAAATATTTCATCTCCCTGACAGTTGTCCTCCGCCCTTGGCTAGCCCGTGTTGACCTGGAGGAGTGACATTTTTCACATTTGGAGACACCTCCCCCCAGTAAGCCCCCAGGGTGGACTCTGACGTTGTTTCCGTCAGAATCCCGGCGGCAAAATGACGGATTGCCCAATATCGCCCTTCGGGGCAGGGGTTAGCCGGGCAGACTTTAAGCAGTTCACTGAACGCTGGTCGTTCATATACTAGTGGAGGTATGTATGTGCGTTCATACGAGTATGAAATCAAATTGCGAGTATGAAATCAAATTCGTGTATGAGACGTCTGAGGTCTATAGGATGTTTGACAAAAAACATGGGATTTGGTATATTATGTTTGAAAGCAATGTGAAGCACTAGCAACGACGAGGCATATTTTTGTCCAGTAACAAAAGCTAACAACAGCCGAAATGTTCTGCTGATGGGCGACAAACAATGTCACAGTGGTGCTAGCTCTTGAACCATAAATTCAGTCACACGTCTCCATGAAGCGGTAGTAACATTTAGTAACAGTAGTAGTAGTAGTAGTAGTAGTAGTAGTAGTAGTAGTAGTAGTAGTAGTAGTAGTAATAGTAGTAGTAGTAGTAGTAGTAGTAGTAGAAGTAGTACTACTACTACTACTACTACTACTACTACTACTACTACTACTACTTCTACTACTACTACTACTACTACTACTACTATTACTACTACTACTACTACTACTACTAC
>JAAUYG010059826.1_pt1 | contig 10123 bp, 6 predicted proteins | sample 7278091 | NCBI WGS metagenome assembly JAAUYG01 (sample SAMN14350201, study PRJNA611818) | marine sediment metagenome | isolation source: surface marine sediment (0.6m) | place: French Polynesia: Moorea | collected 2018-08
TATAGCTCATTTCACTCATTTCATGTCCCATTACCATAATGTCATGTCGGTAAATAGCACTATTGTGCTAATGTTATCTGTTTTTGTTGTACCGACGTTAAATAAAGTTTTTATCTTATCATCTCATCTTAGGTTCACCTATTATGTCATTGTCAGTCAATAGCCCCTGTGTGCTATTGTTATATTGTTGTATTTCCCTGTACTAATGTTAAAGTTACCCCATTTGGTTATATTACATTCTATTCTACTTTCATTTTCCTAATTCACGGACTATCCGTATTTCATGGGTGACAGTCCATTCTCCCATTTACGTTAGGAAGAGACGTGTTTCACCGTGGTGTACGGAAGCCGTTACACGACGCTGGATCTAGGAGCTCCTGATAAGGAAACAAGGCAACGCTGGGCGAAAGGGCTCAGACAGCTGGTGAAGAAACAGAAACAAGGCGGATTGCAGGCACAGCAGAAACGGTACATGCATATGTACATGCATATGTATTCTAAATAATGGCCCTGTACAGTAAGTAGTTAGAGCTCATTGAAAGTTCATCAAGAGATGAACTTAATTAGTCGGGAAAATGTTAGCACTGTGTGACACACATCCTTGCTTCCAGGAGAGTGATTTAGTTTGATCTACTGGCGGTTACTGTATTTTGTTGACAGTGCCTTATGGTAAACTGCTGGGAACTGTGCTAGTACAATCACAGTCGTTATTTAAAATCTTCATCTCATTGCATGCGCACTGCTTGGAACACTTTGGCCAGCTTCAGCGCACATATAATGCGTCGCCATCTTTGGCTTTGATAGCGAAGAGCGTAAAGTACGCTCTTGTCATTGCATGCGCACTGCTTGGAACAGTTTAGCCGCTTGGACACACATGTATATGGATCTCCCGCTGTGGCATTGATAGCAAAGTACGCTCTTTGGTGAAAGTTATAATTATTAGACCTTGTTCTGCCCAAGTGAAGGCCGCCTGAACTAAGCTATGTGTGCGGGTGCCATGATGTCAACGGTGTAAATACCCAGACCAGAATCACAGATCTGAAGCCGACCTTCCTACTGCTCGGCCAACGTGCCACTTTTGATGCAGATATTTTTTAACCAACTTAACACGCGCCAGACCAAGAAAGACCGTTGAGGCCACAGGAAACCCATCCCATATACACACATCCTTATGTGACACTTACATACATGTATATGTACAATATACAGAGCTACCTTGCCACTTAATTGTTGTTGTTAGTCTTCTACATGTATCTCTGACCAATGTGACAAAATGTCAGAATCCCCACTTCTACCATTACTCCGTTGTGATTTTTCTCAAAATCAAATCGTTTCGTCCTTTGGTCAGAGGAAAGGGTCCCAACAAAATAAATTTACTCTTAAACTCCTTTTTGAGATATTTAATTCACAGACATTTTCATAAAGTGTGAAAGCAATTCTAGAAAACAAACTAGAAAATTATTCTACATAACAAACTACGTAACAGAAGTTGCAGGCAAATTCAAGACCCGCATGAAAGTTTGGTATAAAAGGGAGAAGTACTGGCAACACAAGAGGCTGAATTTTTTGCTGTACAGGCAGCGGTTTCTAAGATACAGGCTAATTTTCAAAATTACCATATTTGGCCATGGAACTTAGCCATTAGAAAAAGTTCGAAGTTGCACATGCACTCCTTTTTACCGCAAGGGGTCATAATTTCACTTGTTTTCACGTTACGGGCAGCAGTTTCCGAGATACACCCCATTTTTTTACAATTTCCATATTTAGGCATGAAAATTGGTACTTGAAAAACGCCCACAGGTTGATTATCTAATCTCTTTGAACCGAATTGAGCCTTTTTCGTTCTAGTCCGAGATAAAGGTGGCTTTTCAAAGTTGCCATATTTGCTCATGAAAATTGGCCATCGAAAAAGTTTCAGAAATTTGTCTATATTACTCTCTTCCCAGGGGTTGAAGTTAACCTTGATTTCGCTCTATACGGTGGATGGTTTCTGAGATGCAGTCCGATTTTCTAAATTTGGCCCTGACACTTGGTTTTTGAAAAAAAAGCTCCAGAAGTTGTATATGTGCCTTCTTTGTACTGGAGGACAGAGCTTATTTTTGACCCTACGGGCAACGCTTCCCAGACAGAGCAATTTAAAGTCTAAATAGGCTAAATGATTAGGTTTACTACTACATATCATCACCATTACCATTTGGTGGGTAGCACTCATGGCCGCTTATCTGCAACACCGCCAAGTTTCATCACTCTGCGAATATCCAGTCTTGAGATATCGTGTCAACTGAGGGGCGCCCAGGAAAATATAGGAATAAGAACCGCACTCCCCCCACCAAAAAAAAAAAAAAGAAAAAAAAAGAAAAAAAAACAATAGATCTGCACTCACTTCATCTATTAACAAAGGGATTGGGACAACCCCGCCCACCTAAAAAATATTATGGTGCATTTATATACAGGTCTTTCATTAAAGTCGACGATGCTATGGCGTATCAAACAAAGGTAATATATGGGCAACTTGATCTATCAAGGTGAGCCAAGATCAAATCTAATAGCGCGGTCAGATTGCCCGTACATGTATATCATTTTCTGTTATTCTCCATGAGCAATATGTATTTATGTGCATATTTTTGTAGGTGGTTGGATGACAAATTCAGTGCTTCGGACAAAGGCCGAGATGGCATTCTTACCTTACCTGAGTTGGTGATTTTACTGAATAAGCTCAACATTGCGGCTGATACCGACAGTGCAAAAACTGTCTTCGAGGTACGTGCGGAGGCCTTATAACGGGGCATAAGAGAAGTATTAAAGTACACTTTCATTTGAAAGTAATGCCTTTCTCCAAACTAAAAGAGAATATATTCTTCTTTTGAAGGAAACAGATCCTCTTTCAAACAAATATAAAGATCTATATTTCATGGAACCAGTTTTATTCCCGTTTCAAAACTGCTCCTCGCGGACTGAACTGAAGAATTAATTTTTAAATCACTAACAAGAGGCCCAGGGGCCTTGACACTGTTCGTTCGCTTGCCAGATAGGAACAAGTTAGTTCTAAACCTAACAGCCATGTAGCTACTAGCTAAGTAGCTATATAGATGAGGTGATCATGTAATCCTCTCGAAAGTCGAATTTGCATCGAACAACCTCAGACCTTGAACACCTAATGGCCAAAAAAGTCTGTATAGACTAGGCCCCCGAGGTCCAACTTTTGATCCGTTTCGCTCTACGGCCTTCCGTTTTCGAGATACAAGGCTGTCGAAATCGGAAATGCAGTTAATGACTTCAGAATGACCTCACACATTTAAATGTCAAAAGTAACCTCTATACACAAGTACTTAACCTCCCCCCCCCCCACGAGGCCCAAATTGTAGTCCTTTTCAGTCTACGACCAGCCATTTTCGAGATACTGGGTGGTTGAAAATCGGAAATGCACCAAATGACCTCAAAATGACCTTGAACTCTAAACAGTCAAAAGTACCTGCATACAATAAATACGTAGCTTCGAGTCCCAAATTTCAGTCCCAAAAATTGTCAAAAATTGAAAAAAACAAAACAATCGGAAATGCATCAAATGACCTTAGAATGACCTCGCACACTTAATCACTTAATAGTCAAAAGTACTCTGTATACAGTGAGTTATTTACCACAGAGGCCCAAATTTTGGTTCATTTCACTCAACGACCAGCACCTTGAAAAGTTCACAGTAAAAAAAGTAAAAAAGCCATTCATACACTAAGTATGTATCCTCGAGGCACAAATTTAGACTAAGTATGTATCCTCGAGGCACAAATTTAGGTCCTTTCCCCAGCCATTTTCGAGATACAATGTTGTCGAAAATCAGAAATGCACCGAATGACCTCAAAATTATCTTGGACACTTAACAGTCAAATGTACCCTGTATACACTAGGTACTTATCCCCGAGCCCCAAGTTTCGTTTCGTTCGCTCTACGACCAGCCATTTTCGAGATACAGAATGAACTGAACACTTAATAGTCAAAACATACCATACACTTAACACTTGACAATCGACATATTTGTAGCTCTGCTTTGTGCTACTGCACACCAGAGATACTGTCGTCACGCGGGCGTCCGTCGTACGCCTGATGTCCGTCTGTCGTCAAGTTGCTTTGCTGCAGAGCGAAGGTTGTGATCGGTGCTGTCCATTGCGACCATCCGAATCTTACCTAATGGTCAAACTAACCCAGAGCAATTTAATCTTCCAACATATTGTTCATGTTTATATAGCCCTCTTCAGGCTATCGGAATACATGACAGAACTTCATTATAATAGGTAACAATACCAGAATATTAGAGAATGTTCTAGTAAAGGCAACGCATATTCAAGGTATTAAAACCCACAAAGAAAGCACTGTGATGTCTTTCACAGTTCACACATCACTCGCTTTGTTTCAGGAAATGGATATACCTGGTTCTCGCAAATCCAAGAAAGGCAAGCGAGGTTTAGACCGTGAGGAGTTCCAAACATTTTACAAGCGCCTCACAAGGAGACCGGAAATCGAAGAGCTCTTCCTGGAGTGAGAATAACACACATACAATGTCATAAAAAACAAGATCAATGCACAAGTCATTCGATTAAGATAAGATAAAATTTTATTGTCTTTGCAACCGTAAGGTTGAATTGACATTGACAAAACGATGATAAAAGAAGTAAGCACGACATACCATACAGTAAATAAAAAAAGAAAAGAAAATACATATGAAAATTGACTTGACGCACAGTGACTGAAATTTACTTTAAAATTTGCGTATACTCCATGGGATAAATGAATTCTTAAAACGGTTTGTCCGAGCCAGCGGAAATGTAAAATTCTTCTTAGTACATGTGTTGTGCCCGCTTTCATTAACTGCGGAGAAAAGACCGCAGAGTTTGGTGTCAGGTTTTGAAATAGTGTTCAAATGATATAGTGTGGATTCCTTGTTTGTTTCATGATCTTGCTCTTATCGGCATACGGTTGTTATTTTTTTCTGGTTCATTTTCGAATTGTGTGCGAGGTACATGTAGTATAATCTGTAGTCTGTACCTATTATTAATAACTCATTATTGATTTTAAAGTTTGGTTTGAAAATTTGAATGACAGATTATGTACGCGTACGAAATCTCTATTTTCAGTTATAGCTGTGAGGGAGAATACCTCCACGCCTCAGAACTGGAGGAATTTCTTGAGTTTGAGCAAAAGGTGGATAGAATCACGGTTTAGCTAACAATTTGTTGCTGCTACTATGTTTTAATTTTTTTGGGCTTATTGGGATGACGTAGCTAGTATGTTTTTTTTTAAACAATACACATTTCCAATTTTCTTTTTTTTAGTGGTGTGGCTATTTCTTCCTGTCCTTCAGTCGTTCGTATAAGATTCATTTCTTTCTCTTGCTTTCTTTTTTTTCTATTCATTCACTTTTTCATTCTTATGTCTTTCTGATTTTGGTTGAATATTTTCACCCCTTTCCTCGCAAAAGCGCACAGAAAGTCTAATGGTGGCATCGTTTCTTTATTTACCAAAGGAGAAGCTAACCCCGGAGGAAATAAAGCAGACCATTGAACGACACGAACCTTGTCCAGATATTGCCAAAAACAACATGCTGTCGGTAGACGGTAAGGAGTACTGGTAGCTTGGATATACTTCACCACAATGGTTGCCACACACAAACGCAATCGGTATGTTTTCCTTTTGGTTTTTTAAAACTCTCCCAATGAAGATTTATCTGAGGAGCACAAAATTTAAGAAAAAAAAATGTGAGTCCATAATTAGCGGTACTTGCGTTGACAGCGACAAACTTTACGAATTCTTTGGATCCTTACTATGCCAAATTGTACATCCAAAATATATGTAGCAACCATTCTGGCAAATAGTGTGCATTGGCATTCTAGTGGTGATACACACACATACACAATGTCGGGAGTTTATGACTATTTTAGGCCCACCGTCAAGGCTTGTATGTATATACACTTCTTTTGTATCGACCAGCAGCAACGTACATGTACATATCGAGGTCTAGACTGCCCTAGGCGTACATTAATAAAGCTTTGATGTCATGCGTTACAACAAGCAGATCCTATTTTGATCATATTCAGGAATATACTACTGAACACCAAAACGGCCAACATGTTTTGCAGACATTGACCAGCAACAACTAAAGCGTAGAGCACTTCATCCTTGAATGTAATTTTTTTTCGAGGAAGAAAGGTCCGAATTGGAAATTACTTTAACAGAGGCTATAAATTATTCAAACTTTAAGAGTTTGTCAACCCTTACGTATTGTGTTAAATATGTCAACTGAATGACGCGAAAAGCCGTTGTGCAATTTTGAGTTATTGATTAGGTGCACCTGTCAGAAGAGATGCGACATAGCATCCTAAAGTATTTTCGACGCTACCCTGAATATTTATTTATTTATTTATTTATTTATTGTAATATATTTAGACTGGGTATGCCAATTACAATTTAACATGTATTCCACCTTGGCGCCTAGTATACTAAAATAACATTAATAATATATAACTAAAACTACAATGAACATTACATGCATTTGCGAATATGATCACTGGTTGTAGTTAAATGCAATTTCACATGTCAAGTTTAATAATCTCCACGCATGCTGATGTACAGCGATGGCGCCATGCAAAATAACCTGGTTAATTGATTGATTGATATAATAATTTCATAATAATTGAGCGTGTGTATGCGGTTGCTTCGCATCTATTTGTTATTAAAGTAGTTAACTCTCAAATTACAGAATTAAAAAAAAAAGAATCAAAATATATTAATTATAACCTAATCGTAATTTACATGGCAAGATCCAGTAGTGCTTTCTCACGGAACACAAAAGACTGATGATTCGATCGTTTCTGGATATTTTAATGGATTTTCTTGTTTGTATTCTGCTGTGGTTGTTGTTGCAGGCTTCTACGCCATGTTTGCCTCTTCTCCCTTGACGAACATTTTTAACGAAAAACATCGACATGTTTACCAGGACATGACGAAGCCCTTTAATCAGTACTTCATCAATTCTTCTCACAACACGTGAGTGGAACATTGATCAATTTTGATTACTTACATGCTAATGATGTGTTTTTTTAACGTCATGCTGTTTTGTGACTTGTAATGTACGATGTGTCTTGTCAAGTGGAAGCACTGGCTTGCCCTCTCTGACTCTTCCACATGCCTATTTTCAAAGACGTATATAACTACATATGTATTTGTTTCCTTGCGTGGACAATTGGGCCAGAAAAGCTATCAGCTATCCACTGCTTACTTGCTATTAGAGGCTAGAAACAGCTTTTCGGAAAACCACAAATTGATGACTTGTGTTTGATTGCTTGTTTTGATGTATGATTGTAGTGAGTATATAAAATTATACACACTGGTCTTTTCCAAGCGTTTTCTGTTGTGAGTTCCTCATCAGATTTTGTTGGTTTTAGGTCTTGAGGAAAGTAATCAACAGAGCTATTGTCATGGCGCAGCTTTCGTCTGTTAAACTAATCTTATCTGAAAATTGTGCAAGAACTAACCTGAAATTTTACTTCAAGCTAACTAGACCCCACATCTTCAGAACATTTCTTTTTAATATTTGCGAATGTTAACACAGGAGTTCTTCTTCTCCGACTGTCACCAAACTTTGAGCATATTCCTGGGGAAAATACCTACAGACTATATACAGATTTTCAAAGCTTTAATTTAGAAGTTTGAAATTAAATTTAAAATGTCGCGTTTTTTAGGTACCTGAAGGGTCACCAGCTTGCAGGGGACAGTTCGGTTGAGATGTACATTTCAGCCCTAAAACGAGGTTGTCGCTGTGTTGAACGTGAGTACTGGACTGTGAATTTGGAAACGTCTAAGTCAGTGGTTTTAGCACATCTAAACTTGTACGTGTATTGTTGGTGTATTTGGTTTATGCACTTGGTAGGACGTTAATGTACTTAGTGGTAAGATTTTGTCTGGAGTAAAAATCACGTTTCATCCAAGTTATTACGTGTGCATAGATTTTATGTATATATGCAAGCCATGTTAACACTTGAATCGAATACTCTTTTATTCCATTTCTTTAAATTAATTTTTGCTACTCCAACAGCCCAACGGCGTTGGGTTGAATGGACAATGTAATACAACTGACAAGTGTTTCTTTTTAATGTTTGTAATTGGAAATTCTGGAATGGTACATTTCAATGGTATCATCTAAGAAAATGGCTGTTCAAGGTACTTGGGCCTCATAATGTATGCCTCATTGGGCGGGGTATGGTGAGGATTTGGGGCTCTCCATTGTTTACGTACGACTGTCCCCGTCCATGTTTCAGTGGACTGTTGGGATGGGGATGACGGACAGCCCATTATATACCACGGACACACATTCACTTCTAAAATCGGGTTCCGTGACGTCATAGAGGCAATCGAGGAATTTGCATTCCATGTGTCAGAGTAAGCCAGAATTTGACCCTACTTAAAAAAATCTTTTGTTTAAAAAGGAACTTAAGGTCAGTTATTTTATAAGATGAAATAAAATACCTCGCAAATCTTCCAGTGGTTTAGCAAATCCCGGTATTATTGAATTTCTGGATTTAGTGGCATATTATGAATGCCGATGTCCTGTACCCTGTGTGCTTAAGGTAATAAAATATCGCAACTCATATGTTCATGATGCTATTTTAGGTATCCTGTTATCCTCTCCATTGAGAACCATTGCTCTGTGAGCCAGCAGCGCATCATGGCCAAGGACATGAAGGACGTATTTGGCAGTATCCTTTCTTGAGATACATTAATTTGAGCTCGGCAGCTTATTCTTTGGACATGCAGAAACCCTGTTGTGTTTAAGGGTCCTTTCATCATTCGTCCAATAGTCTAGTACTGTGCTTTCATGTTCGCTTCGAGATTAGATTACATCGTAAAATTCATGTAACAACAGTGGTTCTTTCCGTTCCCTTCCCGCCCTCCCCCTTCCCCCAAATATGTAGCGTCTCTAAGTTGCTTGACTCACCATAGCCAACTAGCACACGTATGCAGCAAGAACACCTATTAAAGCCCAACATCATAGTAAAGCAGCCGATAACCATGCAATATTGAGTTGAATAGTGCATTGCCCTAAGCGATATCGATGATATCGCCGAAGGTGCGTGACAATGAATTATTTACGATACATATGGGGATATCCGATAGCTCATTCCTAGCAGGGAATGGGTTGCTTGAGAACAGATACATTACAGACTTATACCCACTATCTGTTCCCAAACAGCTCATTCCCTGCTATTATTCGAGCTGTCATGTAGCAGCTGTATCCCCCCTCCTACGAGGGGGGATACAAATATCCTCGATTACTGTCAAATACTTCTATTATTAGGCGCTGCAAAATGAAATAAAAAATTTTGCAGGGTATTTGCATGAATGCCCTGTCACGTGAAATCAAACTTGACAATTCAAACACTAAGTGATAAAAGATGCGGACTTCCTTGACGGGTTACTCACAGAAAAACTCTACACTACCCCGCTGCCGGATGATGCAAAGGCTCTCCTGTCTCCCGCCGATCTAAAAGGAAGGATACTCATCAAAGTGAGACATTAACAATTTATTAATCTAGCCAAATATTTGTTGTCTTTAAATGGTTACAAGATTGATAAGTCTAGAGCATTGATACTAGACACCGATGTGAACCGAGTGAGGATTCTATAGTAAAAAATGTTACATTGAAAGAAGCTGGTAAATTTCGGTTTAAAATCGATTAGAGTTACGGCTTAGACTTTTGAAAAAAATCTTATCAAATTAATAATTCTTTATACATATTTAGATACTGCTAGTTTTCTCCTGCTCTGCCCCATGGTGTTGTTTTAATACTACTGCTAGTGCTGCTGCTGCTTCTGTTGCTTCTGCTTCTGCTGCTGATACCACCACCACCACGATCACCACATACTACTACTACTACTACTACTACTACTACTACTACTACTACTACTACTACTACTACTACTACTACTACCGCCACCACCACCACCACCACCATCACCACCACCACCACCACCACCACCACCACTACCACCACCACCACCACCAACATCATCATCATCATCATCAAAATCATCATCATCATCATCATCATCATCATCATCATCATCATCATCATCA
>JAAUYG010263380.1_pt1 | contig 10123 bp, 12 predicted proteins | sample 7278091 | NCBI WGS metagenome assembly JAAUYG01 (sample SAMN14350201, study PRJNA611818) | marine sediment metagenome | isolation source: surface marine sediment (0.6m) | place: French Polynesia: Moorea | collected 2018-08
CAATTTTACTTCACTGAGAAACATCGCGCCAGTGCCTGATGTGACTTCTCAAAAAATAGTAAACACAGTTCTAGTCTCACTGAGTGCTATCGAGCAACATGTTCGCATTGAATCCGTCCAAATTTGTTTGCAAAATGTTGCCATGTTTTGTCGACAGTTGTTTGATTTATCAACTGGCTTTTGCCGCAAGAGAACTCGGAGTTATTGACTGATGGAATTGCAAGGTTCAAAACTTTTTTTTTTTTAATTTGAAGCGACATATTTTTTGAGCATCGCCCCTAATTAACCAAGACGCATGGCTACTTTTCCATCACTCCGGTGAAGGAGAGGGAAACTCCCACGCAGTGCATGTTCTCATGCTTCTTACCTTTCTTACTTTCACTCAAGCTGTGCTGTGGTACAATGTAACAAATCAAATTTTGAAACTCTACCCTTGGGGCAGAAGTAGTTTTTCTTCTGACGATGACTTTGACAACTGAAATGTACTGGGAAGTGTTGTTCTGTGGATAAACGTTGTGTTTAGGGAATCAGCTCCAGAAAGAGGAAGTCTATGTAATTATCAGCTGCGTTCCAGCAATGAATTCTAAATTCGTATCTCATCTTAAAACCGGCAGTTGACCACAATAGGGCAGATGTGTTGAATCACTAATTTCACATTGGAGAAAACAAGACGGATGCTTGAAAAAGATGTCTGTCATCGATTGGTGGAAAATATCCAGCAACTGCAAGGCAATCAAGTGAAACAAGACCGCAGTGAAATGTCAACAGCTGTGTAAACTTGTTTTCGTTCAATAAGGTGTTTGCAATTCACCGAACTCTTTGTGCGAACGCAGCTGTGTCGGTGGAAAAATGTATTTTCAGAAACCTGTCATGCCCAAGCAAATTGGGGAACAAAATTTTAGATAACCGAGTTTTTTTTCTTGCGTGAAAATGTTGCTTCTGTTAAACGGGGAGGTATTTTTCTTGGTGTGTTTTATTTACAGAAATTGAGGAATTCGGGTCCATCTTAATTGCTTTCTTGTAAACTTTGGAAGATAGAATCGTAACTAAAACACTTTTACCAAACATTACTCATCTTTCTGTCCTCATATTTTTGACCAACAGCCATCGTGAAAATGCTGAACGCAAATCTTGTAGACCCAAAGAAACTGTTGTGAAAACTGCGCTCAGATAGGAAAGCGAATCTAGAGATTGGACACAAACGCCAAAACGCCAATTGCACTCACTGCCTGCTTCTGATATGTGTGAAGTTAGTGGACCAAAGGTCTTGTTCAAGCTGAAAGGCTCAAATGATTCTCCAGGTGGCAATCGCTCAAGTGGGCTTGCTTTGCCTCGTCATCTTCGCTTGACATAACTGTACTGAGGCAGACAAGTCATCTTCCAGACGTTCACAAACAAGCCCAAAGGATTGTAGGCTGCTTTGATGTGTTGACATCGGCTCCAGCACTCGAGAGCAATCGCACGAACCCCTGCAGGTTGGACGTAGATTTGGGTGCCATCACGCGGATTTCCATTTGTCCCACAGATAAAACTTCATCGGCGACCATTTCGTTTTGTCCGCTGGCCTAGCTTGTTGTCTGTCCTCAGGATGTTGTTCGAAGTGAGCTGCAACGATTCGAGTTGCTCTTTTGGTGTTTGCTGCAGTCGGAAGGCAGATGAGGAGCGTACCCTTGTCGGTAGATGTGTGTGTGTGTGTGTTTGTACGGTGCGTGTTGTATTCTCTCTGTGCAGACAATCTGCATTGGCAGCTCTGCAGGTGAATGGTGTTCTCAGTGTGGTGCGTCGGCTCTTGGGCCAGGAGAGGCCTTCCGTTCAATTCGGGTTTTGGATCTGGATCTGCGTTGCGCACGGACAGTGCAGTGGAAGGTGGATCTGGTGTTGCTTTTCTCAGGGCTTTTTCAACCACAATCGGTTGTTCCTGCATTTTGGTAAAATCTTCAGAAAGAAACAAAGCAAGTCCACTCGTCACATACGTTGTGCTGCAGTCCAGCTCCAAGCGACGGGGAAACGTCTAGAAATGGATTGTTGAGACATGAAAAACAATGTGACAGTGACTCACCTTGTTGTAAGCTGTGCATGTGAACAGCTGTTTTCTTGCATAAACATCATACAGGTAGCATTTTGACTTTTTCATTGATTTCCGCAGGTTGCAGAAGATAACATCTTTGAACATTGGAAAAATGAAAGAAAGCCCCAGTCGTTTTCATGTGCACATTGAAAGGAGATTATCTCTCGTTTTCTGCTTCGTCCAGCTGGTGTGGCGGGGTATTTTTTGTTGGAATCACAGCCACTTACATCTTGTCTCTGATTCTCACCAGCTTCCCTCTGAAACCTTTTTGTTCTTGGTTTGGTCGGAGCCTTGGGTCTGAGAGATGACTGTGGAATCGAGACAACGGAATTTGAGAGACAAGAATTTCAGTTGAAGAAAGTTCTCTCTTTCTGTGACTGACATTAGGCATTGGGTGGGGCATGTCATTCGAAAATGCTGCGCGGAAATGACATTGAAAACTGTCGAACATCGCGCGCCGGTTTCTTTGCCCACAGTTTTCCGCCGAGAAATGTTCTCACACTTCTTCCGCCTATGAGGTGGGCTCACTTGATGTTGGTGTGAAAATCCTCAGATGGTATATACAAAAGTATCTGTGTTTTTCTGGGAAAGCATCAGATGCCAGTGAAATACTGTGTGTTTGTTTTCAGATTTTGAAAAGATAAATTTCTTTGGTAAGTTGCTGCACAAAAGTGACCTAACCAACCAAAAAGCTCGTTCACGTGCGCCACAAGGGTGACATGCGGATTCCGCAAAGCGAATACAAATTGTGACCAATCTGTACGAAAGTGGAACTTTGTTCTCACTTTATGAAAATGACATCTCTAAAAAGTGTACATGTGTTTCCATGGTGTGTGTGTTCGCACTCATTAAATGACATTGGAAAAGCAGTTGTAGCGATCTCTGACGCGTGCTGTGTTGAGATGTGTAGCTAATTGTTAATGACCGCACTCCAAAACTGGATGAACTCACTTTTAGTTCGTCACATGTTGCGCGAGTGGCCAGTTGGCTGGCAAAGTGTCATTTTGTGCCAATATCCACAACGTGGTTTCGGTAGATGAACACCTCCCACCTTTTTTGGCTGCGTGGCAATTGCTTGGCGTGCTTGTTTTGCGATTGTTCAGTTCTGCACAAAAGGAATATTCCCTTATTCCATATGGTGCCTTCGGAGTGATGGCTGTCACACTTCGATACCCTTATCAAAATAGGACCTGTGTGATTAAGCGGAGATGCGCACGCAACTTGTACACCATACCTGATGCAGTTCACTCAGCATACAGTGTGTATTGCCTGTCATATTTGACATGCCACGTTAAGGTATGAAGACCCATCAGCCAATGGCAGAGCTTCAGCGAACAATAGTCGGTGAAAGTTGCCTCAACTTCGTATACATTTAACTCACATGGTTTGAAATTATAACAAAACAGAGGCTTCACACATGAAGCGAGTCAGTGAGGGGCTGGTCAGTCAGAGGGAACGGTGCATGTTGAAAGTTACGCCTATGAAGTAGCAACAACTCAGAACACTTTTACACAAACACGGGAAGCAGACTTGGGACATTTTTCGACAGGAAAAAAAGATCATGGCTGTTTCCCATTTGGTTGTGTTATTTTGCACGACGGCCGGACAAAATGCTGAGAACTTGGGATCAGATGAAGAACAGACAGTTTCGCTGGTGTACTTACTCTACGACATTGCCAATAACAAGGTGAGTCCACTACACATACCATATTTGTCAAGGAACAAGAGGCACAGCCGGCCTATTTTGGAATATGTTTATGACACAAATGTAGGTTGTATGTGGGCATGAAAGGAGACTCAGTACTCGCATCAGGAAGCGACGGACCACTCAGTTTTAACTTTGTTCCAAACCGTGTCACTAAAGTTCCTTTCTTGCCATAAACAGGGCAGAATTTTTAATGCATCTTGTCGGGGGCTTCTGTTGACAAGTCTGCTGGGCTACTTTCTGTTTTCATTTTGGGGAGTTGTGGTGTTAAATCCACCTGTGCAGACAAATAAGCAAACAGGGATCGAGTCAATAAGTGGGGAAGTGGAAAGTCCTTGCCTGGTTGAGTGACAATGACTGCTTTGTGTCCAACAGGTTGTGTGTCTACAACAGCATTACGTGCGGCCGACCAAAGACGACGCCTCGACGGAGAACGTGCTGACGGAGGAGTGCAAGGCCCAGACCGACCTCCCCGAGGATGACATCAAGAACGCCCAGCCTCTTGAACACGTTCTCGACGAGGTAAAAACGCAAACACTTCATCATTACCTTCTCATATTTGCTTGCAAAAATGGCACATGCAGGTGAGCATGAAACAGTCTGGCAATTGTGTGTGCATAATGGTCGGGAAATTCCAAGAAGTTCCGTCCCGATCTCTTTCGGTGCGAGCGATGTTCGCCGCAACCGACAGGTCAGCTGGACGCAGCCAGGCTGCTTTTGCATGTCAAATCCACGATGAGCAGAAGATTATTTTTTTGGTGTTGACATGAGTTACTTTTGTCTTATCGGAAAGATGGGTCATCACCAAGAGACTTGCATTGTTTCCCTTGACTGATATGACGCTCATTTTAGTGATGATTAAAGTTCAGATTTTACGGCGATCATGATAGTAAAATCTCGCGAATGTAGTCGGATCCACGACTGGTAAGCGAGAGAATCACAAGGATTCTCTCTTTGAATTATGGTACCATTATGTCTACGCATGTCGCTATCAGGTGTGACAGATACGTATTTGGTACTTGACAAGACCCTGAAAATGTTTTTTATCAGCTGGGTCCGAATCTTGCCTGCGAATGATGCAGAGAAAATCAAGAATGGCCACAGTGAATACCCATTCAATCATGCAGCAAGTATCTTTGGTCCAAGAAGAATTTTGTTAAGAAATCTAGAGCAGAAAACAGCTGAAGTTTAGAGCAAGAATCATTAGATTTTGCTCACTGCGTGAATTTTTGCCGTTTTCCAACGCTCCAGAGACGGTCAAGTTGTCTGAAAGTGGTAAATACACCTTTTCCTGTAAGGCGGCCAACATGGAATTGTGTTTGCTTTTCTTTGTTTCCACCATTGATGCCGTGGCCATCATGTCCTGAGACATCTTGACAGAATCTTGACACTAACTTTTCTGTGCTCTGGCAGAATCTGCATTTGGTTCTTTTGTGCGTGTCAAAATTTCGCACTCGCATTTTGAGATGGGGGATTTACACCCAGGAATTGAAACAGCCGCCTTAAAATTGACTCAGCTTCGAAATTGAAGTCCAAAAAAAAAGAAAAACACACACGGCTTCATTGCGGCTGAGGGTTGGCCAAATGAAGTCTTCGTGTAATTGAGCCTGAAGAAAACACTAGTGCAGACCCGCATGGTGATTTTGGGCTGCAAAAGTGCTTTTGCCCCTTTTGTTTCAATTCGAACCCGCATCATTGAGAAAATTGATCCTGTGGAACATGACACCTCGTTCTTGTGACTTGGTAGTTGTCCTTTGACAGCTAAGTGTGCAGAAAATTTCTTAATTGCTGGTCAAAGAGTTTCCTTTTTCAAGTCGGCCTTGTTTTTGCAGTGGATCAAAATACTTTTTGAGTTTTTCCAATGAAAATTTAGAAGCGTAACATTCTGAGGTTGTCCTGTCAAACATGGTCTGTTTTTTGAAGAAAAATCCTGTTGGAATCGCATCGCTTGTGAACAGTGTTCAGTGCTTCGTGAATTGGGCCTTCAAACTAAATTTCTTTTTCCTATGTGTGTTGATTGTGTACTTCGGAAGAAGTTCCAAGTGGAATCCCACCGAGTTGGGGGTTTGGTTGGCAAACACGAGAGGTGTCTTTTGAAAGTTTATTTGCATTCCATTTCTGTAGATCGGCGCATTTTTTTGAGTGAGTGATCCATGACCGTACCCCACCCATAGTGCATTTGCATGCGATTTCTAATTGTGCATTTGCTGAAGCTTGGTTGCAAACGGATACAAGAGGACAACCCTTCTGGGCCCAGTTTTAAGCCTTTAACCCTCCATGCTAAGGAACTGGAGCGATGTCTTTTTCCTCATGCATCACTGGTGCGGATGAAATGCTGTGATCGTCACAGGCTGTTTGGTCTTTTGATTGTTCAAATTATCTTTGGGATGCCTTACCTTTACCCTTATCCTGCATTATTATCTGTTGGCACAAGATATGTGCGTCTCTTGGCAAATTTACCTTGGAAACAAGTGGCAGTTACGAGATCGGAGGTGTTGAAAATTCATCCAGGGGTTTTCAGAAAGATTCTTGGATCCATTTTTGCTCAAACTGTGTGTGTGTTTTGTTTGGTGCATCATAACAAAAAGGAAAATATTTTTCTGGTCGTGAATGTTGCGGATGAAATTCACAATTGGGTCCTGATCTGTCCATGGTGATTTGGGGATCAGTGTGAAATAACGCAGACCCTGAAAATCAAGGGAAAATATATAAAAAAAACCCGATTTATTTGCCCAATTTGATTCAGATTCTTTGTATTATGTGCATAGTTAGCACGTGGTATTTTGTCCAGCAATGACATCTTTGTTTCAGTGCATGAACAACTTTATCTCCACCAGTTGTATCATTCTCATTGAATTTCAAGATCAGTCGTCATTGCCGAACAAAACTCCTTGTGTGTGTGTGTGTGTGTGCGTTCGAGATAACAAGTTCGATGAACAACACAGCTTTTTAGATAACACAGGTTTTCAGGAGATTCTTGCTCTGCTTTCAGTTCGACAGATTTCTGAGTTCCAAAGAAGTTCACCCTGACCACAGTGGACGCCCGTTTTGTTTCTGCACTGATGGACAGTTACATTTGAGGCTATGTATTCATCCCGAAGCCTCAAGGAAAGGCATCGAATTGGCTTCTTACTTCAACACATTTTTCGACCTGCGAAAAGAGTTCAAGAAGTTCTACAGGACCAACAACATCAACTGCATCAAAGACATGCTTGATTGTATCCTTTTTCTTTCAACTACCGTTTTGTGTTTGGAAGAGTGAGTTTCCCAAATAAGTTTTCCTTTTTGTAGGTAGTTATGTGTCAGGACTGTGTGTTGTTTGCACACACCAAACTTGAAAAAATATCACACAAACGTTTTCATAGGAATGCTGTGTAACATTCAGAGCTTATTTGTAGAAACTTAGGTCGGGCCTGATCTTCTCTGGTTGCAATGTCTTTTAAATGGCACGAACTACAAACGAAAAGGATAAAAAGTGTGATCACTCGTTTTCAGCTCCAAACTGTAGAGTTACCCCAATAAGAATAAGGAGTTAAAATGGAGTTAAAGAGTGCAGTTCCTTTTGAATTACCAATCACATGTCCTATGCATCCATGGCATTCTTTCCCTTTGGCTGGCTTCTTGATGTCTGAAGCCTTATCTGGAATCTCACTGTTGAAGTGCCCTGTTGTATCCCGAGGTGCTGCAGATATGAAAGATAGCACCCTGTGGGCTGGGGCAAATGATAGGGAAACACTAAGACCAGGTCGTACGAAATTGCCATTTTGGGCTGCATTTCCATTTTGGAGCAATATTTGATTGAAATGTGATGCTACAAAAGGAATTTGAATAGAAGCAGAGATAATGTGGCAACAGCTGTAATCAAAAGGTGCTGGCTGCTTGAAGGCAGTGACCTGCATAAATTCTCGTCAACATAGCAACCACAAAAAAATTAATTTTGCCAAAAATGTCTTCACTTGATTGTTCACCTTCAGCTGTGTCCATTGCTGATTTATATTCAAAGAACGAAGTGAGTTGTTTCACCTGGACTGTGTTTGAATTAACTATTCATGTTATCAGAAAAGTTTTTGCGTTCCTCTTTGCAATGAAGATGTTCAGTTTTCTTTTGTTCGTTCCAAGTTTTTGGATAGAAAGATGGGTCACCAGAATTTGCGAAATTTCCGTCCGAACCCAGTTGTGTGTCCAGTGTTGTTGAAATTTGAAATGAGAAACTTGTCGACTAATCGACTTTTTCCTCTTTTCTCAGAGGGAACTTAATTTCATCTTCGCTTTGTAACCAGACTGGAACAGCAATTCAAGTGTCTTTGCTCGAAAGACACTGACCTTTTTCTGGTTAAGGTCTACTGGAGGTCTTTAGAGACTGTAATGCACCAGTAGACAAGAATGGTCGGTATCGCATACATTTTGCAGAAACAGTAAATCAAGTCGTTTTTCCAGAGAGGTTTTTGATTTGTGAGTATCGTGGGAGGGTATCAGCAGTTTTTGTTCCCTTTGTGTTTCACAGCGGTGTGTGCCCTATATTTCGTGTTTTCGCCAGTCTTTTGCACTCCAAGAATCCCCACTGAAGACGAACATGTTCACTTCAGTCTTCATAAGTTTATGATAACTGTGTGCATATTGCACATTGCCTGAAACGATGGCGTCTTTCCAAAAGGAAATAATTTTCATACTGTCAAAATGAAAGGCTTGCAAAACAAAAGCACCGTACGCAGCATTAAAATCTGCCCGAGACTGTTCTTCTTTCAGCCATGGGCCCTTCCTGGTAATTGTTGGTCACAGAATGCTGTTTGTGGAGCGGAAGTGAAACATGTCTTTCTTGGTTTTGTCCTGTCAGCTCTCCCTTTTTTCTCATGGTCTGGCATTTTGCAATGCAATTTTGTTTCTTTTTTGCCCGCGTATGTCCCCCTACCATATGGTCAACTGTCTTTGGTACAAATTGCGGTTCAGCTTGAATTTGCCTTAACGTGTTACAATCCAGATTTGGCATTAGAAGGGGATCAGTCTGTCGAGTATGGCGTTCGGCAAGCCCAGGAAATGGCGTCCATCATCCAAAGATTGCTAAACGATGGTGAGTATTTTTTGTCTTGCAAATCGTAGACTGAAACTGACGAGTCTGGTCCCACTTTATTCTGTCATTGAAGTCCCCACGCAGTGACAACAGTCAATGTCTATTGTCGCCTGAAACTATAGCTATGAATTTTATTCGGCCCGTGGCACTATGTCCGGGAAAAAAGCTCCGGGATAGGTCCGCCTGGCCTTTCATCTGGAGGTCACTGGGTGGTACTGACAATAAAGTCTGGGTATTTTAGGCCTTAGCTGTGTGTACGCCAACACAGGGCCATTACTCTCTGAAACTGTGAGATATTCCTGTTGATGCTTCAAATACCTCTTATGCGTTCTTTACTCCGATGCGACAAAAATTGTCATTGTTCTTCCTAAGGAATTCGACTTCCAATGGTAGCTGTAAGACAAAATGTCCACAAATTTGTTACGTTATGGTTTCCACTGTTCAAGGTTCAAATCTTTTGTGTCAGGGCTGTGACAGACTTGTCCAATGTGGCTTTCGTGGTACCTTTGGAACAGTCATTGTGTGCAAATTGAAGCAAGTGTGTTGGTGGAAGTTCCACAGTGATGAGTGTCTCTGGTTTCAAGTCAAACAGAAATGTTGAGAAACATTCCTGGCGCTGTTTTTTTTTTCCAACATTTGAGCCAAAAATTATTTTGTGTGTGTGTGTGTGTATGTGTGTTTGCGTTGCAAGGAAATTATCATCGCGTGTTGGCGATGTGCATTTTGTGAATTTCGTTCTCATCCGTGCCATCATTATGATGAGTTTCGAGCGCAATTGAAGTTTCTCGTGAAGAACAAACCGTGCGCAAGAACAAATGAGCATAAGCTTTCTCGTTTGCATCCCTTCCCATGGTAAACACATTTTTTCTGCAATGAAAATTGGCACACATAATAAAACAATAATCATGTGCAATGAAGGAAATGAAAGGTTGCCATTTTATTGTAAATGCCTCTGAGCCGAGTTATATCCATTCGGGTCAACTTTCAAATCATGCCTCCGGTATGACACTGGAGGCCACAAAGCTTCGGGGCCACGAACAATTATATTCTGTCCATTCTTGCCTTTAGGATTTCACTTTCACCAAAGTAACTGATTGTGAGAAAGTGCGGTTCTTTTTGTTGTGGTACGTTGGAATCTTCAAATTATTGGTTTTCATTTCAAAAAATTTGCGTGTTTTCTGGAGAGTCAGATGTCGGTCTCAAGTTACGGGTTGTGTCTGTTCGGAATGGGATGCATTACTGGTTGAGAACAAGTGATGTTTTCAGAGATCTCACGACCCAA
>JAAUYG010130013.1_pt1 | contig 10122 bp, 3 predicted proteins | sample 7278091 | NCBI WGS metagenome assembly JAAUYG01 (sample SAMN14350201, study PRJNA611818) | marine sediment metagenome | isolation source: surface marine sediment (0.6m) | place: French Polynesia: Moorea | collected 2018-08
AAGACAACATAGAACTGATGACAACACTGATGCAGGGAACGCTTTATCTGGCAGGTAATATGTAATCAGAGCTGCCAGATTCCGACTTTCAATCTGGTAAGTTACCAAACGTTTCAACATGAACCCCTATTTTTATCTTGAAGTATCATATCAGACAACCACTTGCCCTACATTCGTATGTGCACATGCACAAGACACCCTGCTTAGACATTTTTATATTTCCATACAATTTAACAATGAACCATTCATAGAGGCTCGCAGGATTTTTTACATGAGGGGCTAAATATATCAGCAAGTTCTTATTTTTCTGGATGGCAATTGGCAATCACACTTTCCACTTTTTAACAATAAAATGTCAATGTGTATTGTATATAGTTTGAGCTATGAGCTTACCAGCCGGCTTATAGTTCTTGCTGCTGATGTTGACAGCCTTAGCTGCCATCACCAAAGGCTTTGTGGCATTGTAGTCAATAGGACCTGCAGAGGAATACAATAACAATTTTGGAATACAATAAACATTTTGCAAAATGTACATACACCATGGTATCGTACAGTCATTCACTATAATTAACTTCATGACAGTCTTACATATTTTATATTGCGATTAAAAATTAAATGTGTTCAACAATTACATGCATTGACAAGAACTGCTTTTTTCAATCCCAGAAGCTAAAAAGTAAAACTTTGCGTTACAGCTTTAAACTTTCTCAAGCTAAATAACATCAAAAGCTGGTGGTAATGTTTCTCCAGATATGACTAACTGTTAATAAAACCATAATTAGTCTGAACACGGTAACTAGTGGCAATTACCTAGCACTAACAGTAATTACTGTACATGCAGCTGCACCAGTTCACTTTACAGTAGTCCCTCTATTTTACAACCCTCTATTTTAAGACCATCCTTGATTATAAGACCGCTTGATTTGATCCCAAAGGGCAATTTTATGTTAAATAACCTTTAACACCACATGCAATATAAACCCACATTTTCTTGGTCCCATGGGTGGTCTTAAAATAGAGGAACCACTGTATTTGTTACACAAAAGGGAAAGCTTCTACCTTTGGAGTATGGCGCGGATAAAACCCAAAAGCTGCTATCCACAGCTCTCTTGTAGTACAGCGCGTTCCAGGTGTCTACAAATTCTGCCATCAACTCGCTGGCACTGGAAATAAGAATGGGTAACCATGGTAACAGAGAGACGACAGGTAAGTATTTAGTCAACACAATCTGCATCAAAGCATCATGAAATTATTTCGGAGAAAAGATGGAAAGAGGGTGTGAGACGGATGGCACAGGATTATACAGCAAAAGTGAAAACATGATCTTGGGAGTAAGGTCTATCGAGGCAACAGAACAAAATAATATTATAACCGTAAAGCATCTGTTAGTCATACAGTAGTCCCTCTATTTAAAACCCTCTATTTTAAGACCACCCTTGATTATAAGACTGCTTGATTTGGTCACAAAGGGCAGTTTTCTGTGTTAAATGACCTTTATTTTTAGACAACCTGCAATATAAGACCACATTTTCTTGGTCCCATGGGTTGTCTTAAAATACAGGGACCACTGTATTGTCTATTTGTAGTCTTTACGTTTTAAACAATCACATGTAATTTAGAAGATATTTTTATCATGTGATACAGATACTATAATTAGCACTTCCCATCAGGATAATATTACTTTGAAGGGTAAACCCTAGTCAGGCCGCTACTGGTGCCAATGAAGAAAGCCTCAAATCTCTGGCCTGCATCGTCAGTGCCCGACTGTTCGCTGTCTACGTGTAGTTCCTTCCTGAAATGGTGAAACACAATAACATGGTTAAGATAGACAGAAAACCCTTGTAAGGAAAACTGCGATAAATCTAGCTGATTATAAATGATTGATAGTGATCAGTCTATTTTACAACCCTTTATTTTAGGACCACCTTGACTATAAGACCACCTATTTTGTCCCAAAGTATGATTCTGTGTACTGCTGAAACTTTATTTTAAGACCACCTGCAGTATATGACCACATTTTCCTGATCCCACAGGTTGTCTTAAAGCAGAGACAACACTGTATACATGTCTGAATACAATGTATTTTTGGTCGAACTCTCACGTTGATATTTTAATTGACCTACAGGCAAGTCACCGAGATACAACAGGGTTGGATTTCTCAAAAAATACTTATACATGTAAGTCTAAATTTTGACTTAAGTCAATTTTCTGAGCACTGTGATTGGCTAAGAATCTGACTTAAGTCAAAACTTGGACTTAAGTATTTTTGAGAACTCCAGCCCAGGACATTGTACATGTGTTTCACGGAACCTCATACGTAAGAAAACCAATGGAATTGACTGTCCTAAACTGGTCTTAAATGTGACATGGTCTTATTCCTGAGACTACTGAATTTTGAACTTGCATTGCTGGTACTGCTGGGAAATGGCTTTAATACTGATTCGGAAGTGTTCATAATTACCATATATGTACTAATAGAAGTGCAGTGTGTGAGTGCAAGGGCTTGGGTGCACGTCTATTAACGTCAATAATAAAGCCGGTCATCTGGTACATACAATATGCATATAAACAGGAACCATCTAGATCTTTGCAAGGAAGTGGCGATTTGCACATGTGTGACAGCCAAACGGACCAGAATATCGCTCAAATTTTAGTTTTTGTTGATGATCTTTTGATGTTTTATCTGGCATTTGGTGTGAATTTGGTGTGGCATGTTTGTTGCTGGAGGGCTTGCATGTCTATTAGGACTGCACTTTTATAAGGGTATATAAAGTATGAGGTCCCAGTGAATGTGCAAAGTTAGCATTACCTCCAAACTAGATCTACTGGCTTCGGTGGTCCAGACGTGTCACTACCCGAATCAAGGGGATATGTGCATGTACATACAGTGGTCCCTGCGATTTAAGATCCCTCTATTTTTAACAATTCCCTGCATTTTAAGACCGGATATCAGTAACACCACTTGCATATTTTCAGTATAAATATCCCTCTATTTTAAGACCACCCTCAATTTAAGACCATATTTTGCTGGCAGAATGGGCGGTCTTAAATCGCAGGACCACTGTATAAGCATAAATTTTGCGTGAATACGGTACTAAATGGAACATACATGTAGCTACTTGCACACATAGCAATTAGTAATATATACAACTGTACATGTCAATTCTGCATTTGCACAAAACAGTCTCGTCGGAGTCCAGCCCAAGTGCAAAAACTGCCTTCAGGAATATATGAATTATGCTACGTGTCCAGCTCCTTTTTAAATTTCCAAAGTCTTTAAATGTTCTGAGTTGTCAGTTGTCAATTGACTGTTCTACAATTTGGGTTACATTAAATGTTCAATCATGCTGTGAGTAATATAGGTAAGAGTTGCAGCATGTCTCTCTCCCTTTCAGCTATATATAGAAATGATTAAGGTATGCATGTAACATATGACAGGTTTGAAATCACATACACATTACCTGCAGATAACACTTACCGCACAGAAGGATTATTTCCTGATTACCACATGGAACGGTCATAGAAATTTGACGTAAAAAATAGATCAATATAAAACTGGTCGGCATTAATTTAAGGAGCGGATAAATAATCCTATGGCCCCCACCCAGCCACAGTAGTATGTGAGAGCTGTGCTAGGATTGGCATCAATCTTCGCTCACCACCTAATACTTCGTGGTATAGCTAGGCTAATGTAGTAGCTTGTTACTGATAAGTACTGATAAGGACTGAGCAAACATCTCCACGGTTATTAGTTATTGGGGTAGCTAGTGAAGATATGGTAGGGCGCTCTCCACACTACTGCAGGTCAAAGTTCAAGGTACATGTGATAACATTTATACAGATTGAAAACAAACACCGGTTTTTGTACCAAAAATTCCCTGCATGGGCTTACCATGCTTACTGTATACAAAACCAATAAACGGGGAGAACTAATTAGCAAATGAACACATTAACGACATTACGCACATGAAAATAATTCTGTACTTTCAACACATGACCAGTGTCAGTGTGCTGCTTCGTAACCCTTTTTTCTGTTGTTGCAACTTGCAAATATTTATAATTCTTTAATATATTTAGACTACTTTAACCATGTTACCAGGTTAATTTGTTGTTTTGCTACCCTTTTACAATTTTCAAATGCAGCAAGCACGAAGGCAACAATTATAAAAAGTATTACATATAGGGTTACTTGGTGTAAGTAGCAGATTGAAAGATTAAAACTACAGCAGCATCATGAGCATTGCAGCATTTCTATAGTCACCCTTCCAAGTACCAGAACATGGTCCTTCTCTTAAAGGACAGTCTCTCACCAAAGGACACCTCTCTAATGTGGATAGAATTATTTGGTAGCAAGTACCGTGAATGCAATTAATTCTTCCCCTAACCAAAACATACTTGTCTAATGTGGACATACATGTAATTAATTTTCACAACGGCTATGTGTCCTGATTAGAGGGAGACTTCTGTAGATATATAGTACTAATTACCACCACAAATGTTCTTTTGACTCGAATTCTGATTAGATGAAGTGGTACCGGTACATGCAATGTATCACTCCAAGTTTCCAACTCATCGATCACCAATAAAGTATACACTGGAGAACGTTTCAGCAAATGGCGAGTCTACGAACTGCCAGATCAAGTAGATTGACTGTACATGTATTACATATACACCTAGCTGCCTGTCACAGACTGACATCTAGAGTCGTCTGTCGGAACATATAACTTGTGTACAGACCAGCATGTATATCGCTTAATGAATCTGACTGCTGTTAGTCACCGGCAGCTGCGGCATCAATCATCATTTATGCAGACATATCCAACCAGTAAAATCCAATCTCTCCGATTCATCGGGGTTGGCTTTCATGAAATATCTGAAGCCTAGAAATGAACCTATCATCTGGTGAGGTGAAATGGGCTTCGAACCCTCTGATTTAGTCATACCAGTATGCGATACCTGGTTAAACCTGCATGGCCAAACAGCAAGTGCAGGCACAGTGAATGATTTTACAGCCACAGATTGGATATGAACTCATCACCCATGAATCTGCAACAAACTGTGGCTATATTTATTGCAAATCAGCAGTCTGTTCATGTCACTTATTTCAGTGAGATATGTCACTTCCATGTAAACCACACTCCACTTGAGCCTCTTCAACAAAATCCACATTTTCCATTATCTTTCAGAAGGGTCGCCAGAAAAATATCTATATATATATAAATATACATGTAAGTGGTCTGGCCTGCATATGAAAATTTAATAATCCCTTTTCTCATTCTAATATACATGTAGCACAGAAAAACAAGCACTGTTTTTAGCAATGATGAGCAATTTGTGTTCATGTGTTTGAATTCATGCTGTCTCTGGTGTGTCAATGTTTCTGAGCCTTTAATTCCCTTCATAACAATTTGGGTCTGGGGCCAATTTCTTGAAAAGTCATAAATTCCACTAGTGATCTTGAACATGGAAACGTCAATGGTTGCCAACTTGTGACTAGTGAAATTACCGGTAAGTCCGTTCCTAGGCTAAAGATTCTTCCAGAAATTGGCCTGTGAACAATGTCTTTACCTTCCTCTGCTTTGCTTTGTCAAGATAGTCACTTTAGTGAAATTGTTTAATTTTATGCTTAAGTACAGCTATATTATTTCAGTTCCAATTTAATATCTTTTTGTGAACCTAGGTCTTACAGCCTATCATACTACGGCTGTCTTAGCTACATATATAGACAGCACACAGTATTTATTAGGTAATTACCTGAGTCTTTCAATCACTCGGTTGGAATTAACATCTCCACACCAAACATGATATGTTAATACCTTGATTATACTGGACAATCCTTCCATCCCCACAGTTAAGACATATTATAAGTCTTAATTGAGATCAACTATACTGGACCTACTGAAAGATCTTATGTTCACAACTATATTTCAAAACTGAAAGTAAAAACAGTTCTTAGCCTGATTCCAGCCTTTTTTGCAAAGTCTCGCCCTCCAGTTTAAAGTGTACGATCTATTACAGCTAGATCCTAATTCACACTCTTTTTTTTCCATATCTACATAAATGTCATATCAAGCAGCCCTGTACATGCCGTATCCACATAAATAAACACATCAAACTGTACATCCTAGGTGACACAGGTGATTAGTGTCCACTTGGACATCATAAACATGCAACGGCAGATGTCAGACAGATGCAAGTATTGCTGTTAGAAGAGTGCAGGTAGATTACTATGTATAAGCTAGTAAAATGATAAACACACCACTGATTTAGAAATACATTTTTGATTACAGTAGTCCCCCTCTAATAAGGACACCCCTTCTGCCAATCAATTCTGAGCTTATTAGAGAGGTGTCCTTTGGTGAGAGGAACCATTATATACATTCATAGTACTTGCTATATCAATAATTTGTGTTTTTTCTCGAGGGGTGTCCACTCTAGACAGTGTCCTTTAAGAGTGACTAGCTGTAGTCATTGTTTGACATGACCAGCGTTTTAATGTTTTATTTTTTACTTATTTATTTATTTTATTATTATTATTATTTTTTTTTTTGGGGGGGGGGGCATTTTATTAAAAAAACTGTACCAATATTGTTTAACACTGGGGTTACAGACTAAGTTCTCAATACTTCAACAACTGATGGTCATCACTGTTAATGTATACCACTGAGTGTATCAACAAAATTAGTCTGTCAGGTTTAACATTGGTAAAAGATGTCATCTGTACTGGTATCAAACTTTTAATGGAATACACATACATAAAATTGTAATATCAAATACAATAAACTCTGTGATGAAAGATGAAAACTCATGTTTTACTTTGATATCCTCATGCCAAATATACATTAAATTTGAATTTCAAATAAATTTGATACGTGTATATTATCAAATTAGACTTATTGAAACTAACCAATCCATATCCAGAATATACATATAAGTCATCGTCTGCAGCTCGAAGCACAGAATGGCTTTTCTATGGATGCAATTTCCAACCTGCCTATCAGTATAAAAATAAAAATATTTAAACAAACATGTCCCACTCAAAGTAATTTAATCAATGAAATGATTACCGCCCAGGGGTGTATATGGGGGAAACTAATAATCAATACACCTACACAGATATAACTGTCCAACATATTACTACCGGATGGATAACATTGAAGTCAGCTGCCACCTCAGCGGAACTGGGCAAAATAATCCATTGATGAGGCATCTGTTTTTAAAGTGGATAATACCATGGGATTGCTCTAAAAATAAGTAGTTTACTATGTTTTGACTTAAACTTTAAATAATTAGTTGAACTACATGGTATCAACTTCCCTACAGTAGCCTATATGTGAAACCTGTGGCTTTTTGCTCACATTTCAGCAGATGTACCCCCTTACAACAAGCTTGATCCATCAGTTACACTGTATGGAATTTAATAAATATGGAATTGGCTGTATGAAATTCAATACATTTTTAAATTAACAGATTCCTAGTTGTTCTATATTCTATAGAGACGGATACTCTAACACTTTTGTTGCCGGAGAATTATTACCTGACTTTTTTACCAGAAACATTTGCCCCATTTGCTTAATCACACTGCATATGAAATTGTCTACTTGACGGTAGGCAGGCAACTTAACTTCTGGTAGGCGTACTAACCTGTAAAGTATATCCGTTTTCAAAAGTGTGAACATTCTTTGATTTCAATCGGCCGTATACCATTGAATGGCGGGGAACTCGTCCAAAATGGCGCGAAATGAGCGACCGCTTGCGCTGAGTTGTACATTGTAAAACAGCGACTTTAATACGCCTGTATGTCCCTTCTTAATCCATTTTTTCAAACTGTCACGATATCATCTGCTTTCTCCAATTGCTTTGATGATGAACAGGTATACAATGAATATCTCACTCAAACGACCAGCTGACCCTGTCTAATCAACATCAATATCCACCGACCACATGGATGTCAAGTGTTGAATTGACGTCTTCGGTTCTTCGGGTCCCGAGAAGAAATCGACGACCCACTGTACAGCAGTTTGCTTTGGGTGATATCAAGTCATATCCATAACCGACACGTGTGGGGGTAAATTTGGTTAAAATGACGAAATGCTGTAATTATAAAGTGGTTACATCGTATCTGCGAATATGTCTATTGCCGTGTCATGATTAATGATACGGTGCGGAGTTTTGGTAATTTAAACCGAGATGTATATAGTCACTGGCGGTGTTTCCAGCCACCCAGGCGGCTGGTCAATGTTGTCCACTAACCTCCTGTCAGCATCGTCTGGTTCACTCAGTGTGCCGACCTAGACTTGACATGTCCATCAGTCAACAACATCGTTGCACATAGCGATAATATACCGCTCACATTGGTAGCTTCGGCTTCAAACGTTTCCAACGTGCGGTATTTGCCAATTATCGGTCGTACACGGCAGCAGATCGTAATGTATGTCGCAGCTGGGCCACCGTACAGTGATTGGGGGACGCGGGAAAGAACCGTTACCGCGCCGCGGTCGCTGGGCGCCGCACGTGCACTGACCGATGTGGTTTCCAGGTGATCGATACCTGGCCGAACGAGTTCAGTCAGCTGTGCCATCCCACGACGCACAATATTCAAATTGGCGAGATTATCGATCTAATCCGTGTCATGTCCCGTCGCGCATGTGTGAACACGGTAGAAAGCATGTAGCATGCACGGGAAAAGGAAGCGACCTGCAGGTCTCCATCAAGAATTCGCTGCAACGATTTCCCTTCATTCCCCGCTTCATTCCAGATTTGCCTTCAGATCATCCTAATCCCAGCGGCTGGCCGTAGGATAATTTAATTCGTGCCCCCATCTGTAATACAACAAATTTATTAAAGGATTATGACAGATATTTGTCGAATTGAGGGCATGTGTGAATAGAATAGCTGCCAGACCCAGAGTGATGAAGGTACTTTTGAAGGTGGATGAGCGGGCGGGACAATGGGATGTCGTCTCAGTAGCCTTGACCAAGTGTCTATAAACGGAAATCTCATACACAACTGCTTCCGATGTAACGCCTGCTAAAGGAATAAACGTCCAACTAATAAAGATGGAGAATTATGGATTATAGAAACAGTTGTGTTGCAGGTGGAACCATGAGTTCAAACCACACACTGATACAGTAGACTGGTCATATGTAAGACTACCGGCAATCATATTTCCCCACTATAGTAGTGTCTCACCCCAATTAGACTCTTTCCATGATCGTGGAGTCCACTGGGAAGAAGCTGTCAAATTGAAACAGTTTGGACCACCTGTATTAAAAGTGTGTCTCCTAACTGCTAATCGATGCTGAATGCGTCTCTATATCGGAAAGCATTACCTGTACACAGTCATATGCCCTCAACATCCCCGTCACAGAACTGTACTAGTTTTGTGCAAACAAAAAAGCATTGTCCGCAAAATATGACCAGAGATAAAGTATATCTTCATTTCTCGCCATCGAGTGAGCCAGACTCAGTGAGTAAAACTTGCAAAAACTGCATAAAAAAACAACTCACTAAGCAAGTAAACTTTAAAAAATAAAAAAAACTGCAACGAAAAAGATACCATGCTGGAATATGCCCAAGTTGCTTCCCATTCCCCTCTTTCTCACACCGCTATGGATAATGGTTGACCGTGGGTTAAAACTACCCCCCCCCCCCTCCCCAACCGCAGACGAGTTCCGGTCGGGTTGGGGTTCCAATCAACTTCTCGACCGTGTCAAACAAACAAAAAATCAAAGTTTCTGTCTGCTGCATAATCTTTAATTAAGGGTCAAATGCTGCCGTAAAACATGAATCACTAACATATTCTAGCCGTAACCAAATGAAATCCCAGCATCATCACCACGGTAACTAATATTTTTCATTTTCTGGAAGGCCGGTTTGCACTACTAGAAAAAAAATGCCGGTACTACTCTTTTTGCAAGTCATCAGCCGACTTCTTCGTCCAACACCACTATGCAGACCATAAGGAATTTCTGTCATAAAGCGAAACTTAAACTTTACGAGATGGGAGAAGGACATCGTTCAATAAGAACGTTTGTAGTGGCTGGGGAGGGGGGGGGGGGGGGGGCGGCAATATTTTGGAAAAAAATTTACCGGGGAGGGGAAGACAACAAAGGCAGGGGA
>JAAUYG010164790.1_pt1 | contig 10122 bp, 8 predicted proteins | sample 7278091 | NCBI WGS metagenome assembly JAAUYG01 (sample SAMN14350201, study PRJNA611818) | marine sediment metagenome | isolation source: surface marine sediment (0.6m) | place: French Polynesia: Moorea | collected 2018-08
CTTCCGATCTAGTCCAATGACATCACATAAGACCTTGAGTGACCTTGAAAGGTCAAAGTCAGGGTCACTTAGATTTCGAAGCCTTTTATCTTGTAAAGGAGCTTAGTAGGCCACGTGTTACTACGAAATAAATCTGTAGAAATTTGCCATTTATCACACCAATTGCAGGTGTCAAGCAGAGCGCCAAGGTCCATGGACCTCTTGTTCTCAAAATCGAATCATTTCATCCCTGGGCCCAAGGGGAGCCTCGCGTGGGAAATGAAGTCGATGGGGGAAATATTTTTTGCGCTATGTTGTTACGCACACACGGACGGACGGACGCACAAAGTGATTGCAAGAAACCCCTGGCGGGGTTTAACAACGAAAGAAAATTCACGTAAAATAACTTGTACAACGATGTAGCATGTTGGAGCAAAACATACCGGTATATGCCAAAGTTTATATTCGAACTTACTTTAATCTCTGTCGATGCTTTAGAGACAAACTTTTTATTTCGTAGTTGCACATGGCATTCCTCTAGGCTTAAGTTAAAATAGTCTGGCAAACAAATCTACAGTTTAGTGGTCTAGAAGAGGTATAAATCCAAAGTTTCTTCCATCTGCATGCAGACTTTTTTCAGACCACTCGTTAGCAGGCCCTTTGAGGGAACCTTAATCTTACCGCACATTGTGTCAAATTTAATAGTACTTAGGACTCTACATGTAAAATTTTATACCAAATATTTAGATCAAAACACTAGCGACTTAACCATTCAATAACTGTGAAAAACAACTGTACCCAAACAAACAAAAAATATAGATAGGTTTTTCAACTGGTGCATGAATTTCAACTCAAGTTCAGTTGAAGTACAGTTGAATTGAGTTTAAACTCTTGAATGTAATAGGGTTCTATCAACCGTTGAATTATTGTAGCCGCAAACTTGACCTGTGGCCTGCACGCCGAGTTTGTTGACACGTTTTGACTGCTGCGTCCCTTAGAAAATGAAAAGCTGCGGCTACTGTTAAATAGTAGTTGCATACCTGGGACGTTCAACTTCAACCGTGTAGCTGAATTTTGAGTTGAATTGGAGTTTAATATGTCGCATGCAGAGGTGGAAATTGAGTTTTTTTTTCTCATGCAAATTAACCGTTGAATAGGCGTTGAAGTAGTGAAGTCGAAAGTCAAGTTTAACATAAGTTCAACTTGTTACGATTGGTTAAAACGATTGCATTCAAATAAATGTAAATTAAAATTACCTTTAAGTCACTCAGACACATATTCTCTTGCTAGTGTACAATTTTTCCCTATCCCACAGAAAGGTACGGAGTTAACAATAAGAGCTTGAAATATCTTTTGCCTGTCAAAATTACGTGAATCATATTTGTTGAAGAACACATGTACTTCAACCTCTTCAACCTACTTTCAACCTCTCTGTTAGGAATAGCCATATGTAGCGTATTTTCTGTATATGGGTGATGTTATATATGAAAAGTTATATGCTCTTCTTCGCCTCTATCGACACGGCCAAAATATTCCAGTCAATTTTCCATATATATCCATCGACCGACTTGTATATTTGATGCCCACCAATGGAGTACAAATGCGGCAATTCCATTCCAAGTCCTGCATGCATTATTTGCAAAGGCATTTTTCATGTTTTATGTACACGTAGAAGATTCACGTACCACACGCCGATTTAAAATCTGTATTCGCTCATAAAACGTTTAAAACCAACATGGGGTAATCATCACTGGTTTTCTGCTGTCGACTGAGTATTACATCCAAGGTTCACGATGATCTGTGTTAGATGTTAGTGTAAATCGGTGTCGACCTTTATACATGCTATAGCCAAAAGCATACGACCATGCATAGCCAGTTTCTCGGTTCAACTCGAGACCAGAGTTACACGTAATCTTCTGTTGTTTATAGCACACAAGAGGTGTTTTGCGTGCCCAAATCACTGTTCCATACGGTCATTATATATACGTTTAAAATAACGTTCATATATATAAACAAGAAAAACCGTCGAGACGGTGGAAAATCCTGCGTGACCACAAATTTTCTTATGTAACATCCAAATTATCATATTACAAGCAAGATGTCCTACCCCTCAAAAGCTGAGTTACCTTGACTTTGATCCTTCAAGATCACTCATTGTCAAATCTGATGGTGCCATAGAGTTCTCCATATACGGTAGGACTTCCTATTAGAAATAGTAACATATGGCTAAATTCTCTGCTCTTTTGCAAAATGTCTTCAAAATCTGAGACCTTGAATTTCACCTTTCAACATCACTTGAGTCGAATGTCATGGTGCTAGTGGACACCCATACATTATTTCCTGTTAGTATTTAAAAGCGACATATGACCTAACTTTGCTCCTTTACAAAGTATAATCATTCCAAATCTAAAAGGTCTTGACTTTGACTTTTAAAGGTCAGTCAAGGCCAAATGTGATGCCATTGGACTCCCAATAATTAACTTCCTATTGGTGTTTGATAGTAACATATGGCTTAACTTTGGCTCTTTTACAAGACAATGACTTCCAAATTGACTATGACCTTTAACGTCAAATTTAATGGTGCCGTATGACTCCACATAAAGGAGTTCCCATTGGTGTCTAATACTAACCACATCTCTGAGCAAATAGCTGTTACAGGCACTTGAATACCCCAACCCCCCACCCCCATTATCATTGGGCTAAAATTTCGGACCACCCGTACCGTCTGACCAATTTTCCTCAGAACAGCATTACTTCATCTCCGGGTCAGAGGGATTTTCCCACCAAAATAAAGTTGATTGGTTAAATGATACTTCGGGCATATTTTGGTAACAGAACTTGTGTTCCTAATCCTAGGTTACTAACTTCACCTGTCTTCACCGGTAATTGCTAACTTCAGTGATCTCATGGGACCTTGTGTGGCAGGCATTTAAATATACAGGTACATCTACCTGTTATCGATGATGCTACCAATACTGTTACCTGCAATTCACTGTACATACTCCCTATAAATTTGCAAGAATCGACACATTCACAACTAAGTTCAACAGTATTTTTATTGCTTTGGCTGTTTTCAATGATGCACGAAACAATGATATGTCAAGCATAGTTAATAATAACATCATTCATAAATGCTACCCAAACAGTACATCTAATAGGTACTGTAGCAAAAGGACTCTGATAGAACATACACAAAGACGATACATGTACTGCTCAGGAACCCCTAAGTACACAGACAAAAATTGAGTGTACTTTCACGGATACCATTTGGATATGAAGTGGCATACAAAAACACCGTGAAAGCCTCAAAATGAACTGGCCCTGGTTGATATGCTAACTACCAGGATATATGGTACATCAATTTTTTTAGGATTTGGCACTGTAGCAGAAGCAACATTTGGCACGGATTTTTGACACAGAAAACACTGTCTACTGGTAGTCAAAGACTGCATCACATGTTTATGATTACCTCTGCTTGACTGTCCCAGCAGAGTTGATGTCAACATGGACATCCATCTGTCTGTAAAATATGTCAACCTCATAAACTGTTAGGCAGCTTAACGAAAATTTCTGCGGAAAGCCAGTTTTTTTGTCCACCATGTCTCCTGACCATTTTCTTGCATTTTTGAAAATTTAACAATTTAATGATTTTATTCTCATTTTCATCAAAATAGGATGCTATGGGAGTGAAAACTTCAAAACAATCTAAACCATAACACTCCCGCCCCTCCCCCCCCCTCCGGTAGGTCTTAGCCTGGAGCAATGAAACTTTTGTGGACGTTTGCGTATGCACACCTTTTTTTGACATTAGGAAAAATTATAAAAAAAAAATTAAAAATTCGTTAACATGGGACCATATAGGAAGAGAATTTTCAAAATGTTACTCCTACAGTTTTTCAACCAAACATCTAAATTGGTCTATAATTTGAAAAGGGCTGATCATAGCATATGCATAGAGCAAAGCACACTGAAAATGGGACGTCATATGTTGAATTTGTCTCAATATTGATATGATGGAACGTTTGTTTAATATTTGTTTAATATTTTCAATGGTCTTGCATAAGGCTGTCATCAAGTAAAGTATCAAGATGCATGGACATCTTGTTTTCAGTTCAACTCTAATTATTTTTGACAACTGAGCACAAAACACTCCTCTCAAATTCTGTGATTTAGAAATTAACACATACTGTATCAGCCCCCCAAATATTTCCAGTTAAATGTTTTTTTTTTTTTTTATTAAAGTAGGACTAGAGTAGAATGGAGAGCAGATTGCGATAATTTCAAAACAGACCATGTTGATACTCCTTCCATTATTATGTAATCCGCCAGCCAGTGACAATCCTTATTGTCAACAATGCAGAACATACCCAAGATTCGGAACTACAGGCACTGGAAGGATGTGAATGATACTACATATCCTGAACAAATTGTCACATGACAAGAAACATGAGTAACATATTAAAATATTTCATACCATGGGTAGCATATTGTTAAATTCAGTATTTACCATTGAGTTTTTATCCTTTTTGAATAACACAATAATACCGAATAATTTCTGCCTTTAAATTGGAAAAGTTGTATTGAGACCAAAGTTGCCCTAAACAAAGGCCAACTTGTAGAAGAAATTGGTGGCATTGCACATTCTGCTGTGAATGCAATTTCATACTGCTGTTGCTACAACCATATAAAGTCACGGTTTCTTCATATACCCCCATACCGGTACTTCTATATTACCAGTGGACTTATAATACTGAGAAGTCGGGTAAACTTTGACAAAGGCCTTGGTCCCTTTACAAGAATCAAATTTTATCACAGCAATCTACATGTATACAAGATATCTCTTGCGTATACCTAAATATGTATCGCATGGATCTATGGGGTATATCACAGAAATCTTCTTTCTTACAATAAATACAGGAAAGATAATAGGAATGGTGCATGTTGTACAAGAACTGTACAGTCAGGCTATAGTTGTCACTGACTGCTGGGTAGAACCACAACATGAGAGCGGGTGGTAGGTGAGTGATCCTTCGCCAATTTCTTCTGGTCTTCTGGTCTGAGTAAGAAACACAAAAGGAATGCTGTACATGTATGTAATAATGAGCTGTCATGTGCTACATACTCTTCAGACATGAAATTTCTATCTATAGTAGCAGAAATGGGCTCCAAAGTGTCCATAACAGGTACTGGCAGTGACATAACCTCTATATTGATCAATGTTGTACACGTATATGTAGTATCATCATCGTCGTCGTCATCGTCACTGTCATTCCCTTTGTCATCTTCGAGACCACTCTCATAACTTTAAATACATAACTGTCCACATGTGCACTGTAACTTGATCCAGAATACAGGCTTGAAAGTAAATGTACATGTACATGTAAGTTTTAAACAAACCGTATTTATTTGAACAGTACCAGCAATGTCATATGTATTAGTAGTACATGTAACTCAGTAGGTGGTTGTACAAATGAAGAGTACGGTAATCTTCGGTACAACTGTACATATATTGTCCAACCTGTCGGGGGGTGCGGGTAGAGGGACCATTCCAGGTGGCATGTCCTGCTCTGCATCAGACATCACCTGGTTCTCTGGTAGGTACATGTAACAACAACATGGCTGACATCAATGATTCATTCTCACTTTAGACTATAAATTCACATAATAATATCTGGACAAAAAAGCCACATGTAAGAGTAATAAGTCTTCCATTTACATGCGGAATCAAATACCTGTAAAACCCCTGTATTTGTTTCCCATGCATTGTAAAAAAAAAACTTTCACAAGCTCTAGTATTATTTTACAGTACATGTATATGTTTTATACACTGTACAAAGGTAGAAGTAGATGGGTTTTGGCATTTATGGGAATAAAAGCAAAGGGCCACTACATATGATCCGGTACCCATTACAATCTGTTGTCCTGACACCAGTACAACATGCATCACCAGAAAAGTGTGGCCCAGTGACCTACCATCTATTGAGAAGAATGTGGTGCCTCTCTCGCTGGGAGCTGATACTGTGAAGGAGATATAGTCTGCCCCGGGGTATTTACTGTTAGACTGGTTCTTGATATCAGGCTGGAAGATAAAGCAGGGCAAGAAATATTATGGACCTTGTGTAAATGTTTCACATAAACAACTGAGTGTCATTAACCCCCCCCCCCTCTCCCCAAGCTGGGCGGGGTGGTGGTGGTGTCTTTTACTTAATTGTGTGTCATGCATCCATCTGTCGATGAGTCTGTAAACATAATACGTGTCTCTCAAAAGGTATTTAACCAACCAACTTTATATTGGACTGGAGCCTTTTCTCTGACCCATTGAAGGGATGACTGGATTATGAGAAGATCACCCCAGGGTAAGGGTGGGGTGGGGGGTCTGAAATTTTGGCACAATGATAAGAGATAGGCTCAGGAAAAATGGGGGAAATTTCCAAGTGCCTATATAAACAGGTAACCAATGAGGGATAAACATGTGGTTCCTATTAGACTCTAATAGAAAGTCATATATGGGGAATCTAAATGTACTATCAGATTTGACCTTGAAAGGTCAAAGTCAAGGTCACCTGTAATTTGAAGGCTTGTGTATTAGTGTAATAAAGATGCACAGTAAGGCCATACGCATATTACTATTATACACTAATAGGAACTCATATATAGGGAGTCCGAATGGCACCTGAAACTGATCTGAGCTTGAATCATCTTGAAAGTTCAAAGTGTCACGGTCACACAGATTATGAAGTCTTGTGTCTGATAAAGAAACAACGTAAGGCCATATGTTGCTATTAAAAACTACTAGGAAATCATATATGGGGAGTCCAATGGCACCATCAGATTTGACTGTGAAAAATCAAAGTCAAGGTCAGTCAGAGTTTGAAGGTTTGTGTTTCATAAAGGAGCTGCGTTAGGCTACATGTAGGAACTCATATAAGAAGAGTCCAGTGGGACCCCACATTTGACCTTGAGTGACCTTGAAAGGACAAACCAAGATCGCTAATAGACATTGAGTGGTAGTTGGTCTGTATGTTACACATATATTTTCCTATATATAGTAATCTGGATGCTGTTTAAGATCATTTGTGGGCAGGCAGATTTTTCTGCTGTCTCAGCAGTCTTTTTCATAAGTGTGTCCCGAAATTGTTTTACACACACATGCCCAACGTACAGTGTATACCACTGGTCTAAATACATGTAGATAACTTTCATTGTACAATTACAAATCCCAGTAAGCTTCATTTTGAATACATATATCTGCCATAACAGTGGCAACAACTGAATTTTGCAATTGGCAGCTAGTCCATGTTCTACATACATATAAGATGTAGAATAAATACTGACCAGAGGCCGTTTCCTGTTGGTACCACCCTTGGGGCCTATAGCTGATTTCTGTCCTGTAGGCGCAATACCCATTGGGCCGTCATACTGACAAGTTAAGAAAAACATAAATAAAAAAAAAATAAATAAAAAAAACAAGGGAAACAACAAGCAGGGTTTACGAAGTGCACGTAATAGCATACAGTTAGGAGACACAGTCAATAGCATAATTCTTTCGGGCTGAAAGAACAAGATCTTGCCAAATCAGAAGGGCCAAGTATGTTTGTTGGAACATTTATCTCTTGAATAAAATACATGGATCTTGTGTATGACATGGCTATTTTGGCTCCTTTCAGTAATTCTTTTCTACTTTATGTCCACTTCTAATGGGCTCACTAATTTTAGGAACATCATTAATCTTTATTGTTCTGATGAAATGTACAAAAAGAAACATCTACAATTACAATGTAAGACATTACAATGTAAGACATTACAATGTAAGACATTACAATGTAAGACATTGTAATGGCCAGTTTACCACCCACAACACTGGTGAGGTTGGGTATCCTGTTACTACCGCTACATGTACAGGTATCTATAGCATCTCACTGAGAAACTGATGGCCGCATTGTGGAGCTGAGCTGCCTGTCGCTGCAGGGTCTGCCGCAGAAAGCTCTCATCCTTCAAGGCGTGGAGACTGGGCAAGGAATACAGCAGATATAGCATTGTACAAAAACCCTATACAGTAGGCCCCCTCTAATAGGGACACCCCTCGTTAGAGAGGTTTCCCTTGGTGAGAGGGAGAATTAAAGGCATTCAGAGCACTGTACATGTACTTGCTGCCACATAATTCTGTCCTTATTAGAGAGGTGTCCTTTGGCGTGGGTGTCCCTTAAGAGCAGGACCAGTGTATCTCCACAGAACATGCAGAGAGTGTTTCAGTGAATTACATGTAATCCATAACAGACCAGAAAGCTATTGGCATTAATCTAGACTTAAGGCAGAGTGCACGCACTGCTCTTATATAGTTGGATTCGGTCTCGGATATTTTAAGCAATATCAAAGCTATTACCGGTAATACATGTACACCTGTACCCTGAAGGCTTCAGGAAATTGAAGTGGTTCATTTTTTCAAACCTGTTTTGCCTTGACATGCATGTGTTGTAAACATTTGTCTTCCACAGAAGATTAGCATTGCATGACATTTCAGTGCATACATGATTTATGATGCCACTAGTCTATGTTACCAAAAAAAACATCTCTTACCTTTGCTGTAGAATGGCAAACTTCTTCTCCCATGTCCTGTGAATTTTCTCAATCTCTTTCTTTAACCTGGAAGTGATTACCGGTAATCCCCAACAGTAGATATCAGAACCTACATACTTCTACAAAAGGCACAGTACCTGATTAGACTTATTATTGCAGATTGGTTGTCAGTGGTACACATGTATGTATGATTAGTGTGAGAATTATGAGAATTTTATTACAGTAAGACCTGACAGATACCCCATCAATAATGCTAAACTCAAAACTGATCTCAAACAGAATACAAAACTGATCTCAAACAGAATGCAATGATGCTTGTGGACTGGTAGACATTTTGATGCCCTGACCTTACAACCTCTGCCTGCAGTCTCTGTTCACTGCGGCGGAAGTGTTCCATGTTCAGCTGTTCCTGACTGCGATCTTTCTGGCGGGTCTTCTCCTGGACAACAGAATGTCAACACAGTGACAATTATACACAAGCTGTACATGTACAACAATAGACTGCCTTCGAATCAAGATCAATTATGCAAGCAACAACAAAATACCAAATACCAAGATCATAGTCACAAACAAAACCTTAGGATATGGTCTTCATGACCAAAATGACCAACAGTATCATTTTGTAGCCAACAACTCATTTAGTTTCATGCATATACTGGGTAGTTGCATTTTATGGCTTCTTACATGTATTTCACATATACTGCAGATATCAGTTCTGTCTCAAGCACCTTAATGTGAACCAAATGATTGCTATTCTGATTCCAGGTACAAGTTTAGCAAAACCTGTATATATATAAAAAACACCCTAACCCCAGGGAGCAACAAAATTCGGTCTTTACAAACAGGTGATTATTATAAACAGGTGGCATTTAGAGCAGGCTTGACTTTATGTACCAATGCCAGTAGTTGCTCCAGCATCTTCTTTTCCTCTGTGAGTTGTTTGAGTCGGTCGCCGTGTACACTCTGCATCTCCTCCATTTCCTTCATCATGTCAGCCCGGATCTGTACAACACACAGAACATCCAGACAGTCTGCAGAAAACCATCAACTTCATGTATACATGTACATGAATATCATAGGTGTTGTGTGAATTAATCACAAATGATTTCTCCTCAATGCAGTTAGAAAAAAATTGAAGAATTAGTACTTCTGGTACTCATGGTACTAAGATGGCAACTGTTACTACTACATGTGCTGCTGCTGCTGCTGTAGCTGCTACTACTACTACTACTACTACTACTACTACTACTACTACTACTACTACTACTACTACTACTACTGCTACTACTACTGCTACTACTACTCCTACTACTTTCTCTTTAAAGTGACATCTTACGGTAAAGCCACCCAGTAGCCGCTAATTGCGATGATAATTACTGTGAAAAAAGGTAGTGAAGGTTCACACAGACTGTTGTTCCTTTATTACTGTGAAAACAAGTAACGTTAGTGACCGTCCACACAGATTGCTGGTGTTTGTTAGTAGTGACGGTTCACACAGATTGCTGGTGTTTGTTAGTAGTGACGGTTCACACAGATTGCTGGTGTTTGTTAGTAGTGACGGTTCAC
>JAAUYG010172555.1_pt1 | contig 10122 bp, 9 predicted proteins | sample 7278091 | NCBI WGS metagenome assembly JAAUYG01 (sample SAMN14350201, study PRJNA611818) | marine sediment metagenome | isolation source: surface marine sediment (0.6m) | place: French Polynesia: Moorea | collected 2018-08
GGAATGTTTTGAGGCTGGATTAACCAAAGGATTGAAGCACAGTCCTGTATATATATGCCCGCCCAGAAATGACGAAATAATCTTCATTGGAAAAGTGGAACATTTTGCAAACTGCTCAACGTCAAAGAGCAGAATTTACAGCCAATAGGTCCATTTTCTCAAGCAAAGTGATTCTTTTGTAACTCTGTCTGCCTGCATGTCCTGCAAAAAGCTGCTTTTTCACGCACAAAGCTGAAGAATTTCAAGTTCCATCTGTGACTGAATGAGTGTGTCTCTCACCTTCAACAAGCTGAGCTGTTTCAGTTTCTGATTCAACTCGGAATCCAACACATCGTGGACGTTGTTAGTGAATCCGTGCGACATGGCGCACAAGTATATCAAGAAGTAAGAGTGGATGACCAAGTCTCCAAAGTGCACAACACAACATGCGCTGAACAATCAAAGCATCAGAATAAAGCAGCGCGTCCGACAAACAAAATATGTCCTCGGGAACAAGACACCAGACAACGAGAATGGAAATCACTCTTAGATCCGTTTGCACAGAAAACAGTGCATGTCGCACAAAAAGATCCTGTCCTGTCCGTCCGACAGTCACACCTGACTGAATGAACACTGCTTACAGATGTCTGATCTCTATATGGCGCAGAGCGCACCCCGCGATTTTAAGGCGGACCACCGCGCTAACACAACGAGCTGATGTCAGTTTCCCTTTCCCACTGACAGATTTGAATTTCACTCCAGGACCCCCTCCCGTTTTTTATCTATTTTCCTGAAAAGTGTGCGATTTTGACCAGGGGAATTTTCCTGAAAGTCAAATGCCCCATTTCCGAAAAGAGTTTAAACCCCAAAAATAGAGATTTCTTCACAAAAATTGAATTGAATCAAACTCCTCTTAACTTTACCAACAGCAAGGGAAAAGAGGGACAAACCCGCTGCAGCATTTTTTGAGGTTTATGAGTAAGGCCTCTTTGCAAAGCTTTCATGCACATCTCTAATGTGGTCGTGACCTTTTGCCAAATGTCAGCCGAAAAAGGAATTGTTACAGCTGCGGCTTTTTTTTTTTTTTTTTTTTTGAGAGAGAGAGAGACGTGTGACTGAAAATTTTCAGGCGTGGATTATTCAGGTTCAAAGGAAGTGCTAAAAAGGTGCAAAGAAATTTGGAACTTGATCCCAGGGTGGGGTGAAAGTTCTGTCGTTCTTTTGTCAAAAAGTTCTGGTTTTGCCCACCTTGCGCTGGAGTGAAATAGTTGGTCAGCAACTTTCAACGTCCCTACTTTGAACTTTTCTGGAGTGACAATGGTGGCTTGTGAGCATTGGGACCAGAATTTACTTCTGTGAGACAAAATAGCCCTTCACCACCCGAAAAACCTACACGCAAACCGACCTTTCGTTGCCTACCTGTTGCTGCAGCACAATGACGGGCGTGCTGTTCATCCTTTGTTTTTGTTTTCCTGGCTGACAGCTGCTTTATGATTTTTGCACCTCGTTTGTGTGGATTAAAGCTGTGCGGTGGGATCACTTCACTCTCTCCCCGTTACACGTGTCGGCTGTTGAGCGGAAAGTCAAAGAACGAATTTTAAGTCTGGTTGCCCGCAGGGTTGCAACACACTGCCGGAAACTGGAACCTGTGCCAAAACGCTGTTTTTCTGAAGTCTCAACTTGTGATGTACGTAGAAATGTCCACACTTCGGTGTTTTTTGTTTTTGATTTTTGTTTGTTTGTGTGTGTGTGTGTTTGGCAGGTCGAGAAATGCACGTCTGTTATTCCTTCTGCATGCAGCACAGCCTTCACTGGCAACGATTGTTTTTAGATCAAATTAGTTTTTACACTGTTTTGAATAGTCCGAGGGCAAATTCTCCTTTTGACTGAATGAGACCACCATTTCAGAAACACAAACACAAAACAAACAAAGGTAAAAGGTAAAGTTTGGCACTCACCATGTTTCCAACAGAAACAAGATTCCTCTTCCCAAAAGTGAATGACACTTCTTCACTTTCAGATTCAGATTCACAATTGACAAAATAAACAAAAACACAAAGAGTTCACAGCACCATCTTCTTTTCTTCTCCCTCAAGAAGATGTTGTTTCTTTGGATTCAGGAACAGGCAAGACCAGGAATGGTAGAATGACCCAGAGCCTCCTGGGTCCCTCAGTTTGCAGTTTGACAGCTTGCTGTCAATCATCTTCATGTTCGTTTCCAAATGTGATTTTTGCTCATAAATTGACTTGACATTTATGAAAGGAATGTTTCTTATTGGATCATATATATAGTTTTACTCCTTCGATGCAAAATACTCACTTCTGATTGGTCAAGACAAGGGAAACATAAGTCATGTTCCCCCCCTGGAGATCATGTCCCCCATAGGGGAACATGGATCCATGTTCCCCTCTGACATAGATTTTTAATGAAGCAATCCATGTTCCCCTCAAAATGAATCTGATGTTCCCCTCTACTGTAGAACAAAAAATGATGAAATCCATGTTCCCCTCCTCCTCAATAGTATAAATCCATTGTTCAATAGGCATATCAGGGACATGGGATTTCTTCCCTTTTCCCTCTGGGAACATAAGTTCAATAGTCCCCTGCTGTGCTGGGGGGGGGGACCATTGAACTGATGTTCCCCTCAGGAAAAGGGAACAAATTCCATGTCCCCCTCCTGCCGGTTGAACAACTAATAATGTTTGACATCAGAGCTGACACTATGACCCTTTTTTTTTTGTTTCTTTCCTTGAAACTTCTCTTGCAGAAAACTGACACAGCCAAATAGTTTTTTTGCTATGAAAATAGCAAAAATAAATAAATAAAATTAATGATGAGAAAACTTAATGGGACATAAAGTTTTCTCAAATTTAATTTTTTTTGTTTCAATTTCAAAATTTTCAACAGTGGATTTTGCACATGGGACATTTCTGATTCCAAAGTTGTGTTTTTAATTTTGTTCTTTCGCCCCTCTGCCCTGCTTGTCACCCCCCCCCCCATCACTCGTCAAGTTACAAGTCAAGGTGTTTCCCCACTGGGGAAATGTCACCCCCTCACTGATGTGTCATCCCCCAGGGAAATGTCAGCCCCTCTGACTTTGTCACCCCCTTCCTCTGACTTTGTCACACCCCCATGGATGTCACCCCCCTTCTGACCTGTCACCCTCTCCCTGACTTGTCACCCGCCCTCACAAATGTTACCCTCCTCTCACTTGTCAAATGGAGCAAGTGCCACTGGCTCATTTTCTGCGCGCGAGAAACCCGCGGTCAGCCGTGGAGAGCCCAGGCAGTGAAGTTTTACACTGCAAGGTGCAGAAAGTAAATTAGACTTAGACTCAGATTGATTTATTTGTTATAGCGCTGTTTACACTAGACAGTACTAGTTTCAAATGCGCTTTACAATAGTACAAGGAACATAACACAGGCAATATACAGCAGCAACATATAATACAAATTACAATTTTCACGAGCAACTGCCCACTCTGGGTGGTACAAATTCATAGATTTCGATCTGTTACAGTTTTCTTTCATCAGGTACGAGAATTCCCATGGACCGAACTTTTATAGAATCTGCGTGGTTTAGCTGGAGATGATCCATTGGCATCATATTTAGGGATTGCAACCCCAAAAAATGCTTCTCCTCAAGTGCTTCTCTAGTGCTCGATCTAGTTTGGGGCATGCAGAATGATTGGTCGTTTTCGTTCGGCTTTTCTTTGTTCATCATTTTTTTTTTCAGACCTGTGGGGAGATGGAAGTTGTCAGGATTTGTCCCCGACTTTTGCACAGAGGCAGTGGTCGGTACGAGGGCTACATTACGGTCAAGGTTGGTGTCCCCTTCCTGATACATTACCACAGTGCAGTCAGCAACCTTGGCGCCTCGTCAGGCAGATTGTGCTTGCAGAGGTCTTTCATTACGATGTTCTGATGTTACAAAGCGTGTTGTAAAAGAAACGACAAAGGCACAAAGCAGCAATTTGTTGTTTGACGTGTTTGTTCAGGACGAGGATTTCTACATGACGGTGCGGCTGGGTCCAGGAGGCCGCCTGCAAGATGCGCGTCTGCAGTGTGAGTGGCGCCTGCAGCACTTGCTGCGCGGACACCTCACGATGCTGAAGCAACGCCTGCAGCAGAGCGAGACGCTCGCCGCCTTCCTGCAGGAACTCATCAGCGTCGCTGTGAGTCCCTCAAAACATTTGTTCTGGCATCATGGTGCAGAGAAAAACTCCATGACGGGTTGAACTGACCACAAAAATCTTAGCATCAACACGTTGGCCTCGTCTTGAGCCCACAACGTAATATTGGACAAGTAGTTTGGAAAGGCGACTTGACAAGGGACGAACCAGTCTTTCTTGGGCAGGTTGGGGGGTTATTGTCGGTCCTGAACTGCATCTGTGGCTTTCCTGATCAAGATGTAGCTTGGGGTGATTCGTCTCGCTTTGTTCTGTTTCAGAGTTGTTTCCGGCCAATCATTTGCCGAACAAAAATCTTCGTGACAGGCCAGAAACAACTCTGAAAAAAAAAGAAAAACCAGAACAGAACACAGCTCAGCGAATGATCCAATTTGTGACAAGTGGAAGTTTGAGTGCTAGATTCTTGTGTTCGAGTTGGTAAGCCTGTTCAATCTTCGGCTGGCAGTCCCTGCATGCCCACCTAAAATACCCCAGACCTGGTCTGTTGATGGAATGCATATCGGCAAGAGACAAAACAGTCTTTTTTCTGACAACTGACATTTCTTTGCAGGAAAACCAGTTGACGGACCGGAGCAGCAGGGCGACTTTACCGGAATCTGTGTATTACCAGCAGCTTCTGCAACAGATAGACATCCTGGGCTGGAATGGGTATGTGCCACTGTACAGTCTCTAACTGCGTGCTCTTCATTCTGATCCACAAAGAGCACCGAATGAATGAAACACTCGTAGTTCCAGGGTGTTTTCTTTCTGTTGTGGATCCTGGAACCTGACACAAAGAGGTGCGAATCGTTCTCACATTTGCGTGTAGCCCCATTTCCTCTGGACTAAACCGATGAAGTCCGGATCTGTACTGGGAATAAGCTCACTAGGGTTCTGAACTGTCAGGAAATGAAGAAAAAGTTGATTTTCCTTTTTAAATCACAGTATTCCACCAAGCGTTGTACTGCAAAAGACACCTGCTTTGAGTCATTTGCTGGAAAAGTGTTGGACTTTTGGCCTGTTCTTGAGGGTTCAACGGTGGTACCGCGTGAGTGTTTCCGTAAAGTGGTTACCATAACATTGGTCACAAATCCGAAGTCATTCACTGCAGTGTTGTTGGGGGGGTGGCATGTCAGTAGAAGGAACAGGGTTGCATGTCAGTGGTTGGACATGAGGGAATTTTGTGTCCTGGTAAATGTTGGGAATGTTGTGTGATTTGCAAGCGAGACATTAGACAGTTTCAGCAAGGCTCCGTTAAGTCCTACGCTAACGTTATTTTGGCAGGGTTCCTGGTCCTTTCTCATTTCAGTGAGTCCAGACACATCACTTTTGAGAAAGAAATACTTTTGCTTCTCAGATCTGATCAAACAATGGCTCAAAAAATGCAGAAACACTTGAAGTTTAAGAAGATGTAGTTTTTCCTGCCTTTTGACACATCTTTCCTGCTCAAAAAAAATTAAGGGAGATGACCTACATTATTTTATGCAAATAAGTGTCGCTACGTAACGTTAACCTAACGGAGCCTTGCTGAAACTGTCTATTCATTCTGATGCCAACACGGAATGACTTCTTGTGACTCTCTCGCGAAACTGTACACACACTGGCCTGTTTGAGACTTTCAACAGTGGTGTTAAATCATTTTCGTTTGCTAAAAGAAAGAAAGCTTGATTTAAAAAAGTGGCAGCAGAATAAACCCTCTCCAGCCAACCCCCCCCCCCCAAAAAAAACCGCACAATGCACAGAAGGCTTGTGGTGACAAGATTGAAGTCCAGTTTGTTTGACTATCGTGTTTTGAGGTGTTTTAACCGGTATTGATGGTCTTATCCTGGCAATTGGGACCCATTACCGCAACCTCTGTGTTCCCATAAATAGCCACAGTACGAAAGTCTGCAAATATTAGTGATAATTTGTCCTAATGGGAACGCTCTCAGTTGCAGCGGCAAGTAGACGCTGCCTGTCGTGTATCAGGCGGAGACGCTGTAGATTCCACTTGACGAATGAACCTCTTTCTCCTATGTCTTGATTGCGGTGAGAAATTGGTGGTTGTGCGCTGAGTGCTCTCTCACCATCAGCACTTATCGCACAATTGGCCCAAAATGTACTTGGTCTAAGAAGTGAGGAGTGTTATGAAGGTTGTGGCAACACGAAATTTCGACTTTGCTGCGTCTTCCAATGATCAGGTCACGCTTGTTGTCTGAGACAAGGACAAAGACGCAAAGCTCAAAGGAACTTTTCAGCTTCAATGTGACAAGGTTTTGAAACTTTCCGGTTCGATCTTTGCCTGCTCAGACGACGGCGTCATTAGAAACCTAAGCCATGTGAATTTTGTTCCGGTCGTCGATCAGCTTCGACGCAGCTCGCTACGGTGATGGAAACTGCAATTACCGCGTTGATTGGTTGTCAGAACGCATGCATCAAAATCACCTGAAAAGGTCTCACGCACCAGCGTATTGTTCTACAGACCACGATCTCTTTCTTCGGGCCGCAAACAAGTTGAAGCAACAACGCTGGATTATTTTTGGCCACCAGAGTGAATTTTGTGATGTTCCTTTCCCAAAGAACGTCCCATTGCAAAAGTTCCTGTGCTGATGGAACTTTGCCCAATTTCTTCTTTGTGGAGAAAGGAATGCAGTTCAACTGTTGCAAAAGTGGACAGAAAACACCAGAGAGCCCACAATGTTGATGAAACACATTCAAATACTCTTGCAGGCCATGCACTCAATGCAAACAAATAAAAAAAAAAAAAAAAAAATGATAATAAAAAAGTAAAACAAAATGAAAAACAATCTCGGGTTCTGACATTTAAGAGCAAAGAAGAACTTTGACGACCATGATTTCTTCTTCGCAGGGTGGTTTTTGTGGACAGTGAGTTCAGGAAACTGCACCTCCAGCTCACCGATGATGGCAAAAGGAGACACGTGATCAAAGTATTTCTTCACTCTCAGGTGAGCGCCGCCACCCCCCCAAAAAACAACAATCTCAGAAATTGTATTGTGCGCAACACTTGTTTTAGTTTCCCTTATCACAATAATAGTGGACATCGTTCACGTTGCAGCACCCGGCGGTGGCTCCGACGTGTAAGTGCGATCTTCCCGCGCCGTTCAGCTTCACCTGGAGACCAGATGTGAGCTCATATATGTTTATTTCTTTTCAACTATTTTGTCTCAAGTGCTGCGTGTCTGTCAAGGTGCGTGGGGTGGGGCGCAAGGGGAGTTTACGTCTTTTCACTTGCCAGTGGAGATTCCTTGGTCAGCTGTGCCAACTGGTTCCTGTCAACCGAAACAAGGGTTTTCAAGTCCAGAACTTCGTTCATCTGAGTTCATCTGGATAACGAACGGTCCCGCAACGGATTTGGACGTTTGTGTGCAGGAGCGCGGGTTGGAGAGCCTGTACACGCAGTTCGGCGCGGCTGTGGCGCAGCACCAGGTTCTGTGGGATGAGCTGCATCAGCTGGACTCGCGCACGTGGATACTGGAGCCCGAGAAACCCTCGCACAGCGCCACCTTCAGGAGAATCGCACTTGGTATGTAACTCTGTAGGAACACCAACCGGACACCCCTCAATCTGCCTCATAGAAACGAACCTAAAACCTCAATCGTCGAGGCGGGGATTTTCTTGAAGCACAGTTGGGCCGTGTCCGGGGAGACTCGTTGAACTATCTGGAGAACGTGCGACACTGCAGGAAGCTCGCCCTTTGGAGCCGGTATGACGTTGTACGTGTAAGGAGACATCCCTCACAGACCGATTTGTCGGAGGAGAACCTCGGGGACTGACGCTTCTTGTTCGACAGACGTGAAATTGATCATTGACAGTTGTTGTTGTGGGGAGTTTCTCGACGGACTTGTGAAACCCTGTTCTTTGGATGAAGCTCGTTTCATATATACGATATGGGTAAAATGGGCTTACGGACCAAAGATTGAAAAAACCAGCGATGTTTTTGTGAAACAATGGCGCCAATTCCTTGGTGGTGCTATTACAAAATCGCAAACTGTTTTTGGACACATCTTGGATGTCTGTCTTGTCATGTGTTCCAGGAAATAACGGCTCAGTGCAGATTCAGGTTGACCCTGCCCATCCGAGACATCTCCCTGAAATCCGCTTCCTTGGGGCCGATCACGGTCAGTGCATTATCTCAAGTCACTTCCTTTCCGGGTGAATGTTTGGTCAGTCTGTGTGTGTGATCACACGCAACTTCGGGGACGTGATGGAGACATTCTCATCCCGTTCATTTAGATTCTTTGCTGTGAGCTCAGCCGAGGCACTTCTCGCCCAGAACTCGCGCTTCATTTGGACAGCCAGTACTTGCAGGGCTCTATGTGTACCTGTTGTGCCAAATTTTTGCATGATTCTCTGCTGGTCATTTTGGCGTCGTCGTCGTCGTACTACTGACCCCCTGCATTTCCTACTGGGGACCAACCCTTCCTGTGTTGCCTGCGCAGACCAAGGAACCCGTCTCCCCACTGCGCTGCCGCGCGACCGTGACGCTCACACATGATCTGTTTCCCATTGCAGTTATCGCGCCTTTGAAGCGCAAAATGAATGACAACGTTCACCTGTGGTACGTCCTCTTCTTTGTTTCCAAACATTGTAAATAGAAGGAAAAGAGAAATTTACAAAGTTCTGGGCTGAAAAAAAGGTGATTGTGTCTGGTGTTGCAGGGATCTAGATCAAGGTTTGCTGCGCAACCTCGAGTCAGTGCTGGACACGACGTTTCCTTCCCGAGAAAACACGAAGAAAGAGGTGAGTGAGACACGAATCACAGTGCTGTGCATGGTAGAAGACTGTGGGATCTACGACTCACATTGTCGCGTGTTTTGCAGGAGGTGAGTGTGGCCTGTGGGATCTGCTACTCGTACCGGTTGGACGCGCAGGTGCCGGATCTGGTGTGCGACGACGCGAGGTGCGCCCAGCCCTTCCACCAAACCTGCCTGTACGAGGTGCGTTTTAAGACGAAGCGTCAGTGCGTGTTGTTGGGTTTTGCTTCCTTTCTGACAACTGTCTTGACAGGAAAATTGCCAGCACTGTACCCGGAGACGAAAAGCTGCTGGGTCAAGCATGTGTTGAACCATTGACGGTGTTTTTGTTGCAGTGGCTGCGCGCGCTCCCGTCCTGCAGACAGAGCTTCAACACGGTGTTTGGCGAGTGTCCCTACTGCAGCAAGGTAAGCTTCACACTTACGACGCCACTTCGATTGAGATTCTCAGAGTTTCATGAATTCCATTCGTTGACGTTTTTGGGGGGATGAAAACGCCGATCTTTTGGACCGCGCACCTAACGCCCAGGAGTGTGGTGTTGGTTCATGGGGTATCAACCACAGCCACCGTGAATTGTGATTGAACAGTCATGGCGGGAAATGAAATGGCACCGACCATTGCAGATGGGAGACTCTGCGTCCAGCAACAAGCACAAGTGTAGTTGATTATTTTGCAGTGAATTGCATGATAGGCAGCGGAAGGTGTGCTAGCGCACTTTACAACCTGGTTCACACATGTTACTGTTCGTCGTGAGACACATCTTTTTGCTTCTCATTTCAGGCCATCACCGACAAAATGACGAACTAAGTGGCGCTCCAGCTGTTCGTGTTTTCATCGAGTTTTGTATTGTGTTTCAATACAAAGATAATTCATTTGTAAAATCGTTGTATCATAGATATTTTTGTTCGTTTTCTCTACATCTCACGTCAAAGGTATCAAGGCCGCGCCCCACCGAGCGCGTCGCGGTGCCGCGATGCGATTCTGCTATTCTTCAGAACAGGTTGCAGTGCCGCGTTTGGTGTGGCCACAGCAAAAGAATTTATTAGCGCAAACCAATCGCGCGGCACCGCACGGCGAACGCGCTCGGTGTGGCCGGGCCGTCACTGTGATATGTCAGATAAGGCAGTGGATAAACGCATCAGCTGCGCAGATCTTTCAGGGCAGGTGTTTTCCGCGAAACTGCTGTCAAAGTGCTAAGTAAAACAGTCAATGGACCCAAA
>JAAUYG010195099.1_pt1 | contig 10122 bp, 9 predicted proteins | sample 7278091 | NCBI WGS metagenome assembly JAAUYG01 (sample SAMN14350201, study PRJNA611818) | marine sediment metagenome | isolation source: surface marine sediment (0.6m) | place: French Polynesia: Moorea | collected 2018-08
GCAGCAGCAGTAGTAGTAGTAGTAGTAGTAGTAGTAGTAGTAGTAGTAGTAATAGTAGTAGTAGTAGTAGTAGTAGTAGTAGTAGTAGTAGTAGTAGTAGTAGTAACCATAATGTATCACAATTGGCATGCATCTGAAATGTAACCAGTCCTCAAGGATAGCGACAGTGATTGTAGTACCACTAGTTGTAGTATTTGTATCGGTAGTAGCGATAGCTGTGCAATAACACAAATACTAAACATGCATAGTCATTAATCTGATTTTGTTTTCTTTCGCTCCTCAGCTATATACGCCAAGGACCTACAAATCAAGGATTTGGGAATATACGCCCTGAGCAACATCGTGATCTCAATCTGTTCTCTGATTGGGCTGGTCCTTCTCCTAGTGGGACTTCTTTGTGTTCTGGACCGGCGAGCACGTCGCCTCTGCACAGGTTGCAATAACAATCCAAAATGTTTCAAAATTGTGTACAGACACCATTTAGATTCCACCGGTACACGCCTGACTTGTTTAAAGTAAAACGCGGTGTTTAAAACACTGTCCCGGTGTAATATTTTTCTATTTATTTGTTAATTGTATACTGTATGGTGCGAAGTGTGCAAAATGATGCTACAAAATGTATATTTAAGCCAAGGTTCGTAATTCTTTTGAGTGTCCATTATGATATGCATGATTGCGATGAGTTGGAGTGTGATTGCATGTGACATTCACTTGTGGCGAGTTTCATTTTGATAGAAATGTGTCATACGCTTTACGAAAATCTGTGTTCGATTGAACAATGTATGAAATGAAACAATATGATTAATGAACATTGAATAATGTGTGAAATGAAAGATGTGGAATCAGAAGTAATGGAAAAATCTCTTTTATTTTTGCGTTCCAGTTATCATCCGAGCCACCTCCCTGTTTGCGCTGCAGTACCAGCAAGAATATCAAAAGGACCTGGCAGATGCCTTGCTTGAACTCAACCAAGATGACGAGGACGAAGAAGAAGAGGAAAACGTTGAGGAAAATTATGATGCCAACGGTGATGGAGGAAATCAGCAGCTCATAAACCCATATAGTGATGACTATGACCCTGAAGAGTACGAGTTGCATAATTACCCAGATCTCGATGACGATTATTCTCTGGATCGTACAATCCCGGTTCCTGATGACGTCGCTTCTCCAGAAGGAGCTCTACAACTGAGAAGAATTTTGGCTCGGGGCCTTGCTCCACCCGACTATGCGTCTGGGTCTAGGGAAGCTAAAAGGTGCGATTTTATATCCCCAGAAGACGAGGATAGCGATTATGCCGAGATGGGAACTCTGGATTCCAGCGGCAGCGAATACCCAGAACGACAAAAGGAATTAATCCCTAACCCTTTTCATGCGGTTGATGACTCAGAACCTCGACATAGTGTTTACGACAATTTGGATACGTGAAACAACGTAGGACAGTAGGACTTTACCTAGGGAAAAATACACTACACCAAAAAGTTAAGGATATTTAATATCTTTAACTATTTTGTGTAGTGTACATATGATGAATCAATAGTGGGGCATCATTACTGGCGTGCATCGAACATCGACTTTAAGGGAAAAGATCTTCCCAGTTGCTACTCAATCACAATTGAAATGAAGTCCTCTTGCAGTTTTCAACAGAAGCCTTTTTGTACAGAGGTGGTGGTCAGCAACCCCATGTTATGGCAGAACACAAACGCTGGTAATTTTTTAAAAAGAATAGTTTTCAAATTGCATACAGACATGATGGTTGTTAAGTTTTAATATTGCAGCCTACAGCTGGGATAATATGCCAAATCTGTGTGTGTGACTGACATGGCTGAAACCGGTTTGTTGGACTCGCCTACAAGCAACATGTAAAAGATCCCCACCCCACGATCTATTTACTTATGTGTTATTTGTCGACAAAAATAAACTTCACTGTCGGACTGTCAAACAGTGCGTGTAACGTATGTGAGTAAACCCCAGGGTATACATGTACCAACGGCTTGTAAGTCAATAAATGAAGGGTCAGTGACCTGGCGTGGGTAGAATATCTCCAGCTCCTGAACCACCATTGGAGATAGATTCCAAAAAAGTTACGTGCTTATCATATGGTGAATTGCTGTGTACACCCGGCACTACCTCACAGCGCCATGATCCATGTTGGTGTTTCCATCACCTAAGCTTCTAGTATATATCTAATATAACACTTAAGACTCAGACTATGCACATACTGTCAACTATTGCCATAATGTTAGGTTTTATCACTATCAGCACGCAGAGGAACAGCAAATGGCACACTTGCATTGTAAGTCGCAGACTGCTATTGTCCACATGTATACAGTGATTATTATACAGACATAACACAAGACCAAGGCCTGAAGACATAATAATAATAATAATAATAACAATAATAATAATAATAATAATAATAATAATAATAATAATAATAATAATAATAATAATAATAATAATAATAATAATAATAAAATAATAATAATAATGGGGGTAATGTTTTCGTTTGGCTTACTATTTATTTAGATCTGCATTTCCCAGCGGCTGCATTGTTTTTGCTTTTCCTATTCTTTTTTTCCGAAAACCATCCGTTACCATGATATTTCAAGCTTGGACACTCACAGAGTGATCAAAATCAGTGGCTGTCTGTAGAATGTGTGTTAGCCAGGTATAATTTGGTAATTGTATCAATCTAAGAGAGAGCGGGAGAATGTTTTAATGCCGCATTGACGGCTAAAGTCTTATTTCCCGCAAGTTAATGGGTTGATCTACTGACAGCTAAGAAACTTTGTGAAAATTCGAAAAACAAAAACATTAGAGGTGTTTAGCATTACGAAAATGTACAAGAGGCATTATATTACCCACTCCACCACTCCTCCCCCTGGTGGGCAAATGTTCCGACGACATCCGAAAGTGGCGCGAAAACAGTGGTCTCTCGCGATTGGTCGAAGCTTTCATAGACACAGATATGATTGGCTAAAGGGCGCACGATGACAAAGGTAGTTAATGGTAATTTGGCTTCTAAATGAAACAGACGATTCATGTGACGATTTTATGGTGCGAAATTCTTCGTAGTGGCACTGAGTAAAGATTACTGCAGCCCAATAGAGGAACTCAAGATATACACATTAACATGGTTATAGTTCTGGCTGGCCCGGAAGACATCACACTGGTCCGTTTAAAAGAAATTGAAGTGCCTGTATATGTAATTATCGAAAGCAGTTTGCGAAAGACGTCAGAGACCGACTCTCACTGATCTCATTGTATCTTGCCAGACTAGTTTATATCTCAAAGACACTTTTTTCTCTTTCTGACAAAATGCTCCTATAGCCTTCTTGCTGTTTTTCAAACATCCGGTACGGTTAAGCAGAAGTTGCTTGTAATTAAAGATTTGCAATGTGTTGAAAGCCAGAAGTTAAAAACTGTCAGACAGGTCTTCGTTCTACAGCTATAGAGTGTGCGTACCTAGATGTACATACAGTACACAAAAAAGTTAAGGATATTTTGAAATGTTCTAGGTGCTTTGTGCTGTTGCGTGAATTGGCCTTAATTTTAATGTTTAAATCCAGATAGTGACAAACATCCTGACGTTTTTGTGTAGTGTAGGTATATCATTGAGAATGATGCTACCTTGTCGTTGATAGTGGAATTCGGTTCTGTTCTCTTCTATAAATTTGTGCACGCAGAGAGAGAGAGAGAGAGAGAGAGAGAGAGAGAGAGTTTCGCCACTGCAGGCGTGACAAGAATTGCTTTATAGCCTCGCCAAGAGGCACTCATAGTTTAGAATGCCTTGTACTCTTCATGTATTACAGATATATCCAGGGCAACACAATAGGCTTCTCTTTTGAATGAATTCTGCACTTTATGGCTGCCACCTTCAGTTGCGATCAGGCTCAGCGATCACTGCCGCAGACCCTGAGATATTATAGCCATCTCCGGATTGCTGCCATCGCGTGCTCCAGACTAATAAATACACAAGCCTTTTGTCGGTGCGACACTGTCAAGAGTAAGACACCACACGGGCGTCGCATTAAAAAGCTATATGGCAAGGATTTACATTACGCCTTCCGATTGTATGAGCGAGGTGATCAAGTTTCACGCAAGGCTAGTCTTGAAAGATCTCGCTCTTGTTGGCATGGACGACCTACCAAACGGCGGAGGAAAACAAGACGATGTGAGTCGTCTGCCACGGTGCAGAAAGCGCTCCAACCTCTTTTTGGAGACGCGGTGGGGTCCGTTGGCAATGGATTTTATCGATCGCCCAAGTGGCGGTTTTACCTAGTTATTAATCATGCCGTTCGAGGGTTATGACTGCCCGCCGTGCATACACCGCAAAAGAATACATACAAATATATACTTATAACGGTGTTGATAGGCGCATAATTACTGTGGGATAAAATGCTCGCGATCCATAGCAAACGTCGCCACGTTTCAAGCGATGCCGAATCTTGATTGGTCGAATTCAAGATAGTAGTTAATGGTTTTCAAGTTGTGTTGAACCACGAACGATGTTCTTCATACGGCGGAAAGTGCGTTAAAACAATGAACTAGCGAGTTACACATGGCGGTAGACAGCAAAGTGAGGTGTCAACCCGCCGCAAAGTATTCAACGGATGAAAAAAGATGGGGTTTGGGGAATCGGGGAATTTATTTGAAATTCGCCCCAAATGGAACTCTGCTGCACCTACTGCTGCAATGTGCGACGGCGAGTTACGCCCAGAACACAGGTAGGTACGATAAAACAGTTGTTTTCATCAATGGATTTAAAGTACGGCAACCGAGTGCCACAAATCAAATGCTTACGTGACTATAGAACAACTGAACAACAGAACTGGCAGACTGCCTTAGGGTTTAAAGTCGCTTTAATTGTGTACATCTGAAAACAGAAGATCACTTAGCACAGTACAAAATTGTATAAAAAAATGAGTGAACAAGCACACCCACTGAATTGGCCTTTTACTCATAAAGCTTAAATTGGCCCGTAAAGTGACAGTTCCCCACTCCATCCTCTTTGCGATATAGACATCTAGTTCCATGAGGGAGAAAGCACAAAGACAGGGTTGCTTTTCCGAATATACAGAAACATCTTTACATCCTTAGCATTAGCTTTGTTTAAGCAACAAGTGTCTGATGTTTGTGCACAGCAGAGACGTTGGACTTCCAGCCGTGTAAAAACAAGGTTGTATACACTGCGACTGGCGTAATAAGCCGGACAACAAATAAACGGCTGGGTCAAAATCGAGTGCACTGCAGGGCGTCCGAGATATATACACGACAAAAAAGTGCATATGCAACGGCATGGCACCTACATGTTGATGCAAAATACAATAAACCACCCCTGCGTTGGATTAAAGGCATTTGGTGATTTATAAGCAAGGGACCACTTGTTGAATGGCGTATAGAAAATGGCTTATATGGCCAAGTCCGCAAATGGCCATTTAGCGGGCATTCTTTTCACGAGTTCACGCTGGTTAACCTGGCTCCCCTTTGACACAGAAGTGACGACAGCTGGACAATAAGCAAACCACAGATCCACACATTAAGCATGCCACGTTTGATAAATCGTGTAAGTGGGAAACCGAAGTTCACCATGAATACGGCTTATGTACGATTAGTATCGCGCAACGGATCTAGGGATCAAAATATTTGCTGGTAAATGTATCAGGAAACTTTACCAGAGCCATTAGATTTCCATACATTAAGTGTACTTGCAAAACATTCCAGTTGACCGGGAATAGTCTTATGGCCTTACCATCTAGGTGAGCTGTAACATTCCAAGTACGAGTCAATTTGCTTTTAGGCTATTATGGCGTTGTCTAAACGGACATAGTTGGTTTTAATGCTAGAAACAGTTATCCACCAGGCATCATGTACCAGCGCGTGCGGTGACTCTGCAGCAGTAACGTGTTACCTTTTTCATCCACGAGAGACAGCCACGAGTGCAGATAATATCATCTGTGCCCAGCTTCTTAACAAACCATAAGTCCAGGAAAGATACCAAGTCCAGTAATCATTGTAGCCATCATTGTCTTCTGCATGCTTAAAATCAGGTTTGCTCTAAATAAAATATCCCTGTAAGCTGTTAAACCAGTGCATGAAACACCGATGACTACAGCTGCGGCAACCTACACATAACCATACATAATAGTATATGCGCCAACCACAGCCCATATATAGTAACTGTGGTACTAGTTTATGAACACTTAAATGATACTTAACTGAAGCTTCAGTTTGACTCTTATTGGTCGTCATGGATGCAACCGGATGGTGGCACCGTGGTACCAAAGTAGACATCATCTACATACAAATACCAATAGAACTTTACTCTCCCATCTGAAACAGTCTTAGAAATGTGTTACATATAGTAAGTAGTACACGGTTCCATTTGCAGTTGCGAAATACCCCTGATGGCTCACCGGATGGCTTCGCTGTTTCGTCTTTTCTAAGTTAGTCAAACACTATTCAACTAAAGAACAAATAATCACAAATCCACGCTCCAATAATATTTTATATTTCTTATATAACAAGAAAGGTGACTGGTTCAGCATAAACTGCATCATCTCCAAAGTCGTGTTGCTATTTAATAGCGTTTTTTGTGGCAATGAGCTGACTTGTCTATAAGGCCAACAGGATCAAATTACCAACTGGGTGATTTTAGCAATGTCCGACAGCAATATGTAGCATTGCTGTGCGTCACTTGGACATATAAAGCATACAATTATGAATGACTTTGAATTATATTTTTCAAGGTCACACAAAATGAAAACCTGCAGTGTTCTAGATGCATGACTTTCTGCTTATATAATACATTTCCTCACGACTATCTGACACTTAATGGTTCGACCTTACCATGAAGCTCACTCACTTTGTTTTGCCATGAAGGTTATCCAGTGTCGTGTCTAAGGATGGCCTTAAATAAGACTACCACTGACTGGTTGACTGGCTCCCTGTCATCAACTTCTACACTACGTTCAGTGTTAAAATATGGACAACAAGAGGATTTCTTTCTGGAAACTGAATAATCACACACCTTGTTCTCTTCGGTCTACTGATCATAACATGACCTAGATTGACCTGAATTACAAATAAAGATTTAACAGGACACCGGTTCCGACCAAACTCCTAGACTCCTTAGCTATGTGGTTGAAATTGACTAAACGCTCAACGTTACGTGTTTCTACTTCAAGCTTCATTATATTGTTTTGTCTACTTTTCAGACGCCCCCACGGTTACCGGTGGCAACGGTTTCTTTGACAACCCGGATATTCCGATTGCCGTCATCACCCTCTGCGTTCTTATCTTTCTCATAGCAGTGGGATTCGGCATCGCCAAGCTAGTGGATTATTGCCATGACAGGCAGGCCATACGTGACGATGCAAGTGACGTTAGTGAGTACACACGAGAGCTGTTGCGCGCGCAGCTCTTTCTGGCGTTCACGAACAAAGCGCGGAGAAAGAGGAAGCGGGGGAAGGAGACCCCGAACGAAATCGCGTTGCGAATGGGTCTTGAATGGAAAGCTAGAGCCATGGCTCACAGAGCCCGACGGCTCAGGGAGCTGAAAGAAAAGAAGCTTAGGAAAGAGCAGGAAAGAGCGAACGAAGGAAAAACCGGTACACTGAGACCCGCCGCTGACAAGAACACCACCCCTAGACCCAAATCTGGAGTTGGGACTTCAAACGCTCAAAGCAACCATGTCCCCGGTGGCGGCAGTCAAACTAAAAACACTACCATAAAATCTGCTAAGAGCGGTAGGCCGGTCAGTGCCAGACCAATGACCGCAAGTATGGGCAAAGGCCTTAAAGGGACAACGTCATCGAAGTCGAATGCTGGTGGATCCCGGGCTACGAGTGCCAGTCAGCGTGGAAGAACTGTAAGTAGGAATAGCAGTGAAACAGGACGTTCGTCGAGGTTTTCTGAAGTCACGACGTACAGCAATCGCTCCCCGAGTCCAGGCAAGATGTCTTCTGTGGAATATCCTGAACCCAGTGCCAAGGTCACTGAAGTAAACGAAACTGTCTCTGGTAGATCTGGCAGAAGTGGCACCAAAAATACCGCGACAGCCAAAGAGAAAGCAGCGTCAAACGCAGCAAAGACTTCTAGTTCAAATTCAGAAGGACTGGCTAAAAGTAAAGCTGGTTCCGAGAGTACCGGCTCCAGCAAAGCAACCAGCCCAACAGGAAAAACCCCATCTACGTCCAACCGCCCAACAACAGCTCAGCGTGCCGCGGCGGGTACCAGCCGCCCCCAAACAGCAACCCGCACAGCGTCAACATCACCAAGCAACCGCCCCACAACTGCAACTCACAATGCTGATGGACTTAAAAACCCGGCTAGACCAACCACAGCTGGTCGCTCAGCTTCTGTTGGTCGAAATACAACCGCACAAAACTCTGACAAAGCCAAAGAAACTAAAACCACCTCAGACAAACAACCCCAAATCACGAAACCCTCCACTAAACGGTAGAATCGACGATCTGGTTGCTCCTCGGAAAAAGCCGGTGATTTTCAACGTATAGGTCTTCCAGCGTTAGACGTTCATCCTTCGAAGATACGGATCTGCAGTTTTGCTTTGTTTCTTGCAAAAAAAATTATGTTATGTTTGGTGCATGTGTGCATATGTGATGTTTTCAAAGTATAGACTTTTTGTATCGAAATGGCGTATGTGCATCACTTACGCCCTTTATGTCCCTGTTAGAATACGTGAGTTAACAATGAAACATCCATTTACAATTTTTTTCAGCCAGGAAATAAAATGGCCTGTTAAAACACCTCCCTCTGCTCAAATGATGGCTGACTAAGCTAGGCCAAGCAGCTGACTGGCAAAGAGTTGAAAGATGAAAATCCCCGGGACTGGATTCGAACTGACGACCCATCAATCTCAAGTCGAGCTTCTTACCAATCGCACAAAGCGGCACTTGGTGTCTTGTCAGAATACTTGCGAAGCCACTGAGTTGATGTGACCAAATACGAGTAACTGTATTGGAGATAGAAAGGTTCAAAATTATGAAAAAGCATCAGAATCCAAACAGATAAACGGTTTCTCGAGAAGATGATGAAATGCCGTTTCTTTAAAGCATTTTTGAAAACAAATACAATACCACTGTTGTAAAATTTGGGTATGATATCCAGTTACAGACAAAATTATCCTTATACCCTATAGTCACATTAGGCACTTATTATCTTAAGACCTGTCGGTAAACAAAGACGAAATACCGTATGCCTAAGAAGTGACAGTTCTACCCAGTGTGTGTTGATGCTGCATACTTGCATGAACACTAACTAACCCACAGATTTATACACTGCCTAAGCATCATAAATATAATCATAGACGCTCGAGTATCAATGTTAATACATGGCCCCATCCTTGCTTGATTGCAGATGCCCACGACTTCTCTAAGGACCACAAAGCATTATATGGCCCATTAACACAGTTCAACCTCGTACTATGAACTAAGGAAGTAGTTCTAATATGTCAGTTTAACATTATCATTATATCTCACCGAAATAAATTATATTTGTGGTATTTACTATGAATGTACATTTTTCGTAGCAGATTAGGCTTCTCCTCAAGCGCTTTTCAAGAACATACTTTTTACCGTAAGTAGAAGTATAGTGAAGACAATGTCGTAAGGCAATATCTGAAATTACATAGCGTAAATATTCTGGCTGTAATGGGGTCTTTGTGATGGTGTCTTATAGTTAAATGTGTGACCAACACCGGACATGCGTGCTCTGCACGCTTTCGCTTCGACAAGCGAATCACTGACACAAGAGACAGACAGCGATTTTCACTATCGCTGCTCTCTTTTTCCCACTCGGGGAAAACACCAGACTGGACACGCACACACAGACTCACAGAGTGACAGCTGGGTCGTTGAACACCGCTCCGACTGTTGGGATACGACTTCACTTCAGTACGCTCCAGTCTTTCCAGCGCTCCACGCTATTTTCGCCGTAGGAATCAAGGACATAACCTTTGCGAAGGTTATGTCCTTGATTCCTACGGCTTTTCTTGGTTTCCGAGCATCACATGAACTACGCGAAGATGGCTTCGGCAGCAGACTTCAGATCACCACGCTCCAGTGAACAGCGACTATTCCGGCAGGCTTCCGGTCACCATCC
>JAAUYG010012800.1_pt1 | contig 10121 bp, 8 predicted proteins | sample 7278091 | NCBI WGS metagenome assembly JAAUYG01 (sample SAMN14350201, study PRJNA611818) | marine sediment metagenome | isolation source: surface marine sediment (0.6m) | place: French Polynesia: Moorea | collected 2018-08
AAAACTATTTCCTAATATATTCCATAAAAAGGCACCCTCATGGAAGTCTTAGCTATGAGGGTGCCTTTTTATGGACTATATTAGGAAATAGTTTTAAATTAAGTGAGACTTTAAGTGACTTTAAACGCCAGATCTTAAAATGAGATGGACCGCCATGGCAGTGCCAATCATGTGCTTTATATACTACAAATAGATTATAACTTATGCAAAGTTTGAAGTGTATTTTACTATGAGAAAACAGTATGATGTTTATGAATATGACATTTTAAGAAAGGGTAAGGTCTAGTCGTATTTAAAATATACATGTACTCATGTTCTTATGATCACAAATTCGCCTTTCTCATCACATGTGCCGTTGTATATAACTCATTTCATTCTTTTCATCGTCATATTGCCAAACAATGTCATGTCGGTAAATAGCACTTTTGTGCTAATGTTATTTGTTATTGATGTACCGACGTTAAATAAAGTTTTATCTTATTTATCTTATTTTATCTTACTACTACTACCACCAAATTTTCGATCACCATTTTCAAGAGGTTTTTAGAAATGGTGCATTAAGTGACTGGATCCAAGCTACAACACAGTTAGCCTTCTGAGTGAAAGCCACATTCCCTGTCACATAGAGCTGTGTTATGCGTATGATTGGACTGTTTCACTAAAAAGTCTTTACATTTCTTTAAAAAAGCTATTGGCTTACACGATTTCCACTGTGGGGCCTTATTCCACATTGTTGCAGATACGACCAGCTGCCATTGGTATCCGTCATTCAATGCTAAACTATCAAGGCACGAATCATCTGCCCACGCCTTGACGTTGATGGAGTGTTTGATCCATTGTCAAAATGGCGTCTCCGGATGTCTGTCTGTGGACTATAGGGCTGACACACTGGAATGTTGCCTGAGCATGTACTACAAAGGCAGCTCTGGTACGACTACCAAAAAACAAGAAGGATGGATTCATTTCGAGAAATACTGCGGTAAGTACAATGTATGCTGCGTTAATCTGCGGTAGAAAAACGTGGATCAGTTGATTGTTTCCGTTATTATTCTACTTAATAATTCTCTTCAAGTGGAATGAGATTTCAATAGGATGTCAAAAATTTTATCGACATAGTATAATTGTTTCATATGTCAGTACACTAATGAGCCAAATATAAGTGACAATTATATATGCCTCCGTGTGTCGCCTTTTGAATACATGTCTCCATATGGGTAAAGATTATCATCCCATTTTCGTGAGGCAGAATATAAAATGAGACGGTTGTATGTTCTTCCTGGTATAAATTGAGTTCACTTTGGACATAACATCCTATATGCAGACGCAGGCTGTGACCGACCTTTAATGTGGGTGGAAGGTAACTACGTGAACGAAATCACAGGGGAGCCATCAAATGCTGGCAATGAAGTCGACAAGGCGTTCCCAGAATCTGCGAGCTGCTATTCACCTCAAGCTGACCCAGATTCTTGGTACCAGGTAAAACACTAATGTTTGAGGTCTCCGAAAACAAAGTTTCAAACTTATCAATATTTTTATCCTGGGTGGGCTGGTTACAAAAATTGTATTCTTCCCAGTGCCCAGCACTTGGTATCCATTAATTGGACACACTGGAACGCATACAAAACCATGACATCATAGGGATTTAATGTAGAGCAAGGTACAAACGACTTTAGCTAAAGTGTAGTGGAAACTTTCGTTAACGAGTACATTCTTAGGAGAATTTTTGTTATGTGGCTCAGGTGGAATTCTTGAAAGTCATGAGGATAACGCGGATGGTGCTGAGAGGCGGTGGTCGGTTAAGGGATGCCTACGTCTCCAAATTCTATATGATGTATAGCAACACAACGGACCATTTAAGAGTGTATACAAACCATTCAGGCCATAACAAGGTACAATGGGAGCAGGGAATATATGCTGAATAGATGTGAAAGGTATTCTTGCTTGAAAATACGAAGATAAATATTTTAAGACATAATTATATCGTGCAAATGGGGCTGGAATCTTGATAGTAAATGGCTGATTGTTATACATTATACAATATATGCTAGAACAACGACTAGTACCAACCGCAGCAACTAAAATACACCAATATTGATAGAAGATGAAGAGAAAGAAAAATCAGGACAAATTTGATGTACCGGTAATAGTCTTATTCTTGCAAAAGAGCCGTTACAAAGTGATTGTAGAATGTTACGTGAGAAGTATTCACAATACTTGATTGAAGCCGGATATGAAACTGTAAGCTATCATATAGCAGCATCAGAATTGAAGACATCTGTATATATGTCGCATTCATTAATTTTTTAACATTGTTATCATCTAAGGAGTTTGAAGGGAATTACGCAAGAGGTGGGCCTTCCATGAATTACTTCTCACCCCCAGTTGTCGGGAAGATAGCTCGTCTAGTTGTCACAAACTATCATGCGTTTGTCTGCATACGCATTCAGTATTATGGGTGTCCAACTGGCACGGAACCTGATGGTTGTAAGTAGACCTAGCAGGACAGGCTGAACTATAAAAAACTGGTAGAACTGGGTCACATTTAGAATTATTATGTAAACGGAATGCACTGCATATTTTGCTTTGAATTAATTTGAAGCATAACTGTTAGGCATTAGCCGTGATTTTGTTCTGTTTTTCTTTTCTTTTTGTATACATTTGCTTTTTCAAATGTTTCAAAAGTTTTTCATTTTTTCAACTAACACCACAGTAAAAATCAAACGCCATTTCTTCCACATGTGCGTGGTTTGAATGCAACGAAAATATAAACACAATATTCTATGATCACTCCAAAATAGATTGGATATTTATGAAATTCTACTTTTCCATTTATTTTAGGGGTGTTTTCCTATTTTATTCCACATGGGCAAATACAGAAAATCGGAATCTCAAAACAACACCTGTTTGTAGTTATTTATTTGCCTTTTCTAATGAAACGTCTCCCGCAGGCTTCATAGGTGACACTCCACATAAAAAGTGTCTGAAGATTTTTTTAAGTGTGCGATTTCCTTACAAAGTTTCTATTCGTGTTAACATTGAACCCTTCGACCCTTTCGTTCTTCCTTTTAGTGCCCGCAGCTTTAGGGATGGAATCCCGTGATATCAGCGACTTCCAGCTGTCATCATCGTCTGTTTATGATATAGGCAGCAGGTATTACCCACCATGGACAGCACGACCTAATTATATAGATGTTATTGTACACGAACAGCCGTCGTTTCGACCCATTGTAAATGATGGAACCCAGTGGATTCAGGTCGGTGGGCCTTGTATGAATGAGTGGGCAAATATACAAAGTAATTTAATGTACATGCAAGTGACATATAAATATTAGTTTCTAATTCATCTGACAGTTTATCAAATGCGTGACCTGTGTTTAACCTTCCAGAGTGATATAATCCTTTGATTCCTTGTTTAGTTCTTTGGACTTACCATTTAGTTTCGTTTTAGGCTGCATTTCTTTTAAATTAATTGTTTATTTCTTTGTGAACTTTTTCTCGTCGTAGTTGTGTTGTTTTTCTTCTGCCTTTCTAAATAACTTTCTAAATGTCTTTCTTTACATTTGATTGAGTAGAACTCGGTTTTGCTCAATTTATTTTCTCCTTCGCGCCATTAAAAATTTACAATTATAATATGCAGCAATATTATCTCTGCAGGTCGATCTTCTGATCTTACATCGCTTACAAGGCATTGGAATACAATCTCATGTCAACGATAGCACCAACTACTACGTGAAGACTCTGGTAATTGACTACACTGAGGGAGATCTCCTAGTTTGGGAACCATATATGGATGCAAGTGGAACACGACAGCGTGTATGTTAATTTGACCGTTCACATGTAAAGATGTAAGATGTGTACCGTAAACATCCGTCATTATCTGATCTATAAACAGTTAAGAAGAGAATAGTTTAAGGTGAGTTAGTTTTGATTTGCCAAGATACAACGTAGTCACATGCAGTATGGCCTTGAAGGATTTGATGCACTGTGACAAAATGTCTCACAAAGTATTTATTTATTCTTTATTTAATTATTACTGCATTTATGTCTTTATTTACGTATTTTGTTTAGAATGTAGCAAAGTACAACGTCTTTTTTGCCCAAGTGTCCTGTTCGCTACAACATACTAGGCGTGTGCAGTGGGGTAGTGATCCATAACACGACGCCGTGGTTAATAGTATCCTTAGTTTGTGGAAGCATTTATGTGCTACTTACAAATTCCATTGTTCTAATTTACACAGGCATTCAGTTATGGACTGAGATCAAATTTTGTTGACAGGTTCTTGCAGGAAGCGTCACCAACGAAGTGCTGACCTATCTACCTCTGGATCCAGAAGTGGAGGCCAGGGCCATCCGGATTACACCAAAAACATTTGAGGGAGACATTGACCTTAAGGTTGAAATCTATGGAGAGCCTCTAGGTGGGTATGAGGTTGTGCGTAATGTGTATTTTATTATGAGTACTGTAACACCATTTGACAAATATAAATATTGCATCTTTACGCAGATTTCGACTGCCAAGTTTAGCCAACTATCCCATTTTGCTCTGTGTTAGAGCAACACATTACAACCTATACCAGCTGAAGAAGTAACAGTCATTGGTTTTGCCGGGTCACAATTTAGACAGCTCTGGTATATTCAAAATACCGTAGCTGCCTGGTATGGTCCTTTACATGTAATTACAGTGACTGTAGAGCGTTGAAAGTGTGTTTTACTATGTGTATTATGTTCACTGTTTACAGATTGTCCAACTGTCGATCCACGAGGAATTACGGTAGTGACGTCATCTGGAAACTGCTCACGTGACTCGCCGACACCCGAGAGTCTTAACGTCTGTTTACAGACAGGGGAATGGATCGACTTGACGTTTGATGTCTTGCAGTTCGTAACTAACATGGAACTGACCTTCTCTGGTGAGACACCTCAAGACCCACCTGACATTCTGCTGGAGTATAGGGATGCTCGCCCAGATTGGCACACCATAAATGTGACTGCCCCTAGTGCTGAAAGAGCAGGGTTCCCTTTGGTGAGACCCTTTTAAATCGAATAAAACATCTCTGCTTTTACTATTAAGGCTGCTTGCTAGCAACGTTTTTCATATGACCGTTTGGTATCATAACTAATCGATGTTCCCAAACTGAATGATGCAACATTTTACCGTAGAGGGCTGTAGTTTTATGCATGGCGTTCGCATGTATATTGCAAAGAATTGCACACTTTAACCCAAGAGCTTGGCAAGACGTCTGTACTTTTGTTGCATTTACTTTAATAAAATAATTTTACATACAACTTGATATAACTTATCCCAGGCATCTTCGAAATAATTCTAATGTTGGTTTACACGTTTTGACATGCCCCTAAAACCAGACAACCACCAGCAACACTTCCGGACTGTACATCAAGTTTAGCAGACTAGTTCCTGTCCTGCAGATGATGGTCATCATCGCCCAGTCAGAGGCTGTAAACGCTTCATGTGCTGTGCTTTCTGTTAGCGGCTGCGAAGCTGAAAGTAGGCCTATACGTGTTTATGAACATATGAAAGTTATGAATGGTTGTTGTTGATAACAAGAAATTCAGGTTTACCTTTACATGCTTATCCAAGAAGTAACTGACGCGCAAGCAGTGTGTGGAATGTTGTTTCAGGACATCGAATGTCGCTAAGCAGTCCATCTGTTTAGAGCGATGTCATTGGTCGATGAAGCCAGACGAGGGCAATGATTTATAGACTAAAAAAGCTTTGTAAGCCTGCTTTGTTTTCTCTCATTTGAATAACATTTTACACCTGTATTTTAAAAACTGGCAGATGTTCTTATATGACACATGGCAACTACAGACTAAGTATATTCCACCAAATTAAAGCATTAAATTTACAGCATGTCCGCCGAATCACGTGCAGCACGGAGCCAGTTGCTACCGAACTGTGGAACAGAAAATCCGTGTTGATGATCCAGCTTCCGAAGCCACATGTCGACGGTCTGGATCATGGGGCACTCAGAGCCACTTAGTGACTATCAACAACAGAGATGAAAACCGCTTCGTATACAGTCTCAGCAGAAGGTGGGGCATAAATTGCACATAGGCATAGTAGGATGAATCATGTTAACAGATATATTAATGTTAATCATTAAAATGTTAGCTATTAGGATAGACTTTTAACAAGAGATACACACACAAGTATATGGCAATTGGGTATATTCACAACCGCAGGCCACTCCAACCCACCGTCCAACCCACCACCACCAATATGTATTACCAATTACGTTAAGGGGTAATGTATATCTCCCCACAGGAAATGCATTTGTTTTTTATTGACCGTTGTGTTCATAAAGGACAACAACTCGGAACGAGCAGGATTATTATAGTGTGACATGCTGGACTAACTCTTCGTTAGTCTCGTATAATGTGCAGCTTGGACACACATGTAATGCCAAACTATAGTTATCGCAACACCTACAATAATGTAGTTTGGTAGCATATGTGAAGAGTACCTGATAAAGGACATCCACTACGCAAGTGCATTTGGATGTCTGTTACAGTGGATTTTTTCTGGAAATAAATACAATATCACATATGTAGCCACACAATATACTAGAGTTTCATATATATTTTTGCAGAAAGTCCAAATAGGAACTATTTATGATAAATCTTTACCGTTTAGTGTATAACCGTAAATGTAAATAGAGACACCACAGCCGCATGTAGGTACTGCGTACAAATCAAGAGCCATGTTCTGCTTCCATGCCGCACGTGATCTGACCTAGTATTGAAATTGTGAGAAACCAATTTCAGGTTTTCGACTGACACCTTCATCAACCTCTACGCTGTCCGCTTGGAGAGAGACCCAAACGAGACCACTCCCAACCCAAAGTGGACTTGGCGCTGGAAAGACGGTGATCCCTCCACTTTTCGCCTGTGGGATGGAGACGGGGACGAAGGAGAGCTGATTGAATCCGGAGATAACAAAGTGGCAGTGATCTCCTATGGTTGGCGTCCATTCTGGCACAGTGTGCTATGGACCCACCCAAGGCCATATATCTGCGAGACTCAGGCATTCAGTTAGTTTCCTTGTATGACAGCTTTTGTGAGCTCCATGCTTTTTTGTGACAAAATGCCATGCTTGGAGCACATGTTCTAGCTTTGCTTGACTGTGTCTGCTGAGTTCATGTTGTCCGTGAAGCTCTGTTTCTAAGAAACAAACAAGTAAATGAATTCCAAATTTTGTTGAAAGTTACCTATTCATTGGATCTTCAGATCATGTTTGCCTGGTTGAAAGATTCAATATTTGAATTATATATTTTGTCATTTTTTCTTAACACACGACCGTATTAGAGTGCAAACGTCAAAACGATACCCTCGGTCATGTGCGAATTTAAAAATTCCATGAAACTTTCAAATTTCATAAGCGTTTGTGGGGATGTATTCTAGGCTTATATGTCACCAGAGTTAGTCCAACTGTTACCACTAACAGGGAATCATATATGAGAAGTCCACATGTGTCATTAATTTGACTTTGAGTGACATATAAAGATCAGTTAAAATTACTCGCATAAACCTATGGGACATATATTACTACTGAACACTTAAACGAAGTCATGAACGGTATTCCGTTTCGCTTTTGTTGTGGATCGCACTTTTCCCATCTAGACTGACGTCCTGTCTCTGCTTGCACAGCCCACAAACGGACATTTCCTGTCTGAGCAGCTATCATCTGGGGGGCCTGGTCTGCTCCTGTGTCGATGAGGTTTCCAACTCCACATATAGGTCCTCTGGTCTGCCCATGGTCCGTTCCACAGTTCTGCTCACAGGAAGTGACCCACAAGCAGACTGGTCCCGCAGATCCTTCTCCCATGCTGGCCTTCGCGTGACTATGTCCGCCTATAATTAGGACCGTGGGAAAGATCCTATGCATTTTTCTTGGCTAACGGTAATTCGTCTCCCTCCATCTTTTTTCCGCTCATGGCAAACCGAGTCCCGGGTAACAATCCCGTCTTCTTCCACAGCCTAGTCACGAATTCTCTTACGTCATAGGGGACGGCGTGCGTTGGAACATGAAGGTGAGACAACTCTTCCTTTCCCTCCCGGTATGCCCATCCGCAGTCTCTTGTCATCCAGTAACTAGTTCCTCGAGGTGGCTAAAACAGGTGGGAGCCAACTGTAAATGGTCAAAGGACTCAACTCCAGCGGTGATGACGTGGTAGGGATCTCCCACTTCTGGTAAGGCTGTATCAGCAGAATCGCTCGATCATGTGTCTCCATCATGATCAAAAGATTCGAGTGTAGGGTCCGTGGTTGGGCAGTTCTGGTTTCCTTGCTTCCTGTAAGAGCCAATGTTCCCTCTATTCCCTCCTCCACGAAACCGTCTGAAGGATCTCCGTGTGTGTGTGTGGGGATAAGGCTTATAGTCGGCTTTCAACCACTCATGGTCATTATGGGAACATTGGGGAAGATTTTCACCATCGATGCAACTAGGTGATGCATATTCTCGACCTAATTATCTACTTAACAAACCTGCACATATGGCAACATTTCTTTATTAGTGCACAACTGAAACTTCGGAAAGCATTTTCTACATACATAGTATAGTGTGCTGATGCCTATCGATCGAGGATCGTTACAAAAATGTCAAACCCTTATCTTAATTCCGCGTACCACTACACCCAGACCCATGGATTGAGTGTCTTGGACTCGCTAAGATATAATGATGCATGTGGATGGATGATACATGTATTTAAAAGTCATTCATCTCTTCTGATAACTCCTATATTTTGAATCTAATTATTCAGATTGCGTAATTTCCAGCGACAATCTGCATAGATCCACGGGGGGGGGGGGGGGATCTAACACACCGCATTAGTAATTGTGTGGAATGCGACATCTTTTGTTTATGACTTTCTGTCATTCAAAAAAAAAGCATCATTTTGAATAATTTAAGCCACCAATTACACACTACTCAACTCCAACCACATCTACTTGTATATCGAGACAAACAATGTGAATACTAGCACCATTTCTGCCAGCATGTGTTCTCTGTGAAGCAAAACGTGAATTTGGCAATGAAGAGAAAAGTGGGGAATATTTACGTGTTGCGAAAAAAGTGTAGTTGTTTTTAACATTGGCAAGTTCCTTATTAAAGTTGTTCGTTGTAGGATTCTTCGACTTAAAGGTGTAAGAAAGGATTGGAAACCACAGGCTGGATTGCGAGGCTATATAGAAAATCTGTCCAGTTGTCTTTGCATGCGTGGACTAGGTGTGGCGCCAGGATTACTGATTAATGTAGCTTAATGTGTAACTGGTGAAATTAAAACACGCCGTGTCACTGGGCCTATGATTATTGTGACGTGATAATGGAAAGAGAAATAGAAAGGGGACAAAGTTATACAAAATTTTGTTTGAACTACGCCGCATGTTGCAATATGAAATTTCAAAACTAATGAGTTAGAAGTTACACACAGTAGCGGCATTAGCCACACTGACATACATAAAATTAACTGCTACATGTAGCAAGGGACCCCATTCACCAAAATTATTATTATAAACAGACGACTGTCTGTTAAAATAGGTTTTACCCGTTGCTTTGTACAGGAAGTTTTGAGCTCCGCCTTGATCTTATTGTCGGTATTAATGCCAATCTGCCATGCATGCGACTCAGAAACCATACAACGGAGTTTCTCCTGCTTATAAAGGAAAAATAATACTCTGACAAGTTCCCCACTGCGAACATTGAAGACGACCCGGCGACACACCATACGTCCTTCACAAAGCGAGAACAATGGACATGGCAGTCCGTAACACGTCATAGGTCTTTGCGGCCTGTGACAGCACTAAGAGCTTTGCCACGAAGCAGGCTGAGAATAGAATGTCGGCAACGTATTACCACAGCTACTTAGGCTTATCCGTGCGCTGGTAACTTTTACCGTCTTCCTGCTTACGGGACTGACATCACGATTTCACATACAGGTTTACTTAATGAAAGCTCAAGAAACTGTCAGCAATAACATAAACAAATGCAATGCTGATATAATATCATTATAATATAACTGATAATAATAATAATAATAATAATAATAATAATAATAATAATAATAATAATAATAATAATAATAATAATAATAATAATAATAACA
>JAAUYG010077950.1_pt1 | contig 10121 bp, 10 predicted proteins | sample 7278091 | NCBI WGS metagenome assembly JAAUYG01 (sample SAMN14350201, study PRJNA611818) | marine sediment metagenome | isolation source: surface marine sediment (0.6m) | place: French Polynesia: Moorea | collected 2018-08
GAAGCAGCATGTCAAACACCAGGCGTACTGAGTTGCACAATAATTACAACGCAGATGTTGATTTAGGGTTGACGTTTCTCCCATACATCACATTCTGTTGAAATTTCTGCCTTTGGCAAATTTGAAGTGCGGATTGGCTGTTTTGTCAGGACTTTTGGACTGAACAGTCCACACCGTTAGTAGGATCTGCGTGGGGGTGCCTTGTCGTTCTGTAGGTACGAATCTGGTGTCTGGACCTGAACATGTGACGCCCCCACCAAGTGATGAATGAAAATATTGAAAACATGTCGGAAAAGTAGCACTGCTGCCAGAAAACACACATTTCCGGGTCAATGCTGTGGTTTATTTTGGTCACCTGATGTGACTTTTTAGGAGGCAGGTTGACCCAAGAGAGATCTCCCAGTGAGGAATCCTGTTTACGCGCTGACACCGGACGCCAGAGTTCCGTTGTGCGCGACACTACAGACCACCTTGTTTCGACATCAACACGATTTTGTACAACCGAAGTGAGCTGGACTTCTCTTTATTTTCTGTGGCCTAGTATCAGCACAAAATGCTGCAGGAAAAGTACAAGGAAGCATTCAAAACAATGATTCCTTCTCCAGTTCCAAGCTTTGGGGATCAATTTGTTTCTCCCATTTCACGTAATCCTGCGGTTGTCTTCGACAAGGAGCTGTCGTGTTTGTCACAAATTTACCTTCTGTGGGCAGCTTCCCCACAGAGTTTCGCGTGGTCAACGACTGTTGTGGAACTTGACCCTTGATCAGATATTTGCAATTTCAGAAATTTGGTTTTTGACAAAACACTACATTTCCACGGCAATGTAGGCAACCCTCTTGCCATTTCTGTAATTCTTTGAGATGCAGGAGCTAAAAACAACAAAACTTTGCCCCAGTGGTCCCAACATCATGGCGCCTGTCATGCCAGTCTCACTGTGTTTTCACACACATCATTCAAGAGGTGTTTGGTTCGCCAGGGACTTTCCCTAGACCCCAGACAACCGTGAGTTGCTGCCTCTAAGATCGGTAGCATCTCTGAGCAACGTTGTTGTGATGGTCTTGTCTGTTACTGTTCAATGCTTACCCAAATTGAAAAAGAGCCTCCATGACAGCTTGCTGACTGAGTGTTTCAAAGTCAAATGCTCGTCCTGTGACTCTCAGGCATGCAGGAGCTTCAGTCTTGCATTCAGCAACACCAAATGAAGATGTTCAACTTCATCAGCTGGATTCATGATTTCTGCAGAATTGACCTGGCTTCACTGCAGGTGAAAATGGGACAGAGCAGAGCACATCATCCTTGGGGAACATTTGTCAATTTACACTGCGAAGTCGGTTATCCCACAAGGCTTACAGGTTTAATTTGACCACTGACATCAATGCAAGCCGAAGATGAAAGACAGGAAGCCAGGAAGGAAGCCAGTGCAAAATTCGATTCATAAAAATTGTTCTGACGCAAACTGGGTCAAATTGTGTCGTGGATGGAAATGGATTAACCAGTTGGTGCGGGCAGATTCTCACCGAGGTCGTGATTTACTGTTTTTTCCAAAGCCACTTCAGCTCCGCTCAATTTTATGGCCTCCAAATAATAGACTGTGCTGCTGGTGATGTCTGAATGTGGGTTTCACGCCAGCAGATGCACAAAGTGGCTTCTGGTATTATACTGCTCTCCCGGCCAAATGTCTTGAGACTGGTGTGGTATCTTCAAAAGTGTTTTGCTTGTGAGAGGTTTGTGCAACGGGTTTTGTCGAAAAGGTCGGCGTCATTAGATGGTGGGTTCCCTGGAGCCTCTTCAAATGTGGGCACTTAGGTTTGTCCCTCCCTGCCTCATGAGAAGCAAACATTCAGGAGCGAAGAAGTGAACATTGGAAGAAAACAAACAAATGGAAACATTGCAATTGATGCAAAGCTGAGAATGTCTCGCGTAAGTGAAGGAAGGCACAATGGGATGAACAATTTTTTCGTTCAAATAAGCTTGGCACCCCAGCAGGGACTTCTCGATCAGGCTTATTGTCGGAGTAAACACGCTAAAAATGGAAATAAAAGATAAACAAAGCCTATAGCCAGCCCAGTAATATGACACGGAGGATGAATATTTTGCTGAATATTTGCTGCAGTTCACATCGTCTGTTGGGGGCTGAAGAGAAAGAAAGGAAGTTTTCCATTTTTGCAAGCAAGCCTAAGGTGAAGTCTGCGTAACTGTTACAAAAGTCGCAACCGCTCGCTCGCTGAAGGTGAATGAATCCAAAGTTGCTTGCGCAGTCTTTATTTGGTGAACAGCTGCAACACAGCAGATGGCAGCTTCAGAGCCAAAACAGCTTCGGCATGGCTTTTTCCACAAAGTACAACTTGATCAGTGGTGACACAATCGCCTTTCTGTTGTCCAGATTGTGTGCGACAATTGTTTGGAAAACTGAAAGAACTTCATTGTGTGACTTGCAATTGAAAGGAAGAAAGCACGCTTGTTTGTTGTCGCAGAGCTATTGTTCCTGCAATTGAATTTGCCAGCTGTTTCTCTTCTGCAGGGAAGAACTTGAAGCAAGACAGAATAGGACTGACACGCGCAAGTTGTGTCATGCTGAAAAAGAACAGAGGGTTGACGTACCCCTTCCCGTGCCCTCCATAGACAGGACTGTCATCCAAGGACTGCGAGTGCAACCCCCGTGAGTTAATTCCAGAAGGGTATAAATCATTTAGCTTACGGTGGTCCACTTTGATAAGTTTTTTCACGCCCCTTTGTGCGATTCTGAAACGTGTGTTGTTCCGACTCCGAATCAGCTGGTCTAGTTCTGATCACTGTTGACTGGGAAAAAGGACTGGTGGGCTGGTTTATGAAGTCCACTGCGCTGTGGACTAAGTAACGACTGGGGGATGAGTCTCCCCACAGAAGCCTGTGTTTCGCTGGTCTTAGTGTCAGCTTCCACAGTGCAAGGATGTATTCTTTCAAAGATACAAGGGACAATTTTCTATGAATATGGAAATGATAAAACGACGCAAAGAACTGCCCTCTCTTTCTGGTCCTGTGAAACTCATTCAAAAGAGCGAGTGTATTGTGGCAAAGTATCCGTATCAGGTTGGAGAGATTTTAGGCAAACAGAAATAAGCTTAGGTCTGTGAGAGCAGAATCGGGCTGTCTAAACATCACAGGCGCCAGGAAGCCAAACAGGAGCAATCAACGAGAGTAACTGTGGTTGTTCTGTGGGACTCTTCTCCGCAGTGTTTGGCCACTACCTCCAGTTTTGGTATTCATCACTTTGAATGGTTTCAGATGTCAGATTACTGTTCTCAATCACCTTGTTTTCCCCAGATGTTTACGGGAAAAGAGTCATACAAGCAGTGCAGTTTCCTCAACTGAACTATTCCAATTCCTCAATGGTGAATGGGAATGGAGGTCCAGTCGTTCGTCACAGCTGGAAGTACAAAACACTTCTTGACTTCAGAGCACTGGCTGTTTCCCTCTTGTCAGTCACACAGCACCTGCCTTGATGAAAAGACGCAGCACACGGCAGGTCCCTCTTCTGCAGTGAATGGGACGGTAATGAAAAGAACAAGATTGGTTCACATCATTTCAACACAGACGTGCCAAACTGGCAATCTTGTGGTAGATTGGACCAGGCCCTCCCCTATGATAACCAATCTACTCAAAGGAGGATCGCAGTGAAGCTTATTCCAAACCGTTGCAAAACAAGTTGATCAAGCGGAAACACACGAAATTTGCTCTGGGCAATTTCCGAGCAGGAACTGAAACAAGCTCCGCAGATGGTTTGGCGACCAAGGAAAGGTCGCTTTGTGTTGTCTGATTTTGGGACACGCAATTGTGATGTTGGCATTGCTGCTTGTGCAGACCTGCAGCGTGTGTAGGGAAAATGTAGCTTCCTCGTCGTATTGCCTTTCACGGGGTTTTTGCAAAGCCTTCAAAGCTTCATGCATTCTAACAGGAACAGAAAACATAAAGAGACGTTTTTTCACACAACTGACGGAAATGTAAAATGGCAATGTAGATGATATAGTTGCATGTTTTGGTCTCATTGTGATGAACATGAAAGATATTGATGACAACTGGCAAACGTTGACTTGTTCTGAAATGAACCAAAACAACAGAACTGTTCTGCTCTCATGTCACCTTTTTCTGTTTCTCACCAGGTTGGAACAAACGCTGAAGAAGCGAGTGTCTTGGAAATTGATTGTCAACAGAGGGGTGGAATTGTCAATGTCGCAATTACGTTCTGTTCCGGAATGTGCAGTGTGTACAGCTTTGCAAATAGGCTTGGCATCATTGTCGAATGGTATTGCTAGTTTCGTTTTCAGTTTGTTTTGAAAAAAGTCAAAAGGCGATTGTGGAAGCCCTGACAATCTGGGGTCTCAGTTCTGCAATAACAGTGCAGAAGCGGCACCCAGTCGCCACGCCAAATCTCTCTCCTCCACAGAAGCATTTACCCTGTGTCCAGTGGCGTTTGTGGAGGATTGCAAAAAACAGTCTTGGGTGAAGCTGCAGTCCTATGATTCCCTTTGGACACCAGTAGTCGAGTCTTGGATTGTTCATGGCTCTGTGGGATGATGATAAAGATTGTGCGCGTTGTACCTTGTACATTTTACGCGCTGCCGTGAGATGTGCGCACAAGAGAAAGCTGCGCTGCCGCTTGTTATCGTCTTGTACTTACCATACACAGCTGACCCTACTTTCTTTGTTTGCCTCTCTGATAGCATGTCCTCAACAGAGCCATTTAATGTGACATAGGAGAACCATCCGACTAATCCAGCCCCTGTTCTATTGCAGGAGTTCTTACGGCATTGAAGTCAGTGGTTTTATGCCAAAACTGGATCGATTGGTATAAATTGAGATTGCTGCAAGTACTACAGCTTGCAGGCTGCAGCTGTATCCTGTGGTAGTGTTTGCACTGCATCTGTATTGAGAGGTTGGATCCCAGTGTCTCCATAACAGGCAAGATATAGGGCACATGTCACAATGTGCAGACACCAAACAAAACACACAGACGAAGCCTGTTGTATGCTTAAAGGTTTTCACTCTGCAGCAGTTTTTTACAAAACAAAGACGAATACTTTTTGTGGTCGATATTTTTCAATGGAGTACAAAACACGGAGTAACTAAGACCTGAAGAGAGGAATGTCTTCTGAATGGCATGGACACTTTTGAGGAATGGGATACACACAATTGTGAACAAGGAATTACAATTTGGTTTCTAGAACGTCGTTGAGGCGGAATTGGCTATCTCGTTGCACACAATTCTAAGAAGTTGTCTTTTTCTGGAATTGGTGAAGGTTGGCTTTTGACATCATTTACAAGGTCCAGTGTAACGTGACAAAAGATTTAAGACAGGTCAAGCAACAAATTCTATTTACTTGATTGCTTCTAGGAGGCAGTACAGGACTGGAAAGAAACAATCCAGAAAGCTCCTGGTCGTGAACTTCATTTAGAAGTTTATTGCTGCCCAAGGTGACCGCATTGACCAGAGAGCAAAGTGTTTTGTCGTTGGTGATTGTCACCTCTGCCCTGCTGATTTCATGAGTGGGTGATTCTTAACTGTCTTCTTCGCTCGTGTTCAGTGCCTCTCAGCGGATTCTGAATGTCGATCACGTCCACTAGAAGCACAATGAGAGGTCGGTCAGTTTGAACTGGATGAGGCCCAATTCTGCCCAAATTAGATCTACCACCAAGATACAAGCTGAATTTCTCATATGGAGCTGGAGACTTAGGTTGGTGTTTGAAGACCAGGGTGGAATTCATGCACAGATGTTTAACACAAACCTTGCCTGTGATTCCAGTTCAGCATTTATGGAGTCTGAAAAGAATAGCAAAAGAGGTACAGGTCCGACATTGTCAGTGTTCAGTCTGGAGCAACCCCTCTACAGGTTTAGTTATTGAGCTATAAATCTGCTCTTTTTGGCGTGATTGCCTTAATTACATCATGATTCTGATTGATCACTGGTTGTGTGATCCACTGCATCTCACATGCGAGACGGATTTAGTTACGCTCACGTAATCAGCTGCCTCCCGTTTTTGGGGGCGTCGTTCAATGGACTGGGTTGCCTCTTGCCCCAGGGCTTTTTTATTCGTGCACAGAATGAAACTGCATCTCACCAGAAAAGCTGCAATGAACACTGGAATTGAACCAAAATTCCTGCCATGTTTGATTCACAGCTCCCAGGGGTCACTTGACAGGGGGACCATTGCAGAGGTCTTGCATGGGAAGTCAAGGGAAGGACATTAGTTCCTAAATTGCGTTTTTGTCGCAGGTCAGACATGAGAAGTACATTTCCTAAAGTCCCGTGATATTCCGTGACAAAGAACGGACTGAAACCGCACTGAAGTAGATCTGGTCCTGGGCTACGCTACGCGCTCAAACAGAAAACGGCTCTCAGTGTTGGCTCATTGTCTGCCACGTGAAAGCAGATGGTAGTTAGTTTGGGATGATTGTCTCATCATCTCAGAGATTTACGCAAGACAGGACTCTTGAAACAATGTTGACGATCAGCGAGGGATCTAATGAAGCAAGTCAAAAATAATCTGCACAGGGAATCAGTTGACAGGTGCAGAAGCTTGATCTTCTGGCATTGCTCACGTTGTGGCTTCTCTCCTGGGAGAACGACATCACACAAGTTCTGCTGGTGAGCGACTTCCTCCGGTATCATCCTCCACAAACATTCCCTTAGGCCTACATGGGAAAATCTGCTGTCCCCATATGTTGGAGCTGTGTGCACCTGCCTTACCTACAGAAGCATCCCAGAACCATCTCTGTGCCAGATCTGTTGTTGTGCTTTGTTTCAGTTCTTCTTAATTGGAGCTACTCTGTTCTGTGACGAATCTCATGTCATGAAATTTTAAGTATGTCTTGACCATCATTTCTGCTTGGTGCCAGTTTCTCAGTTGTCAGAACAGCACCCCCCCCCCAAAAGAATCGAAGGGATTTGAGCGTAACTCACGTTGCCAGAACAACAAGTGAAACTTTTTGGTCAATCCTGGAACAAGTTTTCGTTTCTTCATGAAAGCAATGAATCAAATTTGCACGTCCTGTTAACCAGAGATGTTTCTGATGCAGCTTCTCTCTGAAAAGGGGGAAGGCTTTCGAGATCATTGCACTCAATAGTGAAGAACCGTATTGTCAGTGTTGATACAGATGGATCAGTGACTGATGGTCCCTTGCTGCTGTGTGCCTGACGACTAGGTGCACAGGTGCGTGTGGAACCAGGTGCGGTTCCGTCCGAGAGATCCACAGCAGAGAGTCCTAATTCTCAGGAACAATTCCTGGATAGGGTGGGGGTATGTTTGCCACTCTTCAAGGTCCATAAAGTCCATAAAGGTCCCTCCTTGATCCTGACAGATGTGTGGACGCATTGATGACTTTCCGAAGACATTTCATTGGACACCAATAAGGGGTTCAGCGCTGCAATGTTGAGAGCCTTCATGCATGGAAGTTGAACATTTCTTTGTGCCCCCCTCCGCAAAAGAAATTTCTGCCAACATCAAACGAAAGAGAAAAATTCGATTATCGAACAGGAAGTATCACGCAAAATTTCTCAGTGGTACAAAAATCGAAGCTTCAGAATTCATTACGGTTCCTTGCAACAAAAGATATTTTCTCCAATAATCAAGGTAAATTTGACACCTTGCACTTCGGCAACAGTGTTTCTTTACGTTTCTGTGATTCTCCAGAGAACACCGCACCACAAAATACAGGCAGTGGCAGAAAATATGGCAGCTTGGTTTTGCTTATTCAGCGTCATGTATCTGAAAATTGATCTGCTGGGGCAAAAATCTCTTCGCCTGGGTCCATATTTTGTTGTTTGTTTGGCAATCCAGGCTCATGTTTCATTCAAGATTTGGAGTGATTTCAGCGGTGTGGCTGGATTTCCTTATGATTTTTACTGGACCATTTTCCTTCCATCAGGTTTTGTCATTTGGTGTCACGCAAGGAATTTGTTCGTGGTGTCTGTGTCTTGTTCTCGCGAAATGGATTTTTCACCTGACTTGAAAGCTTTTTTTCCTCGGTGAAAGTGAGGTTCTGGTAGAATTCGGGTCAGTTATTTGTGCAGAGAAAGCTCTAGGCTTTTGTACAGTTTTCAGAATCAACTTGCGTGTTCATTGCGTGGATTTTCTTCACAGATATTTTCCATCTTTGAAGTCTCGCGGGAGCTTTCAGAACACAATCAGGCACCGTCTGTGAGTTGTTACAAGTTTGTTCTTTCCTCTGTTATGTTGCAAACTCAGATGGCCTGAAACCTCCGGTTTTGCTCACCAGAAGACCACAATGACCTGCCCCAAGACATCTGTCTGGACTTTCCTTTGGAACGCTGACTCCAGTCCTGTCTCAATAGTCAAGTGGAACATCAAACAGAATCATTCCTGACAAATGACCTTCAGCTGCAGATTTCTGAGACTCAGTGCTGGTGGTTTTTTTTTCTTTGTTGAAACCAGGATGGGATCTAGAAGTGGTGATGGTGCTTCTCTGTGCATACTCAACGTTTCAGCGAGCGGAAGTTATGGCCAGTCACACAAGAGGCGTCTTCAATCGTTTTCCAAGAGAAATTCCAGGTACAGTTTGGCACAAATGGCGAAATGGACAGAAGACTAAAATGCTGTCGAGGCGGAGTTTCTGTCTCAAGGAAGATCACATACGTGTTCTGCCGTTGAAGGTGAGTTTGGCCTTGGGGAAGGTTGGCTGATGTTTCGTGCAGTGCATCGTCGTTGTTGTTTGGTTCAGTGCACTGCTGATGCTTCGGCAGGATACGGAAACCTGAGACAGGTTCAAGCGTTGAGAAACATGAACGTGGAATGCTGTCTTCGTCTTCTTTAGACGTGATATGTTTTCAAAGGATTTAAGGGCATTTGCCTGCAGAAATAAAACACCAAAAATGGCTTGTGCTTTCAAAAGCATGACTCGGCAGCCCCCAGAAGTGAGTTTGTACGCACAAAGAGCCACGGACTTTGTCAGGAAAATCAGGCGAATGCTTAGGCCGGCGAGACATTGTTTCTGGTTCTATCCTTGGAAAAAAAGATCGTCAGATGGTTCAAAACTGATCTGGAATCCCGAAAAGTCTCGTTGATCCAAGGAGATTTACACCCGTGCTTTACGCTGACGAACGTGTGTTCCGTTCAGCAGATTAGAAAGCAATAACAGGTGTACACGAGCTCCAGCTCGATGAGCTATTCAGCTTCACTTGTTGGCTTAATGACTGAGAGTTTTCCCCCTGAAATTGGCCAAACATGAACTGCAGGCAACCTGACTGATCGACCACTGTGGGAAGCCACTGGCAATCGAGATCTCCGTGGCAGTTGGTTGAGAGAGCGAGCTCGTGTAATGGGAAGAGTCTTGTATCCTTTCCGACACGCAAAGAAACAACCTTATTAGCGACATTAGACCGCCGACACGCCAATGTAAATTTGGCCAAACCAGCACAGAAGACACTCGGAAATGCAGTTAGGATCAAGTGACACAAACAGAATTTACTGCGCTTGTTGCATGCTGCTTCTTCTTTCAACATTTCAACTGTTTCATTCAGCTCTCTTGGACTCCAGGCAACAGTGGGTAGGGCCTGGGAACCCACGCGATCCGTTTCAAGACTGCAGACATTTATTAAAGGGAACAAGGGCCATGGGGCAATTTTTCCATCTCTTCTGAGGGTGATATTTGCGCCGCAATGAATCTTCATCCCCCAAGGAACCTTGGGACCCAAACATTGCCTCCACTAGATACCAACGTCTGGTTGATGTGCGAAGCGTTGATGCACCGGTGTTGAAGGCGAGAGAAAATTTCAATTTGGACATCATTCTTGACGCCATTACCTGACACAGCTTCCCGCTGCAGGATAAAAGCTGTTTTCATTGTGTTGAGAATCCTCTGTTGAATGTTGCTTCATTGCTGCTGTTGGGGGCCTGACAGCGCGGAATCCATCTTGACATTGTTCAGCGCTGACAGGATGAATTTTCAGACATTGAATTTATATAAGCGGCAACTGGTTATTTGGGGGGGGGGAGTGGGCAGGACAGGGAATCTGTCGACCAAATCTGAACAACCAATGCTCCACAGGGAAAATGTGTCTTTGTCTTGAAACTTCTATTGTCCAAGTCAATGCAGATGTTATTTACTGTGCCCAAACATCACACCA
>JAAUYG010162236.1_pt1 | contig 10120 bp, 20 predicted proteins | sample 7278091 | NCBI WGS metagenome assembly JAAUYG01 (sample SAMN14350201, study PRJNA611818) | marine sediment metagenome | isolation source: surface marine sediment (0.6m) | place: French Polynesia: Moorea | collected 2018-08
AATGTTTCTATTGAATCATATTCCTTTCGCCGGGAATAAAAAGACTGCAGCCTTTTTTCCTGCACCTTGCAGGTGCGTGGAGCTCTCTGTCACTCAGTTATGAGATCATGAGCATCTGAACTCATGGTATTTGCGCAGACTAATCTCTGAAGAAAATCTTGCTGCCATTGGACTGAGGAACAAATTGAACATGAGGGGTGCATTTACAGCACTCGGAAAGAATTTTCCGGCGCGGAATGCCAAGAATGAGAAGAAGAGATTCCCTTTTCCAGTTCTTGGCAAACTTAATACAAGAAGTTCTATCAACAAAACTGGCAATGCCGATAGCGTTTTCTTCAGGATTCAGAAAGACCAAAGGTGGTGAACTGGCTACCTGATACTTCACTGATTGGCAGGTTTATGTTGTTGCATTCAAGGCCCAAAGAACAGCTAAATCACATCAGACAGATTTGCTTTGTGTAACAAACTACATTGTTTAGATGGATGTCACAACATAATGCAAATATCACCTGTTGATGGTTTTGTTCGCAGCCACTTACTTATCTCTAAGAATGAAAACATGGAGTCTCAGGTGACAAATTTTGCCTCATTCGTATTCACTGCATCAATCAGTCAGATCTGTTCCTCAGTAGCCTTATCTTTCCTGGCAAATGAACCACCTTTAGTCAGTGCGATGTACTGCACGGAATTGGAAACTTTTATGCGTGGTGACTTTGAGACCTGCTTGCTTGGTGCACCAAAGCTGGTAGGAGAACACCCTTTGGAACAGTTGGGACATAATGTTGTAATGCACTTGTTTTGATGTATTTTCTGCGCCAACAAAAACGATCTAGTCCAGATGACAGTTTCTGAGTGATTTCTTGAAATTTCATCCACCTTGGTGTTCATCGCTGCAATGGGTTGACCAAATCCCAGATTCCACGGAGAAAGTGGGTCACGCGATTCTCGCCCCTGACAAAGCGCGGTCCTTCAATCAGTTTCGCAGTTTCTGTTGGCAACGGACACCAGAAAGCGCTTCACTTCAATCACTTACTTACCAGATAATCTGGAGGGACTTTGCCGACACTTCTGGCTGTCTTGTCGACCGTTCTGTACTCGACTGACACAAATCCCGTCAATCCCTGCGCTCTCACAATGAGCAGCCTGACATTTCTAGCCTCCTCTTCAACCGAAATCTGAGAAAGAAACAAAAGAATCTGAGTTCTTGAAGGGACAAGCATTCATTCTTGTCTTTTTTGTTGAAACAGCCAAAGGAAACGAAGCCTGAGACATGTTTAGCGCCGCTACCTTGGGTCGGGTGTCGGCTGCGGGCACCAACGGATCGCCAGGTCGAGGTGGTTTGCCGAGCATGAACTGTAACAAGCCGTACACCTGGTCTGTCTCCCGCAGAGTGATGTTGTTTCGGTTTGCCGATTCATCAATACTTGCTCCACTTGAAAATAAACCCCAAAAATTAGAAAATCACATGACTGCTTTGGAAAGCTAAACTTGGGTCAGCGGTGGATGGAATAATGTTCATCATACCTGGTTGTTGTGGAACCCGCCTGGCCATCGCTCGCCACAACAGATTGCAGGAAGACCTCGAAGAACTCCACCAATTCAGGGTCTGCATCGTCCTTTGCCTTGATACTGAGGTCCTGTTGTGAAACCACAAGGAGAGCAATGTGAGTGAGGAGGAACTTTTGACTGAATTTGCACTTCAAGTGTCCTGGAACAGGTTCTTACTTTGAGTCGTTCTCCTGGCTGAAACACGAAGTCGCCTTCCGCCTCCATGAAGTCATCTGTGGCCAGAGTCAGACTTTGACCAAGGCGTTGCAGTACTTGCCAATGAATTTCCACTCTGTCTGCGTCCCCTCGTTCACGGAAAATAGGACATTCAAAGACAGCGTCCTCCCTGTCGGTGCTGGACGGACTGCACGGGCCGTGGAATCCGAACAGACCGTTAGCATTGTCACTTTTTAACACTGCAAGCAAAACAAAAGAGAAATGCACGGCCAGAGAAACCAAAGCAGGAAGAGAAGGTGCAGACCAATCAACCAGCATCATTCGGTTGTTTTCCGGGTGTATTCTGCTGCAGACAAGAAGCATTGGTGCCACCCACCCGTCAGAATGGCGACATTATCTGTTTCCGCCACACGAGCTTCACCCCGAGCAGCGATCAACTTCACAACGAACAATTCATCCACCTCCTCCTCTGTGTCGCTCAACGTTTTGATCGTGATGTTTCGTGACGTCTCGCCTTCGTCATAAAGCAGGAAACCAGAAAACTCCTTCAGATCATACTTGGCTGGAGTTTCGTGTATCTGCCTCACATCCCTGCGAAAACAAGTGCACAAATCATCTTTATGTCGTTCAATTTTCTCTTCGCTGATGGCCAACCAGTTTGTCTTTGTTCACCACACGTCTCTGGATTCGTCAAGCCTCAGGAGAGGCCGAGACAGCATCCCACCAAAGCATCGACCTCACGCCCTTTTTTCTTTGTCATCTTTGGTTCATTTGTAATGGCGCAACATGTTAAAATAAATCTTTTCAGCAAAGGTTTCCTTTTCCTTTAAAACTCGCTGCAGTATCCCAGCATCTGTGACCCGAAGAAGTTTTCAGAAAAGAAGACTTACTCGGCGTCCAGACTGGACGTGAATATTCTGACGTCTTGAAGGAATCCAGTGAACATGCCTGTTCCTGGTTCCATTGCTCCAAGAAACAATTGGCCAACAGAATCCATCAACTGGCTGCCAAAGCCATGCCTGTCAAGAGAATAGTTGAAATCTCTAGTTTGGGTGAGACATTCCTGGTCTGGAAGTTTTAATTGGTCTTTTCTGTTTGTTTAGTGACCATTTACTCAACACTGAAAAATAAAATCCCTGTGCACCAGGGAATTAAACATTGCTCCAAGTTGGCAAGAAAGCCTCACCTGCTGCCTTGACTGGTGCCATCCAAGAAGAGCTGAATGACATCCAAGTCAACATTCAGCAGAACATGGTGCCACTGGTTGTCATCCAGCTTTGTCGCGACTGACCATGATGTAATTTGGGTGTCCTGAAAAAATATTCACAGAAATTTTAGACAGCCAAGATGTTGCCGAGGTTTTGTTTTGCTCGATTATACGGCGTCTTCCCAGTATTCGTTTCAGAGAGATGATCTTACCACTTGATTCTCAGTGGAATACATGAAGGACACAGTGGCAGACTCCGTTTCTGAAGGGTTGACAGTGATGTTGAGGGTGTAGAGAGGCTTGGACGCATTGTCATCTATCTTGGACAGGACATAACCAGCTGTGTTGGATCTGGTGAGAATCCAGGCGCTGATGGCGAATCCATCCGTCATCATGTCAACTGGAGGTTGATCCTCGGCCAGGACCGTCACAAAGCATTCTGTGGATGACACAAACGAAATGGATGTGGAACTGAGACAAGGCAAATACACCCATTTTAGGCGGCGTGCCTGAGGCGTTGGGACTTTGTTGTTAATGGCAGTGGTGTAGACAGCCCTCCAACACCTTGACTTTATTAAGCATGGATGGCCGCACGGCACCGACGCTGACAAGTGATCCTGTTGTTGTTTCTTGGCAATCGTTTTTTTCCTTTTGAATAATTGAAACACACGTACTCTCGCAGCCCTGCAGAAAGAGCGCCGGTGACCCGGATCCCGCTCTTCTCATGTCCGCGATTTCTGACACTTCCGGTGGAATGTTGCTGGAAAAGGTCAAGTCGAACACAGGCGAGACGAATCCTGCACCCGCGAACTCAAACGTGAAGGCTTCCCACAAAACCTGCAATGTCGTGTCCAACAGTTTTTCTGCCATTGTTACGCTGTAGGTAAGTAATTGCAATTTATAAATGAAATGTGCCAAGAACAAACATTGGTGCACATTTTTTCACTTCAGGCCAAGTTTGGTGCACTTCTAGACATGGTCTGCTTTATTTGGAAACCGCCATTGTTCACGTCATTTGCACCAAACTTTGGCTCAGAGTGGTCTTGGGTGTTTCCAGTGATCATCAGCTGTTATTTTCCGAAAGATATCGAAACGCTTCCTCACCGCAACCTTTCCTGTCGCGCCCTGCCCTCTGACGACGGGTATGTGCGCGACTGTTGCTGCTTCGTCACCAGGCAGGAAGTCCTCCGCCACTGTCAGTTCCTTTGCAGACGGTGGAAACTTGAACAAGCCATACGGGTCATCGTTGGGCAGGACATGTAACGTCACATCTTGATTAGTGTCTGCGAGTTTGCCTTCAAAACCACTCGGTGCACCCCCTGAAGGCAGACGCAAAATCCCTAACCATGGGACACTTCCAACAGAGTATTGAAAATTATTGAAACAACCAAACATTTTTGAGGACGCGTGACAAAAAGGTTTGGCTGAAGCAAAGAAAGAAATGCACTGTACTTGAAACATTGTAGAGTCTCACGATGAATGTTTCAGTAAATTCAGGTTCTCGATCCACTTTTGGAACTATATCCAATGAGGTGACACCCTGTAGGTCCCGGAATACTGTGAATCCTGTTGATGAGTCAAAGTCCTGACCATCGGTTATTCTGTGTTGGGTGTTGGGATCCAGGATCTCCCAGTGCAAAGCAACCTCGCTGAAAATGCCTCGCTCCCGCTTCACTCTGCAACAGAAAAATATTGACAGACCTGTGCAGAAGACAAACGCCCTTTGTTTTCTTTGCAATGGAAACGTACTCGAAATGAGCTGTGTGTCCTTCTTGTATTGACAGAGAAAATGGTGGGTTGAAGGAAAATATCCCGTTGCCATTGTCGCTGGCCATAATTGTCACCGTAGCTCTGGGAGTGATGTCAGCTGCTACATCGCCTGCCAAAAGACACGGAGGGATTTTTCTTTTTACTCTGAATCAGAAGCTCAACGCAGAAGTCAATCATTTTACTTGTGGGACTGAAAATTGGAGGATGTTCAGATGAGCGGGAGTCACGTAACGAATGACTGAATCCGTTTCTGCATCCACAGCAAAAATCAACAAGCAAATCACAGTCCTTCGCCACAAAAGATCATTAATGATTTCTGCTCGTTTCGCCCAAAGAATACAATTGTCTGCACCATCTGACCTTCTGGTTCCGCGTCGTACACTTCCACATAGAAAACCTCATCCGTTTCCGGTCTGCTATCCTGAATTGTTTCCACAGTGAAGGAGTAGTATCTAACACCACTCTCGAACAGCACAGTGGTGCTGACGATGGGAACATAATCACTGTCTTCTACCGTCGCTGAACCATCCACAGTTCTGTACTTGACTTTCACAACTCTGTCTATCGGATCGTCTCTGGTTATCGTCAAGGTCACACTTCCGGATTCAGGAACGAAGACTTTGCTTGGTTCTGAACAGAAGGTAGATAACAAATTGAAAAAAAATTCACAGAACAGAAGAACTTCCAAACAAAAACGACTCAAAATACATGTACAGAGCTGTACTGACCTGCGAAGTAAATGGCGTCGTCATTTTTCGTGATGGTCAGGTATGCCACACTCTGATTTCCTATTTTGGCAAATCCAGATGGATTTCTGAGGCCAATACCGAACGTTTCCTCGTTCTCCGAAAGCTGAGGCCCCAGGGCAGAAAATGTTTTGCAAAGATAAGCTGTGTGAACCACGCTTCGCAGCGTGTTGTGCCGCCTTCCGCAATTGTCACTTTCTGTGACAACAGAGATGAAAAAGAGGATGAAAGTCAGAAGAAGTTAAATGCCACACCTGGTCGTTGACAGACGTGATTTCAATGTCTCTGCTTCCTAATCCAGTTGGGAAGTGCAGTGTTCCGTTTGTTGGAAACAGATCGGAGCTGGACGCATTCATCACGAACCACTCTACCGTGGCAGGTCCAAATCTGCCGGCTTCGCGCAACACCGTCAGGTGAGCCGTTGTGCGCGTCTGACCTTTGCTTTCGTCTGTTTCAGAGAAAAGAACCCCACTTACAGGAAAGTTTTTAGAGATGTGAGATCAAGAACTTTGGTCAATAAATGGTCAATGCGAATGCCTTGGGAATGTCTACATAGGTGGAACAAATTGCATTTGCACAGTATGGTGATTCAAAAAAAAACTTGCTCATAAACGTGGTCAAACTGTCTTCTGCGAACACAAATACGCCGTTGGCGTCGTCGTTTTCCAGAACGGTGATGTTGAATATAGATCGTGATCCAATGACAGCTTTTTCATCTTTGAAATTTTGCAGCCTGAACTGAAACACTTCGGTGATCTGAAAGAAACGAAGACTCAGAGATTTTCTAACTGCAGCTGCAGGCAGATTGGACTGCTTGGAATTTTTACAGGGTGTGTTGAGTTACCTCTGGTTCTCCGTCCGCTCTCGCTATGACTGTGATTCTCTTGTGAATGTCGCCACTTTCAAACCTGAGCAGCCCGACGCCACCATAGAACTCTTCGTTGGGGTTTCCTGGCGTTGCGACATACTCAATAGTTCGGGGGACGAGAGCGCCTCCCGTCCGCACAATATGCACTTCGATAGCCTCTCCGTCCTCCTGTGTGTGAAAAGAGTGTTTGCTTCTTTCTTGCCTGTTGCCTGAAGGACAAATAGATTTTGACTTTTTCCCATTGGTTTCCATCACAACGGACCAAAGCTCAGGAAAACTCGGTGTTTTGTTACCTCTAATGTGTAATCTTCCATCATGGTGTCGCCAAATTCAAAGGTTCCTCCGGGATTGTCGTTCTCCTGCACAGTGATCTTGACGCGGTCAGCCCCGGCTCTGAGTCTCTGCTTCTCTGGAGGCGTCACCCTGTACAACTGCACGAGCAGATCCTCTTCCAGTTCTGGGACGTCGTCGTGTTTTATTTCTATCACAATAGTGGCTTCCGACTGACCTAGTTGTTGAAAAAGATCAAAATTTTCAACTGGGCTTCACACAAACTTTGTGCTTAACTCCCTCATAGAAAGATGAAATTCTAGCTTCTGGATACGAACGGAGACAAAACGCTCTCATTTCAGTCATGTAAAATTTGAGCAAGAAGCTCAACAATTCACCAGGTGCCATAACGACAGAACCGACTGTTGGTCCAGTGTCTCCCTCCGTGACGTGTCCAGCGTTCTCGCCCGTTCCTCTGACTGACCAATAGACAGTCGCCTCTCCGTTCGTGCCCTCTCTGAACACTTTCAGCGGAACCCGCAGAGCCAGGTCTGCCCCCTCAGGTTCACGCACGGCTATCTCCCTCACGTCCGCAAAGCCAACTTCCCCATTCGCTTCTTCCGCCGTCACCACTAAGCTGACGCTGGACAAAGAGCCAAACCGTGGACTGTTGTATGGCTGCCCTGCAGTGTCAACTGAAGGAGAATGAAATGTGTTCAGTATGGCACTCGCTGAACGAACACGTTTCATGTTTGCGAAAATCTGATGTTGAAAAGAGAGAGGTTTGTACCATTCGCAAGCTGGACGTCAACCAAATTAACCAAAAAAGCGGCCCCGACTTGCAGAAAGGCGGAATCTTTTATGGGAACATTAAAACGCTGTTTAGATTGTCCCTCAAAAAGTTTCAGCTCAGCTGGCATCATCATGTCGAAGATATACGCTGTTGAAGTCCATGAAATGCAAAATAATCATCACTGAAACAGAAATCCCTAAGAAAACGGCTAAACAGCAAAAAGTGTCGTCATCAACGAACTTTTCGCAATAAATTGCAGCCCTTGCCCAATCCGCACCAGGATGAGTTGAACAAATTTTGTCGAAAAGGAAATCAGCAAATAAGGAATGATTCCCAACACACATCTCTTTTAAAAATCCCCCTTTTCCTCTGGTTCTGGAGTGGAGTGGGTGTCGCAGGTAGCCTAATTTTACCCACCAGCTTCAGACGAAGTTTGAGAGTATGAAATATTGTACGTCAATACAACGTCGCCAAGGGCGCCTTCTGTCCTTGTGACACCAAGAAGCAACTGCCGCCGAGATGAACTCTGGAAAACAAAAGCAAAAGTTTGCGGAACATGATTTTGAGAACAAAGAAAAACTGTGGAAAGCCTGCCCACTGTGACTGAAGTGTGAGAGGAGAGCTCTGGTGCGGAATGGTGAGAATGTGAAATTGATCGAAAAACCTTTGAAGGAAACTTTGGACACAACTAGAGGCGAGCGTCAAGATCGCAAGTGAAGATTCAACAGGAGTCAACAAAATTCTGGTGGACGCGACTCACAATATCAAGTCTGTGAGAGGCGAGGTTTACGACACCGTACACATCGTCGCTGTCCTCTATGACAACGACGCCTTCCAGAATCCCCTCTGCCGTCGCACCACCTGTCACTGTGTCCGCCAATAAACGGAACAGAAAACGGTCTGCGACCTGTGTAATGAAGGCAAAAAAAAAGTTCTGCATCATCCAACCTCCATTTTTGAGAGTGAGAAATGTTTCGCAGCTGCCCTGAACAAAAAAGGACAAGGTCAATGCTGTTGCTGGTTCCAAGATTCGGAAGAAAATCCCGTTCAGGCTGAAAAAAACACCCTCTGTTTGTTTTTCTTTGGCTAAAACTGATCTGTACCTCTGGGATCTGATCCTGGACGATGTTCAGTGTGACCGCTTGTTCCTTCTGCCCTTCAGAAAACCTGACCACACCACTGGCAGGAGTGATGCCATTTGCGAGAGGTTCAGATTCACTATCATTTCTGTGTAAACTCCAGGCTACAGAAACATTTCCAAATGCTCCCCCATTCCTGATGATGATGATGCCGGAATATTCACTGTCTTCGTCCTCGTTGATGTGATACACAGGGTCAGTGATTCCCTGAGTCGTTTTCAAACTGAGAATGCCGTGCGTTTTGTCATTGGCGTTGATGATGACTGTGGCAACATTAGGATTGGCCAGAACCACATCTCCGCTGATCACTGACAGGACGATCTGAAACCGCTCGGAAGTTTCTGGCTCGAAGTCATTTTTTATCTCCATGGTAATTGTGCGTTTTCTCGTTCCTACAACAAAAGCAATAAGGAATCTTGCATCTGAGCCGTCTCACACTGACACCACTTCCAACAAAAAAGAACAGAGAAAGAATGTGCACAGGATCAAGAGCTCAAAACAATTTCTCTGTCTCATGGTGGAGAAGTCGAGTCGTGTGGCCTACAGTTTGACAACAGCAATTCTTACCGGAAGTGAACCTGATGATTCCGTCCGAGGCGGAATAGTCAGCTTCCGGTGTGGCGCTGATCGGTACAAAGGCATAGCCGATCTCTGCATCACTGAAGATTGGACCGACTGGTCCTCGGAGCACGGTTATGGTTAACGTGGTCGGGATGTCACCCTCATCCACTCTGTACTCCGCCTGCCAAGCAGCCCAAAATAAAAAGCAAAAAAAGCCCCCCAAAATTGTTAAATGAATGGCCGGAGGAAATCTGGTCGCAACAATGGGCTTACCTGTTCAAACTTGACGGAAGCATCATTCGCTGGAATGGTAATCTTGAGAGAACTTAAATCAGGATTTATCAACGGTCCAAAAGGCTGCGATTTAACACCCTCTCCTGACACTGCCGTCAGAGTCAAAGTGAATTCTTCTGCGTTTTCAGGAATCTGCAAACAGGCGTCTCTCAAATTTCGCACTCAGAGCTTGCAATCTGACAGAAACTGGTTTGGAGACAAAAACATAACTTCTGAACGTAAACGGAGATGTTCACAAAATCTCGTTCCTTAATTTGACAAGAAAAGAACCAAAAGCAGGAAAACTTGCGTCATCAGCCATGATAGTGACAATCAAATCAGCACTGGTCTGTCCCTGCACGAACACAACTGAGCCAGAACTCGGAGCCACATCCAGCCCAGGGGCTTTGTCTTCACCAGTCACCTGGTCGGAGAGCAGAAACAACAGCATTACACATGCAAGACTTCTGTGTGAAAATACCAAAAAAAATTTTCAAGCGTTTCTGGTTTTTTTTTTTCAACCTCACCTCAAACAACAGCGTGGCAGTTCCAAAGGATCCGCGATCACGGAACACTGCAATGCTGATGGAATTGTTTGACGGCAACTCATTCGCGCTGATTGGAGTTGTCTGAAACACCCGAAGCCTTTTTATAAGGAAAAGTTAGAACCCTTCCAAAAAAACAGAAACAAGGGAATACCTTGACACGAGCAGGTATTGAATTTGACTCACTGAAGCAAAGGAAAAGACTCCGTAGGCATCATCATTG